>Ga0210398_10000571_pt1 | contig 41516 bp, 36 predicted proteins | sample IncBWC4OmetaG_FD_161047 | JGI IMG/M metagenome (GOLD analysis project Ga0210398, IMG submission 161047) | Forest soil microbial communities from Barre Woods Harvard Forest LTER site, Petersham, Massachusetts, United States - Inc-BW-C-4-O | ecosystem: Environmental > Terrestrial > Soil >... | reverse complement strand
CTCTCGCTCGCAGTGGTGATGGCCGACCGTTACGGCTTGTCGATATTTGCAATGCCCGCCTGAAAACAAAGGCGGGCGCTACACTCTCGTTGGGAGATCTTGTACACCCGCCAAGGCCGGCGCCGCGCACAATTCTTCTCGCGAATGCTTCGCTCCCCACTACAGATGGAGATCGAGTCTACACCACTCTTTGGTTGGTCAGAACTTGGCAGGGATTCTAGTTGATGATCGCTTGCGTACCGGAACTGCGCGGCCACACAACCCCATGGCGGCAGCCCCGTGCCACGTTGGGCGGGCTCGGACCTAAGCCTTGGCCGCCCGCGTCATCCCGTCCTGGGGATACCAGCGAACCGGGGAGGGGCGCTCGGGCGGCATAGCCAGAGTGTCCGGCGTTCCCGAAAAATCCACAATCTCCCGCGTCCGGTAAGGCTTTTCCTTGTGGCAGTACGGGCAGCGCAGATTGAACACCTGGGACTTTCGCGGCGAAGCTTCTGCTTCGTCGTTGGTGGACTCTTGCATGCTCTTTACGATGGCTGGGACGGGGATCGGCGCCTTGCAGTGCAGGCATGCCACCCCGCGAAAAGTAGCGCGCTCTGTATCAATGGTCATCTTAGTCTGTCCTTTTGGTGAACGATTCAGGTCTCTGGGGTCGGCTTTATCCTACCCTAAAGGCGAGACCCGGTCCAGTGGCCCTCCACGCCAGCAGCTGTGGAAATACAAGAATCTCTAACGTGAACGGTATCTCGAGTTTTATCTATCGTGTTGAATCTAAATATCTTATGCTATTTGTCGGGGGAAGAATGCGCCATCGCCCCGCTTCCCAGAATGGGAGGAGGCATGCCCGTTAAGGCCCTTGACAACCCCTCGTGGAAAGTCACGATTGCACGGGTTGGTTCCGGCGTAGACGTCAGGCGCAAGACTCGGGACAAATTCGTCCTGAGGCTCACCATTTCTGGCCAGGCCGGCGCCGGGACTGCTCCCTGGCTGGCTTCGCACGTGCCGGGAAAAGAATCCTGCGCGCCTTAGTCTCCGATTCGAAACATCGAGGCGCGAATCTTGCTGAAAATTTCCGGCGCATGGACGATTGTAAGGCGTCACCGGCTGGGGGCAGGCGAGCCGGCGCGCAGCAAAGGGACTCACTTGGGACCGGAGAGCGTCGCGTCGCCTGCGCGGAACTCCGGCAGAAGAAGGCGCATGGGGATCACCAACAGCATTCAGATCGGTCCTTACGAAATCCTGTACCCGCTCAAACCGCCCGTCTCTCCCGTCCAGCAGTATGGCCAGCACCATCTTCCCGGCAGGCTCTTTGTCGTCGAGGGAATCGACGGCTCGGGAAAATCCACGCAGCTGAGCCTGCTGCACAAGTGGCTGGAGACGCGGGGCTACGGTGTGGTGTTCAGCGAGTGGAATTCCTCGCCGTTGGTGAAGGACACCACCAAGCTCGGCAAGAAAAAGAAGCTGCTCACGCCGGCGACGTTCTCGCTTATCCACGCCACCGATTTCGCGGATCGCACCGAGCACAGCATCCTGCCGTTTCTGAAGGCCGGAGCGGTGGTGCTGTGCGACCGCTACATCTACACCGCGTTCGCGCGCGACGCCGCCCGCGGGATGGACCCCGACTGGGTGCGCAGCGTGTACGGTTTCGCCGTCAAGCCCACGACCGCGTTTTATTTTCGCGTGCCCTTGGAGACCGCCATCGGCCGGGTGACCGGCGCGCGCGACGGCTTCAAATACTACGAGGCCGGCCTCGACCTCGGGCTGACCGGCGACGCCGAAGACAGCTTCAGACTGTTTCAAGGAAGGATTCTGGAAGAGTACGAAAAGATGATCCCGGAATTCGGCCTGACGGTGATCGACGCCACGCTTCCGGTGGAGGCGCAGCAGGCCCAGGTGCGCCAGATCGTGCAATGCCATCTCGACAGCGCAAAGGAGCTGAGGATACGCCCATGAGGCAAACCTACGGCAAGCAGCTTCCCGGAATGCGGCTCAGCGATCTTCCCGGGAAATTGATCGTCATCGAGGGAACCGACGGCGCCGGCCGCTCCACGCAGATCAACCTGCTGAAGCCGTGGCTCGAGGAGCTCGGCCATGCCGTGCTCGATACCGGCATGACTCGCTCGCGCCTGGCGGGCGAAGGCATCCGCCGCGCCAAGGAGGGCAACCACCTGGGGCGCGTGACGCAAAGCCTCTTTTACGCCACCGATTTCATCGACCGCCTGGAAAAGGAAATCGTGCCCGCGCTGCGCGCCGGCTTCATCGTCCTCACCGACCGGTACATCTACTCGCTGATCGCCCGCGCCATGGTGCGCGGCATGGACGCACATTGGATCCGCAGCATCTACGGCGTGGCGCTCAAGCCGGACGCAGTGTTCTATTTGCGCATTGGCATCGACGATTTGCTGCCCCGCGTGGTGTTTTGCCACGGATTCGATTACTGGGAGTCCGGCTTGGACCTCTACCCCAGCCAGGATTTTTATGAGGGCTTTTGCAACTACCAGGCGGCGCTACTTGAGGAATTCGACCGCCTGGCCCGGGAATACAGTTTTGAAATTGTGGATGCCTCCGCGGACGCCGGCGCCGTCTGCGAGCAGCTGAAGCGAAAAATCCTGGAAATTGTCGAGCCTGCCCACGCGGAAACGCCCGGTGTGAAGATGTCTGAAACCCTCGTTCATTCTCTTGCCGATCGCATCCTGGCGAAGCTGACCCTTGGCGGCCCAACGAGCGAACCGGAGAGAAGTCCCGCCGCAGAGGCACCTCTCACACCCGAGCCTGTTCCGGTCGCTCTGGCGCCGCAGCTCCAGCTGCGACGGCAGAACCGCTTTTCAGTTTGAAGCGCAGTGTACGGCCACCGAGGCCCTTCCCCAAAAGGCCGAAGACCATCATTCCCGCCGGATGTAGAATGCCTGCACCAGAAAGAGGGACGCTCAGCATGAAACGCGCGATTCCGTTGGCGATTTTATTCCTCGCGGCTTTTTGCGCCCTTTCGCGCGCGCAGGACTCCACCCCTTCTGCCGCCAAGTCTCAGGTGCGTATCAATCGCACCGCCCCGCTGCGATTTTTCGTGGACCGCGGCCCCGCGCATATCGAGGTGATCGCTCAGGGAGCCGGGCCCGTCCTGGTGATTCTGCCCTCGCTTGGCCGCGGCGCCGAGGACTACGAGGTGGTGGCCAAGGTGCTTGCCGAAGAGCGCTTTCGCGTCCTGCGTCCCCAGCCTCGCGGCGTCGGACGCAGCGCCGGCCCGATGTCCGGCCAGACGCTGCACGATCTCGCCGCGGACATCGCCGCAGTGATCGAACATGAGAAAAGCGGCCCTGCCGTCGTGGTGGGCCATGCCTACGGCCACTTCGTGGCGCGCATGCTGGCCACCGACCGGCCCGAGTTAGTGCGCGGCCTGGTGCTGGCGGCCGCATCTCCAGGCAAAGTGCCGAAAGGCGTGAACGAGCCGCCGGTGAAGCCGGAGGTGCGCGAGGCGATCCGCCAGGCGAGCGACTTGTCGCTGCCCGAAGCCGAACGGCTGAGCGCTTTGCAACTGGCCTTCTTCGCGCCGGATCACGACCCTCACGTCTGGCTCGGCGGCTGGCACCCCGAAACCGAAAAGATGGAAAACGAAGCGTCGGCCGCCACGCCCGTCGATGAATGGTTCGCCGCCGGCCACGCGCCGGTCCTCGACTTGCAGGCCGAGAATGACGCCGTCGCGCAGCCGAAATTCCGCAGCGTGCTCAAGACCGAGCTGGGCGACCGCGTCACCGTCCTCGTCATTCCCAACGCCGGCCACGCCCTCGCGCCCGAGCAGCCCGAAGCCATGGCCAACGCCATCGCCGTGTTTTCGCACAGCCTTCCCTAAAGGGAGCTCCATCGTGCCGGTCGATATTGCTTTCATCACCGTCAACTACAACACCCTGGCGCTGGTGGAGAAGCTGGCCGCCTTCTTCGGGAATCTGGACGCGCCGTTCACCTTTTCTTTCACTGTGGTGGACAACAACTCGAAGGACGGCTCTCAGGAATTTCTGCAATCCCGCCCGGACATTCAGTACCTGCAGACCGGGGGAAACATCGGCTACGGCCGCGCCATCAACCGCGGAGTGGCGGCCACCGAAAGCACTTACGTCTGCGTGACGAACACCGATGTGTTCCTCAACCGCGAGGCCCTCACCAAGCTTTGGCGTTTCATGGAAGACCGGCCGGAGAGCGGAGTCGCGGCTCCGCGGATCACGTATCAGGACGGGCGCGATCAGGGCATGGTGTTCCACCGCTCGCTTTTCTCGCACTACGCCAACTGGTACGCCAAGCTGTTGGCTCGCCGTTCGAAGCGGAAAATCGCAAAAGGCGCCGCGCCGGTGCGGGTGGACGGCGTAATGGGCGCGTTCTTCCTGATCCGCCGCTCGGTGATTCCGCCGCCGTCGCTCTTCGACGAGGATTTCTTCTTTTTCTACGAGGACACCGCCCTCTCCCACACCTTGGCAAATCGCGGCGTCTCATGTTTTGTTGTTCCCGACGCAACCATCGTTCACTTCGGCGGACAGTCCCGATCGGAGAGCTCCATCTCCTCCTTCTACGACAGCAAATACCTCTACCTGAAAAAATTCTATGGCTCGTTGCACGCGAGGGCCATCTACTTCCTCGATCGCGCTCGCATCTTCCGCAAGTGGTTCTTCTATTCGTTGTTCTCGCTGCTGACCTCCTCCGAGCGCATAAAGTTCAAGCAGCGCTATTACAAGATCGCCTGGGACGCCGTCCGCCTCAGATGAACGGACACCGGAAAATGCGCGTGATGGAAATCACCGAAGCGCTGGCTGCCCTCGCCTTAAGATTTTGGCGGCGTTAGAATGGCCTTGTAGGCGCCGTCTATTCGTAGGAGACGCGTTGTTCGAATGGCGCTCCAAGGAGGTGACGTCGTGTATTGCAATCATTGCGGTGTGGAAGTCGCCAGTGATTCGAACTATTGCTCCGCCTGCGGGGCGGGCCTGCGGCCCAGAACTTCCCACAAGCAGCTGACCTTATCGGCTACGAACAAGAAACTGGCGGGTGTGTGCGGCGGTCTCGCCGAGTATCTGGACGTCGACTCCACGGTGGTGCGGCTGATCTGGGTGGCGCTATCGGTGGTGCCGGGCGGCTTCGTCGGAGGCGTCGTCGCCTATGCCCTGGCCTGGATCATCATTCCCAAGCAGCGCACGCTCGCAGCAACCAGCGAAACAGCTAGGGCTGTAACCGCTCCGGCGAAGTAGGCCCTCCGCCGGGACAGGGTTTTAGAATTCCAGGTGCAGGCGAGGTGTCAGCACCAGCACCGGCCCGCGGTCGCGGTTGTAGCCGGGGTTGTTGAGGTGCTGCACATCGAACGAAGTGTAAATGCCGCGCCACATGTGCATCGTGTAGTAGGCCTCGACGATGTTTTCCCGCCCGTAGTGCGGGAGCTGGCCGTCGCCAAGCAAAAAGCCCACGCCGCCGAGGGCCAGATACTGCTGGTGGTCGCGGGAGATTCCGTTCGTGACGAACGCCAGACCCGCGCGATCCAGCTTTCTTTTCCAGCGGCTGCCCTGCAAGCCCGTCCCAACTGAGAACGTCTCGTCATCTTCTGTGTAGGCGAAGGACTCGTGCTGGCCCTCGTTCCATCCCCAGCGGGCGAAAATTCCCAGCCAGTCATTCACCGGCTGCTCGAGATTCACACCGAACCCGTACTTGATGGTCGTCTGAAGCGGATGGTCCGTGATGATAGGGCGGCACACGCTGCCCGGCGAGCACGGTGTTTCCCCCGCCAAGAATTGGGCGATGGCAAATTTGTAGTCGCCCATATTGCCGTGGTTGACGTAGCTCAGCAGGCGCAGCACCGTTTCGCGCTGCGGCCAGAACGCGTGGTGCAGCTCCAATTCGGTGTTTTCCGAGCGGGCGCGAGCGAGGTCCGCGTCCAGCTCGATGCCGTTGGCCATTTTGGGCATCAGCGCTTCGGCAAAGCGCAGCGCCCAGTGGCGGTCGTCATATTCCACCAGGGCCCCATCGGTGTACCCGCGCGTGTTCGCCGCGTAGTCCCAAGCGCCGTTGTTGTCCACCGTCCAGTTCAGGAACTGCAAGTGGCTGTCGCTGCCCATCGAGTTGTTGTCGAAGAAATCGGCGAGGTCGAACTTGCCGATGCGAAACTCGATGCGCCGGGCCGGCAGCGAAGTGGCCAGGCCCTGCGGCCCCCGTTCGTTCGGAACGGTGTCGCTGCTGAGCGGAATAATCTGGTGCAGCATCAGGCGGGCCAGGTACGGTGCCTTGGAGAGCTGCATCCCCTGCACGGTACGCACGTCGTCGAGGTCGGTGATGCCCGCAAGCCCGACGGCGTTGCCGATGCCTACGCCGGTGGCATCTTCGACGTCCACCAGAACCTCGGTCGTGTGCGTCAGCTCGAGGCCGGTGTAAAGCGTGAGGACGCGCGTGGTCGCGCTCTGCGCTTCCGGCGTCATGCTGTTAAACCCTTGGTAGGGCGAATTGAACGTCGGGTGCCACTGAAACACCACGTTGGCTTGCCCCGAAATCCAGAAGCGGCTGGTTTGCGAGTGCGGGAAGAAGGTCCCGCTGTCACTGCTGGAGGAATCCTCTGCGTGAGACCCCGGCGCGGGAGCCGACGGACTATCCGGAGGCGGGCTCTGGCACCAGGCAGGCCGGCTGGCCGTGCCGAGCACCATGACCAGACAACAAGAGACCGCCCCGAGTTTGACCCAGAAATGAAATTTTGCGTTGCTGTGGAACATCAGTTCTCTTGGAGGGCGCTCCCGCAACAGAATAGACCACATCTGGCCGAAAGCAGCGCAGTGTTCCGCGGGCGGGTTTCTATTCAGAGGACCGGCGCGAGGATGCCTTTGCCAGACGCAATCGAAACCTGCACGGCCTGGCGCGTCTCACCGCTAACTTCGCTTCAGTTGTTGCTCGCTGATTTGTCCAGCCTCAGGAAGTCCGTCTTGGTCGTCTTGGCTCTTTCTTTCAGGGGCGTCAATCTTTCACGAGCATCTCTCACAGCACCGAGGAAACGTTGCGCCAACTCCTGGATTCGTTCGGTTTCACGATGTTTGATCGCTTCCGCCGGGATCAGCTCGGTGCCAACGCCGATTGCCGTGGCTCCCGCCAGAATGAAACTCCCGGCCGTATGCTGGGTTACGCCGCCCGCCGCAACCAGGAGAATGTGCGGCAGCTCGGTCTTAAGAGCCTTGATGTATTTGTCTCCGCCGACCTGTGCACAGGGAAAGACCTTGACGAAGTCCGATCCCAGCTCCCATGCCTCAATCACCTCCGTAGGCGTCAGAGCGCCGGGCAGAAGGGCGATTTCTTTTTTGGCGGCAAACTCGAAGATTTGCCGATTGAGGCCGGGGCTGGTGAGAAAATGCGCGCCCGCATCCACGCACTTGCCCGCCATCTCTATGCTCCACACCGTGCCGGCGCCGACCACCAACTTGGGATGGTGCTGAACCAGGTGGGAAATCAGCCGGACCGCTTCCGGCACGGTGGTCGTGATTTCGACAATTGGGATGCCGCCCCTTGACACCGAGTCGGCCGCAAAATGGGCATCCTCGGCGGAGGAAACTTTAACGGCAGGAATTATGCCGATTTCGTGAATCAGTCCGCAGACTTCAGACTTGTTCATATTCGCGGTCCCTTATCGCTTCAGCCACGATATCGGGCAAGGCTGCCTGCATTTTTCCTACACAGCGCTGCCGGACTCCGCCTCGGGGAGAACATCGCCTTTGCTCGCAAACCAGGTGTAGAGCGTCGGCAGGAGGAAGATGCCCATAAGAAGGTCGGAGACAAGGCCGCCGACGATTACAATAGCAAAAGGACGCTGGGAATCCGATCCAATGTTGTGCGAAAGCGCGGCCGGGAGCAAGCCCAGGGTTGCGACCAGCATGGTCATCATAATCGGACGAAGCCTGAGAACCGCTCCTTCTATGGCGGATCTTTCGGTTGTATATCCTCTCGCGCGAAGCTGATTGATGTACTCAACCATGATGACGCCGGTTTGCACCGATACGCCGAAAAGCGCAAGAAAGCCCACGCCCGAGGAAACGCTGAAATTCGTATGCGTGACCAGCAACGCCAGCAGTCCTCCGAGGCGAGCCATGGCGACGTTGGTCAGAATAAGAAGCGTCCATTTAACCGATCGGAACATCGCGTACAAAATGATGAAGATCGCCAGAATGGTGGCCGGAAGCACGATCAATAGCCGTCGCTGCGAGCGCTGCTGGCTTTCATATTCCCCCGCCCAGTCAATCGTATAGCCTGCAGGCAGTTTAACTTCTGAGTTCACCTTTCGGATCGCTTCCTCGACCGTGCTTCCTAAGTCTCTGCCGCGCACGCTGAATTTAACCGCGACGTAGCGCGAATTGGCCTCGCGATAAATCTCCGACCCTCCGTCGGTTTCAGTCACCTTCGTCAGCTGCGCTAGAGAGACACGCTCGCCGCTGGGCGCAAGAAGCCGAATTTTTTCGATTGCCTCTTTGGTGTCTCGATACTCGGGCTGATATCGCAAAACCAAGTCGTACCGCTGTTCTCCCACAAGTACCTGATTCAGCGCGGTACCTCCTACGGCAGTTTGGATCGCATCTTGCACGTCGGAAACGCTAACGCCGAAGCGTGCCGCCTGGTCGCGATCGACTTCGAAATTAAGATTCGGCTGGCCGAGGACCCGAAACATCCCCAAATCCTCTACGCCTGGGATGTCGCGCATCGCGTTGACAATCTGATCCCCGGTGTCCTCCAGTTTCTTCAAATCGTCTCCATAAATCTTGACGGCAAGCGCACCCTTCACTCCACTTACCGCTTCTTCCAGATTGTCCGAGATCGGCTGTGAAAATCCCCAGAACACTCCTGGTATCTTCTCCAATTCGCGATTCATCGCCGCAATCAGTAAATCCTTGTTCTGATGGAAGGCGGGCCGCCATTGTTCTTTTGGCAGGAGATCCACGAAGAATTCCATGTCGAAGAATCCGGTCGTATCCGTGCCGTCGTCCGGCCGTCCGATCTGGTTTACGACCCGAGGAACTTCGGGAAACGAACAAAGCACTTCGCGGGTTCTTTCCGCGACGCGTGCGCTGTCGGTTGGACCGACACTCATTGCCAGTGTGCCGCGGACCCAAAGAGCGCCTTCGTCCAAATGGGGCAGAAATTCGGAACCAATCACGCCTCCGAAGGCCAGGTAAATCGCCAGCAGAAATAAGATCAGGGCCGACACAATCGTCACTGGACGATTGCGAATCGCCCAAGTCACGGCCTTTCTATAGCGGTCCGTCAGATAGCTCATCGCCCGGTTCCGCCATTCCTTCACACCTGACCGGAAAAGAATGCTGGCCAATGCAGGAGCCACCAGCATGGAGAAGATCAAAGCGCCAAGCAGCGCAAAGGCCACCGTCCAGGCCATCGGCTTGAACAGTTTCCCTTCAACTCGTTCTAGCGTGAAAATCGGCAAGTAAGCGGTAATGATGATGGCGATTGCGTAAAAGACGGGCCGCTGGACCTCATGCGCGGCTACGCGAATCCGCTCCATGGGCGTGAGTTGCTCCTCCTCGGGGCGGTTGAGGTGCCGGGAGATATTCTCGATCATTACCACGGCGCCATCGACGACCATCCCGAAATCCAGCGCGCCCAAAGACAGCAAGTTGGCGGAAATATGTCGCGCGTCGAGGCAAATGGCGGCAAACAACAAGGCAAACGGTATGGTGAAGGAGACGATGATTGCGCCGCGAAAGTTGCCCAGGAAAATAAAGAGAACGATTACTACCAGGATCATGCCCTCCGCGAGGTTGTGCAGCACCGTGTGGGTCGTAAAATGCACCAGGTCGTCACGATCCAGGTACGGAATGATCTTTACCCCGCGCGGAAGTATGTGGTCATTGAGTTGTTGCACGGCGGCATGGATGCCGTCCATCGTGGACGCCGTGTCCGCTCCCTTGCGCATGAACACGATGCCTTCCACGACGTCGCGATCGTCCTCGACCACGCCGTCCGAACGATGAATCGCCCAGCCGATTTGGCCCAGGCGAATCTTCGGCCCTTGCGTCACCGTCGCGATATCCTTCACGCGAAGCGCCGTGCCCTTTTGCGTCTTCAGGACCGTCTTTTCGATGTCCAGGGCGTTTCTGACCAGTCCCACTTCTCGAACATTGATTTGCTGCGCTCCTTGCTCGATAAAGCTGCCGCCGCCGTTCATGTTGGCGTTGGTCAATTGCTGCTCGACTTGCGCGAGGCTCAACCCATAGGAGACCAGTTTGTCGGGGTCGATGCGGATTTGGTATTCGCGCGTCAAGCCTCCGAAGGAAGAGTCGTCGACGACGTCCGGCGCGGCCTTGATATATTTGTTGATGACCCAATCCTGCAGCGACTTGAGCTCCATGAGATCGTAATTGGGATTTGTACTCTTTACCGTGTACCAGTAAACGGAGCCGATGGGACTGAAATCAGGTCCGATCTGCGCGGAAACGTTCGGCGGCAGCGTCACTTGCGCGAGCCGCTCCAGCACTTTCTGACGGTCCCAGTCGTTGTCCGAATCATCGTCGAATATAAGATTGACAACGGACAAGCCGGCCAGCGAGGCTGATCGGACGTGCAGCAAATAAGGAATTCCGTTCATCTGAATTTCGATCGGTATGGTGACCTGCTGCTCCACTTCCTCCGCCGCGCGGCCTGGCCATTGCGTAATCACCTGGACCCAGGTGTTGGCTACATCGGGGTAGGCTTCGACGGGCAGCCTCTTGAACGAGATAATCCCTCCGATAAAGAGGATGACAGCGAGAGCAAGGACCACGAAGCGGTTGTTGAGGGCGAAATCGATAAGCGCGCTTGTCATTACTGCTCCACCGTGTTCTGGAATTCCAGCGCGTTGGAAACGACCTGCTGGCCGGGCATCACTCCCGCGACGATTTCCTGGAGGTTGTTCGGCAGCATGTCCCCTGCGGTCACCGGCACGCGGCGAAACTTCCTGTCCGGAGTCGGCTCATAGACCCAGTCGCGGTCGTGCAGGTGGAGAATGGCCGTAGCCGGAACCGCGGCGTGGGTCTCCCTGGTTTGGCCGTGGAACGTCGCCGTCACGAACATGCCCACCTTCATCAGGCCCGGGTTGCGCACTTCAATGCGCACCTTGGCCGTGCGGATGTTGGGGTCCAGCACCGGGCCTACGTCGCTGATCGTTCCGGTGAACATGCGGTCGGGATAGGCATTCAAGCGAATGTCGGCTTTTTCACCGACGCGTACGCTGGAGAGATCGTTCTCGTACACATCGCACAAGATCCACACGGAGGTCAGGTCCGAGATGGTGAAGGGGTTGGTGCCCAGGCTGGTCACGCCCGCTGCGTTGGTGACCTGCTGATCGGTGATCACGCCGGAGACGGGAGCGCGAATCTCGACGATATCCGACGGCTGGTCAGGATCGTTATTCCCGAGCAAGCGGAGCCGTGCAGCCGTGGTCTTGACGTCCACCTTGGCTTTGGCGTCAGTATCCTGCGCGACCTGCAAATCGTTCAGGGAGATGGCGCCACGGGCGTACAGGCGTTCGGAGCGCTCGAGCTGCGTGCCGGTGAGCTTTTCGTCGGCGACTGCCTTTTCATAATCGGAATAGGCGCCGCCTATGTCCGCGCTTTGCACACGCAGCAGAAGCTGGCCTTTCTGCACGGTGTCGCCCAGGCGCGCGGCGATTTCCACGACGCGTCCCGTGGCCAGGGAAATGACCGGCACGTTCTTGGAAATGTCCGGCGTGACCGTTCCCGTCACCTTGAGAGAAGACGTGGCGGCGTGGGCCACAGCAGAGATCAGCGGGAACTGTTCGGGATGGTCCACCTGAAACACGTTGGGATCGTCCGCCCGCTCGACGCGCAACGGTGGCGGCGCTCCCGCGTTCGGATCGTTGGGCGCGCCGCCGCAGCCGGCGAGCAGCAGGCCCGCGAAGCCTCCCAACAGGGCGAGTTCAAAAGCGCGCCGTATCATTGGATCACCTCGCGCCCCACGGCCATGTTCAGCTGGCTCGCCGCTTCCAGGTAGGTGGCAATCAAATTCAAGTAATTGAGCTGCACGCTGCGATAGTCGGCTTGCGCATTTAGAAAATCAAGAAGCGACGCGGCGCCGCTGTCGTAGGAAAAGGAAATCGTGTCGCGGATGCGCAAGGCCTGTTGCAGGTAGCGGTTTTTATAGGGTTGCAACAAGATGACGGTGCTTTGCACCTGCGCGTAAGCGGAATCTACGTCACTGAACACCTGCGCGCGGGCCGCCTCCGCCAGCCGGTCATTGCGGTCGATATCCAGCAGTGTGCGCTGCTTTTCGCCCTGGTTGCGGTCGAAAATCCGCAGAGGGATGTTCACGCTGAACCCGAAATAGGCGTCGATCGGCGGGTTGCGCCCGAGATCAAAACCGAACGTCGGATCGGTCGATCCGTCGGCAATGGCCAGCCGGTGATCGGTCTTGGCCTTGTCCACGGATTGCAGCGCTGCTCGCAGATCCGGGCGCGTGTCGAGAGCGGCCTGGCGAATCTGGTCGAGCTGCTCGAGTTGATTCGAAAAACCGTAGGGGCCGGTTACGTCGAACTGCTCGACCGGCGCACGATCATCCAGAAGGGCCAGCAGTTGAATCTTCGCGGTGCGCAGGCTCACTTCCGCGGTTTGCAGGTCCGATTCATATTGCACGCGCTGCAATTCCAGCCGGTCCAGATCCACCTGGGCGATCCCTCCGGCCTGGAAGCGCTCGCGATTCACCCCCAGGAGGCGGTCGTAGTAGGCAAGGTTCTCCCTCGCCAGATCGAGCACCGCCTTTCCCTGCAGAATCTGGACGAAAGCGGTCCGCAAATTGAAAAGCAGCGTCCGCTCCAGGTCCGCTTGATCGGAAACGGCGATGGTGGTGGCATCCTGTGCGCTCTCGCGGCGCAGCTCGCGCTTATGCTGGCGCTCGTGGAGGTAATTGACGCTCGCTACGGGCAAAAGATACGCGAACGGACCGTGCGGCGTGCCGCCTGGAAACGGGTCGATCTGGTCCGCGGTCAGCGTGAGCCCGGGGTTGGGGCGCAAATATGCTGTCACCTCGGCGGCGCGGGATTCCTCGATGCCGACTTGCCCCGCCCGCAAGGAAGGATTCGCCGCCTCAAATTTGTCGCGAACCTGCGGCCAGGTCAGCGCTTGCTGCGCGGACACGCTCGCTGCCGAGCCCGCCAGCAGAAGCAGTCCGCCGCACACGGATCGAACAAGCAACCCCATGAATCCTCCTAGCTTGGGCTGAGGGGCCGCCCGCGCATTGGCGACACCCCGGCGCACACCCGAAGTCAAATCGGCTCGAAGGGACAAAAGTTAAGTCTCTAGTCATACCGCAGACCAGATGAACAGATTGTTACAACCGGAGAGCATCGGAGAGTCTCGCTGCGTTGCCGCGGGTTCCCGCTCGCGCGGTGATTCCGTTGCCGGGCCGCGAGCGTAACGTGAATCCGGGGATATGCTATGCTCGCGAACCGGGGAATTGCCGGGCGTTTCGGGGTCCCGGAGGTTCCGGTTCTGGGATCTGCTTTTCCAAGAGTTCGATTTTCCCTTTGCGCCGCTGTCGTTTCGGACCGGACCGTGATACCATACCCCCATAGGGTAGTCAAGCCAAAATGTCCCATTTATCGAGAGAAAAACTGGACCTGGTCAGCCGCACCAAGAAGATCGTGGGGCAGCTCGAAGCCGTCGAGCGCGCCCTTAATCAGGATGAGCCGTGCATGGAAGTCCTGCAGCGCCTCTCCGCCGCCCGCGGAGCCATCAACAGCCTCATGGGCGAGTTGATGGAAGACCACATCCGCAACCACATGCCGCGCAAAACCAAATCCGCGGAAGAAGCCGCCGACGACCTCATCGAAATCGTCCGCACCTATTTGAAGTGACTGGAACTGAAATCGGATTTGATTCGCGGCGCGAACGAATTGCGACGGAGGCAGGAAGCTTCAGCGGCTAAAGCCGGTCTTGCTCCCCGCGCTTGCGGCCGGGCTGAAAGCCCGGCCCTCCAAACCGTCTTCCTGCGGGCCCCAAGCACACACTTGTCATTCCGAAGGCCGATTTTTGGCCGAGGAATCTGCTTTTTCTGCGGTTGCCAGATTCCCGATGCGCCGGGAGGGACTATTCGAACCATCAGGAACTTACAGGAGCTTCTTTGGGTGAGTTGCTGCTGCAGGAAGGAAGTTTTGGCGGGTTGGGTAGTGCGCTTACGAACCCGATTTCTCGGGGCCGTCGTCCCCGCAGCGCAAACCCAACCCACTGTGTATCACCGATATTCGCAGCCGGTATCGGCGCGCTCAATGGGCTACTCGAATCAAATTTTCTGTTACTGGGGTTGTAGTACTGGCTCGGGCGTTGTAGCGCCCGCCTTCTAGGCGGGCAGGGGTGGGCGCTGCAGAGTGCCGACCTAAAGGTCGACGCTACAATGGATTAGCGGAGCCCGCGTAGGTCGGCAGGATTATTCGACCAAAGCGATCTTGTTGGCCAGCGACAGCGGCATCCACAGCCGCCCTTTGGCGTCGCGGGCCATGTTGCGCACGGAGGAGTTGGCTGCCGGCATCGGAAACGTTCGAAATACCTCGACCACCGGATCGAAGCGCACCAGCTTGTTGGCCTCCGGCGCGCTCTCCTCGTACCAGATCTTGCCGGCAGTATCCGCCTCGATCCCGTAGGGCTCGGAATCGCTCCCGGACGGGCTCGGCCACATCTTGAATTTCTTGTCGGTCAGCGTCATGCGGCCCAGGCGCCCGCCCCCGGAGTCGGTGAAATAGATCGCGCCGCCCACGGCCACCAGCCGTCGCGGCTCCACGCCCTTTTCCGCGGGCGCGTACTCGGTGATCGCCCCGCTCGCCGGATCGACCCGCCCCAGCTTGCCGCCCGACAATTCACAGAACCACAGCCCGCCATCCTCGACCGCGATCATGCCGTAGGGATGCGCGTCCTGCGTGGGCACGCCGTACTCGGCGATTCTTCCGGTCTCGATATCCAGCCGCCCGATCACGTTGGAGTTCTGCGCCGTGAACCACACCGCGCCGTCCGGCCCGATCACCGGGGTATGCGGATCCTTGGCGCTCGGCGTGGGAAATTCGCGGATGGCGCCGGTCTTGGGGTCGAGCCGGCCGATTTTCCCGGCGTAGTTTTCGGTGAACCACAGGTCGCCCAGCGCGTCAAACACCAGCCCGTGCGGCCCGGAATCCTCGGTGGGGACCTTGAAAAGCTTCCATTCGTGGGTATCGGGATTGAAGCGCGCGAGGTGCCCGGTTTCCTGCAGCGTGAACCAGATGTTGCCCTTGGCGTCCACCGCGGAATCGTGCGGCACCGAGCCCGGCACCGGCGCGTCCCACTCATGCATCAAGCCCTTCAGCTCGACGCCCGCCGCGGAGGGAGGCTCCTTGAACGTCAGCCGCAGCGTGACGCTGGCGTCGCTGCCGGGGCGCACCAGAATGTTGTGCTCCCACGCGGACCAGGCGCCGCTCGCCGAAGCCCGCAAATCGTAAAAGCCGGGCTTAAGCGTCGCGAGGTGAAATTTCCCGTGCGCGTCGCTGTGCAGCACGTGCGGCGTTTCGCCGTCAGCGGCCTGCCACAGGACTTGCGCCCCCGCCACCGGCGCGCCCTTGGAGTTGAGCACTTCGCCGTCGAGGTTGCCGGGCTTGGACTTGGCCACCGCGCTCTTGGGAATCTGCGCCGACGAGCCCGCAGGCACACCCGCAACCGCGCACAAGAGAATCGCCAGATTGAGCCGCTTGCGCTTCACCGCCAGCCGCCTCCGCACCACTCAATCCAGCTATTTTACTCCGCCCAATGTTTTCCTGCGGCCCCGGCTCGCCAACATGAAGCGCGAACGATACGGGGTCCAGTAGGACAGGCTTCCAGCCTGTCGGTTTCCATAACACCGGCAAGACCGAACTTCGAGAGGCGCACAGAGAGGCATCAGCCTGTCGGGTTACACCAAGCCAAGCACTTCTGGAACCCAACAGGCTGAAGCCTGTTCTACTTGAGGCTCACCGCGCCTCGAGCGTCGCCTCCATGGCCAACTCCTCGATCATCTTGTTGAGCTGCTCCTGAGCGGCCGCCTTCCTTGCGGCAAAGTCCTGTTTTTCCATGCGCAACTTTTCGAGACGTGTTTCCTGATCGGAAAGCTGCTGCGTGTAGCGCTGCGTCAGGGCCTTCTCTTCGGGGGTGCCTTTCAGCGCCTTGAGGTTTTCCCGAAGACGCGTCTGGTCGTTGTAAATACCGGCAATTTCGGAGTCGCGGGATTGCGCCTCTCCGTTGAGGTCCGCTAGTTCGTCTTTCTGGTCGATGATTTTGCGCAAGGCCTGCTCGATTTCGGGAGTGATGTATCCGTTCCTCAGGAGCATCGCGACCTCGTCGTCGGTGACGCTGCTGAGCTGCACCTGGGTCTGCAAAGGATAGGTTTCCTTGATTTCCAGCGTGGTCGATTGCTTGGCCCCGATGGCCACACGGAAACGGTAGTTGCTGGCAGTGGTTTCCTCGGGCCGCAGGGTGTCCTTCGAGAGGTTCCAACCCGGGCGGAAGGGATGCTCGACGATCAGCGTTCGCGGGGAAGAATCCTCATTGCGTATGGTGTAGATATTGTTTTCGGTTCCTTCGCCCATGCGAATCATCACGCCGTGGCCGATGAGCACTCGCGTGTACCGCTGCGGCGAAGCCGAACCGGCCACGCGGACGAGCACGCCGAGGTCCGTGGCGTAGGAGAGCAGGCGCCGCTCGTCCGGCTTGATGGGATCGAGCAGGCCCTGCCCGGCGAAAATTTCATCGTCGATCACGCTGAAGTTTCCGCCGTCCAGCGTTTCGCCGCTGGTATTGCTGAGCCACACGCCGCGCAGAGGGTGTCCGACTGTGCGGTTGGCCGTCCACAGGGAAATTTTCTCGGCGCGGATTTCACTTTGCACGATCGGCACCATGGCCGACTGGTTCTTGCGGATGGTCACGCGATCCTTCAATTTGTATTCGTAGAGGTCGTCGAATTCCTGGCCTTCGGCAGCGGCGGGCGTGCTTGCCTGCATGAGGCTATTGAACGCGCCGCCCGCGACACCGCCTTGCACGGGCAGAAGATCGGTGTAGTTTCGTCCGTTTAGGGGCATGTCGACCGTGTTATTCAGCGTACCCCCGAGAGTGGCGCTTGTTGTCTCCACCAGCGGCACGGCCTCCGTCACGGTGACGGTCTGCGATACGCTGCCCACCTGCAGCGTCGCGTCATGTTCGCTGCTGTAGCCGCTGCGAACCTGCGCGTTGTTCATGACCATCGTCTTGAAGCCCTTGCTCTCCACTTGGAGCTGGTAAGTTCCATCGGGAAGCCCGGAGAAGCCGTAGGCGCCCTGATCATCGGTCAGCGTGCGGCTGACTTCCCTGCCTGCGCTGTCTAGGACGCGCACTTGCGCAGCGGCAATCACGCCGCCGGACTGATCCTGGACGCGCCCGGCAATCTGCGATCCGCCGAGCAGCCGCGCCTCGTGGGTCTGCGGCGCGTTCTGGTATTGCTGCGGCAGCGGCACCACTGCGCGCCGCCCGTAGTACGGCTGCGAGAGTTGCTGGATGAAGGACTGCGGCGCGCCCGCGACGAGAGACAGATTGACGTTGTTCCAATCCTCGCCGACGGTGTTGTCCACGATGGCCCAGCCTTGCAGCAACGGCTTCTTTCCCGTTTCGCTCGAAAGCACCAGCCGGTAAGTGGTCTTCCACACCGGCACTTCGCTGATGTAGCTGACGAAGAGCTGGCGCTCGCCGTTGCCGGTGGTGGCCAGCGTCATGCGGCGCAGATCCTGCTCCCGCTCGGAGGCCAGCAGCGACAAGTAGCGATTCATTTCCGCGTGCAACCCGGCATCCACGAGCCGCACACGGGTCGTGGGCGTAACTTCGATTTCCTGGATTTCGCCGCCGTCCGTGACCACGGAAATGATGTCCACTTCAAGCGTGGTTCCGCCCGCCGTGCGGGTTTTCCTTTCCACGCTCAGCAGGCGGCCGGAGACGGGATCGGCCCGCTCGAAACCTCCAGGCGCGAGCCGCGCAGCGCGTCCAGAAATTTGGAAACGGAAGTCTGTTCGTCGAGAGGCAATCGCAACGCACCGAGGCGCCGGTCGAACGGCGCGGCGGAATTGTAGCTGACGCCGCTGATCCGCCCGCCGTCGAGGTCCAGCACAGTGAGGGAAGCCAGCGCGTCGTTCAGCTGGCCGCTGGTGAAATCGATGTGGATGTCTTCATTGCCGCGCACGCGGCCCATATGCTCGAAGTAGCCGACGCCGTTCTTATACAGGACGACGCGGCGTACCGGCAGGTCCGGCGCCTGGGTTTCGGGTGCGGGTTCCTGGGTTGTTGTTTTGATAGAGACGGCACGAGCCTGCTGCTGCGCGCCACTCGGGAGCGCGCACACCACCACGAAAGACACCAATGCGAGCAGTTTTCCCATGGCAACCTCCCTTTATTTTATTGGCTTAGACCGTTACCACCCTGCCATTTGCGATGCAGGATTGTTCGGGCGGGTTGCTGTGATCGGAAAAGCTTTCAGCAGGACACGCTTCTTTACCCTGAGATACGAAGGGCAGCCTGTCGGTTTCCATAACGCTCGGCAAAGGTTAAAACTCGAAGCCGCAACCCAAGGTACCGGCCCTTCCGGAATTCGCCGCTGCCAAGCACTTCTGGAACGCAACAGGCTGCCCTTCGTGTCTCAGGGTGAAAAGCCTGTTCTACGATCAGTGATACGCGTCGTGTACGTCTTTTGGCTCCTGGCCCTGCGCTTTCTTCAGGGCGGCCCATTGGGCTGCAGGGTAAGGTGAGGTTCGCGCGCAGGCGTCGCCCACGATGAGCCACTGCCCTTTCTGCTTGACGAACGTGTCCAGGCAGCTGAAGTGATCGGTGACGTTCAAAGCCGCGTCCTTATGGCCGGTATCCGTGTTGGCCAATTTGTACGATACGAGCGCGGTGTCTCCGTAGAGCTCCACGCGAAACTCGGTCATCGTCTGCGAGCTTTTCACGTCGGGGTCGGACGGATCGGTTTTGCTCATGAGCTCCAGAACGCGGGCCTTCGTTAACGTTCCCACGCGCCCCGTCCCAGTCAACTGGACGAGGGATCCATCGTAAAGATACTGCTTGCCAGCCGTCACGGCATCAGGGCCCGGCGTGGCGGTTGCGGCAAACTGTTTTTCGATTTCGATCAGCTTTTGCTTGTCTGCGTCTTGCGCCAGGGCCAGCGCCGAACACAACGCCAGCGCCACACCGCAAATGGGGAATGTGAGCCCGGTAATTTTCATGGTGGGTGCTCCTTTGACGCGCATAGATTGGAGTCCAGGCGCCGCAGTATAGTCCGACCACCATGGAAATGTAAGGGCCTGAGTGGCTCGCCGGGCGGTTGTGGCAGTGCGGCGCGAGTGCATGACGCGGTGCACAGCCGCTAGCCTACATCCACGGCACCATCGGCATGCCGTGAATGACAGGCACCCCGTCGCGAGCGAAATTCTTCGGTTGATCCACGAGCCAGTGGAAGCGCTCAAGGGCGGGCTTTCGCATACCGAGACTCCCGTTACATCGGGCTTCGGGTTCGTCGCTGCCAAGCACGCTTGGAACCCGACAGACTATAAGCCTGTCCTACTTGAATCCTTCACGAGTTACGAATCACGATTCACGGATCACTGGGTTTTTACCGCAGTTCGCCCGGGGGAATCTCGTTGTGCCGGGCGCGGTCGAGCAGGTCGTTGACCCTGTCCACGTCCTTGGCGCGCTTCTCTTCGAGCTGCTTCAATTGCTCCTGGGGATCCCCGGGCAGGCTGTAATAGGCATGTTTATCGGCGGGCGGATCGTTCACCTTTTCGCCGCTCAGGAAGGCCTTGGTTTTTTCAATCTGTGCGTCCAGCTTGGTGATCTCCGCTTGCAGCGGCTGCAGTTGCTTGCGATACCACGCCGGATCCTTTTCGGGCGGAAGCGCCTTCTTCACCGCGACGGCACCCGGCTGCGCCTTGCTTCCCACCACGGAAACGCTGTGATCGTTGCTCAGCATATTGACCTGGTCATTGTCCCAAACCTTGACGGGTTTGGCTTTGGGTTGCGTAGCGGACTGCCCTTGGTCCACGGGCGCGCTAGCCGTAGCCGGCTGCACCGCGGGCGCGTCCGCTTGCGACTGGCAATGCAGCGCTCCCGGCGCCGCTAGCAACAGAGACAACAATACAGCGGAGAGAGTGGTCTTCCGGACTTCCATGACAGGGCCTCCAACTTGTGTCGCTAGTCCCCACACGGAGTAGCGTGATCGCGCTTCCTGGAGCAAAACCCGCTTCTTCCCGGGGCCGCAAGGTCGCGGCGGAAAGACGCAGGCCCTAGCTGCCCATGCTGCGGCAACTTCCCGATTGGCCCCATTTTATCGTGGCCCGGCGTCAGCGGGCGGGCGTGGCGGCGGAGAGGGTGTTCAATTCATTACGCATAATTTCCAGGGCCTGCAGGGGCGGGCCCACGCGGCGGTAGCGGGTGATCTCCGTGCGCTCGTGGACGGCGAAAGCGAAGAGAAATTTGCGGCCCTCGATCTCGTAGTCGTACAGCGTGGGCAGCCAGATGCCCGGGGCTGCTTCGGCCTGCTCCATCACCACGCGGCCGCCGTGGTACACCTTGCCGGCGATCCCTCCTGCGAAGGGAATGTCCGTGACGATGTCGCCTTCCAGGCGCGCAAACTGCGCCTGCTCTTCATCCACCCACAGCCGCGCGCGGACGTGTGCGAAGCTGACGGAAAAGCGCGTGGTGGGCTTGAAGTCCGGGTCGGGCTCCAGCAGCAGCTTCAGCAGCGTGCGCGGCGCGTGCCCGGTGTAATCCGGGCGCGTCTCGCGGCCGGCGAAGGTCACTCGGAAGGCGTGCGTGGACGCGTCCACCAGCTCGGCGTGTTCGCGGGTGCGCCGTTCGAACTTTGCCTGCTCCTCGGTGTAGCGGCCGTCGGGATGCTGCGTCAGGCCGAGGGCGTTGACGGCGAACTCCAGCTCTTCGCGGTACTGCTCCGCGGAGACCGGCATTCCATTCTCGATGGTTTTCAGCTTGATGGTGCCAGTGCCGGAGGGCACCACGCGCTCGGTCAAGTCCGCCAGCACATCGCCATTTTCGGTTTTGCGCGTGACCATGCGCTCGGCGCGTTCGAACTCCTGCAGCTCGCGGTCGTTGCGATGCTGATTTTCAATGGCGCGCGTAATCAGGGAGTGAATCTGCTCGGGACTGGGCGCCGGGTTCGCCGCTATGCCGGAGCCTTGCGCAGCGGCGGGCGCCCGCGGGGCCGGCGACGCAAGCCAACACGCCGGGCCCATCAAGCACACTGCCAGCGCCGCCATGGGTTTCCAGTGAGTCATGCGTCTGTGCGGCATCGCCGGGCGTGCCCGGTCCTCCGCTCCGCCTAGAGTCTGATTCTACGGCGGATTGCGCGGTTGTACCCGGAAGTTTGTGTGCAAAAGATTTCGCGGAGGAAAATTCGCCGGGAAAAGGAAAACGGGCGCTTTCGAACATTCGAAAGCGCCCGCCGTTTGCGAAGGTAAATTCCGCTGCTGGGCGGCTACTGTCCCTTCGGGGAAAACGCCGGAGTGACGGTGATCGTGAAGCTGCGTCCCGGCAGCAGGGTCAGGAGGTCGCTATTCCCGATTTGATAGACGGCTTTGCTGTTAAACGCTTGCTGGTCCCCTACGATCCCTTGTTGGTTGAACAGGTTGTTCACGCTGAACCGGAATTTGGTGAACGCCCATTTTGAACCACCGCGAATCGTGTAGTTCACGTAAGCGTTGGTGACGTTGAAAGGGCTGATGGGAATCACTTGGTTGGCAACCGCGCCGCTGGCAAGGCTCAGGTCGTTCCACATCGGCCCTACGCGCTTTTCAAAGAGGCCCAGTTCCAGGTACTTCTGCTGGTACGTCAGTCCGATGGCTTCGGTGTTGGAGGGCGTGTTGGCAACCCAGTGCTGGAAATTCGGATTGACGCTCAACACGTCCTTGGCGTTGGGGATCAATCCGCTGATGTAGCGGGCCACGCCGGCGGTGGCGTTGCCGTACAGGCTCAAGCCGCGCGAGATGTAGAGATTGGCTTCGAGCTCAACGCCCTTAGACGACTGATTCCCCGACTGGACATAGTCCACGGCGCTCGCGTTATTCACATCCGGAATCGAGGTGTAGGTGCCTGCGAACCGGATGTAGTACGCATCAGCATTGATGGTGGCCCGCTTGGTCTTAAGAACCGAGCCGATCTGATAGGTGGAAACACCCGTCGGCTTCGGGGTGACCGCGACGTTGGCGCCGGTCACGTCAAACACGCCGCTCGGAGGAACGATGGTGCCCATGCCGAACTCCGCGTAGGCCGACCAGTTGTTCATCAGGTGGTAGTTGGCATCAAGCGAGGGCAGATAGGAGCTGTAGCCCGCGCTGTGTTGAGTGAACGGGGAGCCGCCGTCGCAGGTACCGGTTTTGCCGCCCACGAGCGTGCCGCCCAGGCAGCCGACGGTCTTTCCGTTGTCCTGATATTGCGTGAGGGCCTGCTCGAAATAGGAATACTTGAACCCGGCGGTAATCGTCAGCCGCTGGGCTACGTGCAGTTCATACTCGATGAAAGGCTGCACCGAGTTGGTGTAGAAGCGCTCGTGGAAGTTGGGGAGAATGTCGTCAGCGCGCGTCAGAGGATTGGAAGGAATCTGGAATCGATTGGTGGTCGCCCATTCGTACCAGAGGCCGACGCGCAGGATGCCGTACTTGGATACCTCGCTCGCCGTGTAGGTCTCGCCGTATTTCCGGTAGCTGTTCAGCTTGTCCACGGCGGTCGGCACCGTCGTGGGGCTTGCTTGGCCCACGAAGGTGGCGCTGTTGTTGTAATACTGCGCGTTGTAATAGCTGAGCGTATAGGGCCGGAAATCAGTCTGCCATCCGTGACCCCACTGGTTCGACCAATCCACATATTCGAAATCTGTCGGTACGTGATAGGTGTAGAAGTGGTAGTTGAAGGGATACTGGCACTGGCCATAAAAGATCGCTGCAGTAGCTGCACTAGTGGATGGATTAACAGTGCAAGCGCCGCCGGGTAATATTTCGGCTGTATTGTTGTCGTTCGAACTAAGGAAGTTGTATCCGAGCGTGTTGATCTGTCCGCGCTCTGGCGGATTGTTCGGGTTGTTGGCATCCAGCCAAACCACGCCGGCGAAGCCGGTCAGCACGTTGTTCTCGGAAAACTTGTACACGTACTTCAGCATGCCCGCGTTGCGGTTCTGGAAGTTGTCGGTCTCAAATCCCTTCGATTGCATGTGCTGCACATCGACCATCAAATTCGACTTCTTCCCGCCGAACGCGCCGGAGTTCAGGGTGAGGTCATACAGTTCCGTATTGAACGAGCCGTAGGACGCGCTGCCCTGAATCAAGGGCTGCGCCGTCAGGTCCGGCGAGAGCAGGTGGATCGATCCGCCGAAGGGCGTGGGCCCGATCGTGGACGCCGTGCCCGGGCTGCGATCGAAATCCACGCTGCCGGTCCAGGGATCGGGGAAGAACGCCCAGGTGTGGTGCGTGGGCGTATTGGTGTCATAGAACGGCACGCCGTCGAAGTCGATGTCGTAGTCGCCGTCGGGAAAGCCGCGGAAGTAAGTCTTGTCCTGCCCGAGGCCGATGCCGTTGGGGTTCAAGCTGAAGGTGCCCGGAGCCATTTCCACCAGTTCGCCGAAGTCGGCCATCGGCGAGGTGAAGTTCTGGATCAGGATGGGCGAGATCTCGGTGCGCGCCGAGCGCGCCTCGAGCAGGCCGTCCATCGGGGCGTGCTGCGCGGCAATCGAGCCGGACGCGGTCGCTTCCACCGTGATGGCATCGCTCACGCTGCCCAGGGACAGGGCTATGCTGATCTCTTGCGAGCGATCCATGCTGGGCTTCACGCCCGTGCGGCTGGCCATGGCAAAGCCCGCCCCAGATACTTCCACCGTATAGTTGCCGACCGGCAGGTTGCCGATCGAGAATTTGCCGGCGGCGTCCGTGGTGGCCCGAAACTCCGCGCCGGACGATTCGCTTCGCGCCACTACGGTGGCGTTTTGCACGGCGCCCCCGACGGGGTCAACAACCGCACCGCTGATCACGGCGCTATCGCCCTGCGCATGCAGGGAGACGGCGCCGACCGCGAAGAAAAAAATGCTGGCGGCCAGAATAAGAGACAAAAATCGTGTTGCTGTGTTCATCACACCCCTCCACTCAAGATGAATTCTGGGCGGTGATGTTGCTTGCGAATTGTTACGGCAAAGCTGCTTCAATATGAACAAAGTGTTAAAGGGGGTTTATTTACCGATCGTTTATTTCGATCCGAAGGATCGGATTTTCTTGGGATTTCGCCCTCGCAGGCCGCCGATGTGAATAAATATTTACGGTGTTTTATTTTGTTCGTAACATGCGGCTGACGTACTGGAGCAAAAGGGGCCGCCATGAAGGATATTTGCGCCGCAGGGTATTTCGCACGTTGCGCTTGCTTGCTGGCCGCCGCGGGGGCGCTGCTCTTTGCGGCGCCCGCCGCGCGCGCGCAGGCGCTCACTCCTGCCTGGGTAGAGCTGGGAGAAGACGGCAAGGCCGTCGCCCGCATCGTGGTCAACACCCCGCAGGACTGTCCCGCGATCCAAATCGACGGAACCTCCCGGCCGATGGCGCTGCGCGAGCACATGCCCGCGGGGTTGCGCCCGGCCTGCGAATTTGCAATCCCCGCTGGAGCCCGTACCGCTTCTGTGAATGGCCAGGCGCTGGCCCTGCCCAAGCCCGATCCGGCGCGCGTGGTGGTGATCGGCGATACCGGCTGCCGCATCAAAGGCAGCGCCGTCCAGGACTGCAACCACGCGCAGGAATGGCCCTTCCTGCAAGTGGCCACCACGGCCGCCGGCGAGAAGGCCGACCTCGTCCTGCACGTCGGCGACTATCTCTACCGGGAGAGCCCCTGCCCGGACGGTTCTCAAGCGCTCTGCGGCGGAAGTCCTGCCGGCGACAACTGGGACGCCTGGAACGCCGACTTCTTCACCCCGGCGGCCGCGCTCTTAGGCGCCGCGCCGTGGGCCTTCTCACGCGGCAATCACGAGGATTGCAACCGCACCTGGCGCGGCTGGTTCTACTATCTGGACCCGCGCCCGTGGGATGGCGTGTGCGCGCCCTATCCTCCCGCCTATCTCATCAAGTTGGGAAAATTTCAGCTGGCCATGCTGGATTCCACCGCGGTGCAGGAACGTGAAGTGGATGAGAAGCAGGTGGCGCAATATACCGCGGAACTGAACTCGCTCCATCCGCAGAATGCCTGGCTCGCCACACATTATCCATTTTGGGGATTTGCTCCGGATTCAGCCTCCGGCAGGCCGGTGCCGCTGGTGGCCACGCTGCAGGCTGCCTGGGAAAACGCCGCGCCCACCGGATACACCCTGATTCTCGGCGGCCACATTCACCTCTTCGAATACGTCAGTGTGGACCACGGGCGCCCGCCGCAAATTCTGGCGGGAGACGCGGGCACGCGGCTGGACGTGCCCATCCAAGCTTCCTTGAAAGGAACGGACATGCGCGGCGCCCGCGTCGTCGGAGGCCAAAGCCGAAGCGTGTTCGGATATCTGGTGCTCACCCGCCAAGGAAACGGAAACGACTGGCGCCTCGAGTTGAAAGACCAGCGCAGAAATGTGCTGGTCACCTGCGCGGTGCCCGGCAGCAGCGAAAGCTGCCAGTCCGCGGGAACCGGTTCGAATTAAAAATTGAAATGAGCGAGGTAGGAAGGGGGCGATCCAGGTCGTTTCGCCCCCTTACTTTTTTTGCCCGGCCTGTCGGAGGAAAGCCGAGCTATACAGCCTTGATGTACTCGGTTAAACACGGGTTGCGCTGGAAAGTTGCGCGGAATCGCTAAAGATCCACAGATTTCCGCTATCTCGCGGGTACTGAATGGGTTGGACTTAGTGTGAGAGTCTTCGCCCGCCCCATTCCGGGCCTTGCCGCGGGCTTTCCTCGACCTTCGCGTTTTCGCTTCGGAGCGCATACAATGGCGTGCTTATGCCGCGCCCCGAGCCGCACACAGACAAGCCGCGCCCGCCGGTGACCGAAGCTGAGGTAATCGCGCAGCTCTCGCGCTCGCGCAAACCGCAGAGCCTGCGCGAACTCGCCGCCGCCCTGAACTTGCGCCACTCGGGTCGGCGCGCGCTGGTCAAGCTGGCGCGCCAAATGAAGAAGCGCGGCGACATTCACGAATATCCCAACGGGCGGGTCGGCTTGCCCAAAGAGAAGCAAGGTGCGCAACAGACTCCTCCCGCGCCGCAAAAAGCCGCACCGCTGCGCCACGGCTCGGATCCGCGCGGTGAAGCTCGTCCCGCCGTGCGGCCCGAAGCCAATCAGTTGACGGGGCGCCTGGTCGCGCATCGTGACGGCTACGGCTTCGTGGTTCCCGATACGCCGCGAAAGGATCTGGACGGCGATCTCTTCATCGGGCGCGAAGCGTTGGGCGACGCCATGCACGGCGATCACGTCCTCGCCAGCATCGAGCGCCGCAAGCGCTTCGGCGCCGGGGCCGGGGCAAGCCGCGCCGAAGGACGCATCCTGCGTGTGCTGGGCCGCGCGCATACCACTGTCGTGGGCCTCTTTCGTTACGGAGCGCGCGGCAATACGGTGGCGCCGTACGAGTCGCGCCTGACCCAGGAAATCATTATTCCCCCGGGCGAAGAGCTAACGCCTGAGCTGCAAGGCAAGCTCGGGCTGCACCAACCTAAAAAGGGTTTACGGGTGCACGAACTCGACGGCGCCGTGGTGAATGTCGAGCTAACGCGTTTCCCGCGCAGCGGCGTGCCTCCGGCCGGACGCGTCATCGAAATCATCGGGCGCCCCGGGGATTTCGGCGTGGACGTCGAAATCCTCATCCGCAAGAATCACCTGCCGCACGTATTTCCGGACGAGGTGCTGGCCGAAGCCGCCGCGGCAGCGCGTCCCGTAGGCGATAGCGAACTCGCCCCTTCGGTGTCAACGCAAGAAGTCCGCCGCGACTTCCGCCATTTGCCGATTGTCACCATCGACGGCGAAACGGCGCGCGATTTCGACGACGCGGTGTACGTCGAGCGCCTGGGAAACGGCCACTGGCAGCTGCAAGTGCACATCGCCGACGTCTCGCACTATGTCCGCCGCGGTGCGGCCCTGGACCGCGAAGCCCGCCTGCGCGGCACCTCGGTGTATTTCCCAAATCGGGCCGTGCCCATGCTGCCCGAGGAGCTTTCGAACGGCATCTGTTCGCTCAACCCGCGCGAGGACCGCCTGGTGATGAGCGCGCTCATGGAAATCGACGCGAGCGGCGAAATTGTCGCCTCACAATTTGCGCGCGGCGTGATTCGGTCGGCGGAACGCATGACCTACACGGCAGTGAACGCGGTCCTTCAGAACGATCCCGCCGCCACCGCGCAATACGAGAGCCTTGCCGGGCATTTCCGCGACATGCGCGATCTGGCCTTAATTCTGAACGCCCGGCGCAGGCGGCTTGGCTCCATCGATTTCGATTTGCCCGAGCCCGTGTTCGAATTCGATCCCCAGGGTCAGATGACCGGCATCGTGCGCAGCGAGCGCAACATTGCCCACCGGCTGATCGAGGAATTCATGCTGGCCGCCAATCAGGCCGTGGCGCGATACCTGGAATCGCGCGGCATCGCCTCGCTGCACCGCGTGCACGAAAAGCCCGACCCCAAGAAAATTTTGGAATTCGAAGCCCTGGCGCAGACCTTCGGCTACTCGCTGGGCGTGGAAAACCTGGCCGAGCGGCGCATCGAGGTGAAGCACGGAGCCTCGCGCCCGCAGCGTTTTGATCGGGGCGCGCGCCACGGCCGCCGCGGAGGCGGGCGCGAGAAGCCCATGACGGTCTCGCTGCCTGGAACAATGGACATCGCCATCCGCCCGTCGCATTACCAGCGCCTGGCGGAAAAAATCGCGGGCAAGCCCGAGGAGCGCATCATCTCCTACCTGATGCTGCGCTCGCTGAAGCAGGCGCGCTATGCCGTCGACCCGCTTGGCCATTTTGCGCTGGCCTTCGACCAGTACACGCACTTCACCTCGCCCATTCGCCGCTATCCGGACCTGATCGTGCATCGCGTGCTGAAGTGGGCGCTCGATCATCCCCATGCCAAGCCCGCGCCGGAGGGAAGCGGCGTCGCCGGTGAGAGCAGCAGCAAGGAGAAGGAACAGGCCGTGTTCGGCCCGTACCGCCGCGGCGAACTGGAAGCCATCGCCGAGGAATCCTCGGAAACCGAGCGCCGCGCCGAGTCCGCTGAGCGCGAGCTGATGGCCTGGAAAACCGCTGACTTCATGGAGGACCGCCTCGGCGAGGAATACGACGCGCTGATCACTTCGGTGCAGAAATTCGGCTTCTTCGTCGAACTGATGGAAATTTTCGTCGAGGGCCTGGTGCCCCTCGACCGCATCGAAGAACTCACTGGGGAGCACGTCTTCTACCGCGAGCAGGACCACGCCATCGTGAGCGGGAGCGGCCAGCGCAGCAGCGCGCGCGAACCAAAACACGCCGCGGATGCGAGCGCCAAGAAAAAGTCCGGCCGCGGCGGCGCAGCGGGCGCCCACATCTGGAAGCTGGGCGATCGCATCCGCGTCCGCGCCGAGCGCATCGACCCCATCCGCCGCCGCGTCGAATTCTCGCCTGTAGATTGAGTGATGCAGAGCGGGATGACAAGCCGCGCGTGGATTGCGGGCGGTGAAAATGAAAAGCGCCCCGCGAACTAATTTTCGCGGGGCGCTCTCCTCAGGCGAATTGGACCGATGCTTACTTGTCGAACTTCAGGCAGACTTCCAGCTGGCGGATGGCTTCATCCGTGGCGCGGATCGCTTCCACGCGGTGGCCGCCGAAATCGTGCGCGGCGTGCTCCAGGTGGTCTTTCGCCGAACGCAATGAGCGGAGGGCGTCCCGGATTTCGGGATGCTCTTCCGGCACGGCGGCAGGCGCGGCCGCGGGTTGCGCCGCGGCGGCTGGAACGGCGGCGGCAGCGGGCGTGTTGGGTGAGGCTGGGGTCGTCGTCACGGACAAACACATTGCCAGCGCAAAAATCAACAGTGCGGAAAGGCTCACAATTCGCAATTTCATGTTTCGCTCCCTGACAGTTTTGAGATTTTTCTCGCGGGCTCCCGAAATGCACCGAGAGGGTAACATTCTATCTCCCCAGGTGCCATGCGGCCCCTGTGGAGAACTCGGTTTGTCGCATCCGTAACTAACCCCGTTCCGAGGCTAAAGTTCCGTAGATTTTCGAAATGTTCCGAAGCGGATCTGCGCCCGAGCTGTTGCGTGAGAGTGGCGGCATTTAGCGCCCGCGCTCCATCTCCTCTTTCCATTCTTTCGCGACTTCAAGTATTGTAGGCGTTCGCCTGGGGAGGTGAATCGTGGCTGTCCGCATCTGCCCGCATTGCAAGACCGAAGTCTCCGCGCCGGAAGCGGCGGCGCGCTCGAACGACATCCTGTGCCCCAAGTGCGGGGTTCGCCTCGAAGTTGCTTCCGGCTCGCGCACCATCGGCACGCTGGCGGGACTGATCGCCGGCGCGATCGTCTGGCGCCTTTCCGCCGGGTCAACCACCGACCTGGGCGGCGTCCTGCCGACCCTCTACGCCTTCCTGGCCTTCGGCATCGTCTCGGCGCTGGTGGTGATGTTCACGGCCAACCTGAGCAATGCGCCCGTCCTGCCGGCGCCGGCCCCGGCGCATGACTCCGGTCCGGCCGGACACGGTTCTGGCGGGCATCATTAGCCGCGTGGACCCCATCAGGGGGCAGCCTGCGGCACCGCGGGAACTCTCCAAACGCCAGTCTCTAACCTCCAGCCTGTAGCCCGCTATCCCCTGCTTTTTCAGCAGATACGCACCAGTAGTACTAATTTAGTTGACACCATCGTACTATTGCCCCTCTGGGACCCCGTCGCCATACTCGCTTCATGGCAAGGTATTCCGCTATCTTAGGCCGCCGTATCGTGGTCACGTACCGCGCCGGAGACATCATTCTGCCCGCCACGGGCAACCTGGCGGCTGACTCCGGGAAGTCCATCTTCCTGGAAGAGAGCTACCAGCAGCAAGGCAACACCAAGACCTTTCGCTGGGAAATCCCTTACCCCTGCATCGTGGATCTGAAGGAGTGCCCCGAGGTTCCTCGTCCCAGCGCTTCGGTGAAGGAGGTCCGGGAAACTGCGACGGAATCCGCGCTGCAGCGCAACGGCCTCGAACCGAAGATCCGCCCCGCCTAACGTTTTTCTTCCCCTCACCGTCTCAGTACAACCGAAATCCATTCGAGCAGGCGTATAATAGACGTAAGTTTGTCCGGCAGGCATTTATGACCTTCGAACAACAAGTCCTTGAAAGGCTGCGTCATCTGCCCCCTGAGAAGCAGAAGGCGGTCTTGGATTTTATGGAATCCCTAAGGGAAAAAGGTGCCACGAAGAAACCTCTTCGTAGTCTCCTCGGCTTGTGGGAGGACTTTGACCTTCGGATCAGCGATGAGGACATTTCGGCAGCGCGCCAGGAGATGTGGGGCAACTTCCCACGTGACCTCGAGTTATGAGCGCGGTGCTCGATACTCATAGCACTCTGTGGTACCTCCAAAACTCAAACGAATTGTCCAGCAGGGCGCGCGATGTAATAGAGGCCTCGGTGCGCAATGCCCGCGCGGTGCATATATCGGTGATCTCGCTGATTGAAACGATTTACCTTGTCGAGAGAAATAGAATCCCCGCTGCCGCTCTGCGGCGGCTTCAGGAAGCACTCGCCGACCCAGGCGCCGGGCTTACCATTTCTCCTGTCGACGCACATGTCGCGACGGCACTGGAGAAGGTGCCTCGTAGCATTGTTCCGGATATGCCTGATCGCATCATCGCCGCGACGGCCATTCATCTTGACCTTCCTCTCATTACCAGGGACCGGCGTCTGCGGCTCGCTGGAATCCAGACAATCTGGTAACGGGCGTGTGTTCCCAGATTCTGAGCGACAGTCGGCGGTACTAATTTTCGTCCGGTTTTCAGACGAACTCCTGTAGACTTTTCCCTCTTGTCATTCTTTCGCGAGTCGGTTTGCTCAGGAGGAGTTTCGCCATGAAGCCGCCGGTGGGATTGATTGGATTGGGATTGATGGGCCAACCCATGGGGGCCAATCTGTTAAAGGCCGGGCATCCACTGACGGTGTGGAACCGCACGGCTGCGCGTGCAGACGCTCTCGTGGCGCAAGGCGCGAAGCGGGCCGCGACGCCGCGGGAGCTCGCGGCGCAATCCGAATTCGTCATCTCGATCGTCAGCGATCCGCCGGCGCTCGAATCGGTCCTGTGGGGCGAGGACGGCGTGTTCGCGGGCTTGAAGCGCGGCAGCCTGCTCATCGAATCGAGCACTGTGAGTCCGGCGCTCGAGAAGCGCGCCGCCGCGGCTGCGGCAGCGCAGGGCTCAGAATTTCTCGAGGCGCCGGTCACCGGGGGAACTTGGGGTGCTGAGAAGGGCGAGTTGGTCTTCATGGTGGGCGGAGAAGCGGCCACGCTGAAGCGCGCCGAGCCGGTGCTGGGCGCGATGGGCAAGCGTTGGTTTCACCTCGGCCCGATCGGCGCGGGCCAAACCGTCAAGCTGGCGATGAATCTGCTGCTCGATTTGGAGGTCGAAGCGTTTGCCGAGGCGCTGGCTTTGGTCACGCGCGCGGGCGTGCCGGGGCAAAGCCTCTTTGAAGTGATGCAGTCCAGCATGGGCCGCTCGCCGGTGATCGACTTGAAGGGCTCGAACATGCTGAAGGGCGAATTCAAGCCCAGTTTTCCTCTGCGCCTGATGCACAAGGACATGGGCCTGGCGCTGGAGCTCGGCAACCAGCTGGGAGTGCCGCTGCCCGCGGCTGCGGCCGCGCGCGAAGTGCTCAGCGCGGTCAAAGGCGCGGTGAAAGAAGATGTGGATTTTTCCGCGCTGGCTACCTTTTGGCGTCACTCCTGAGCAGACGCAATTGATTGCGTGGAGTTGTGCGCCCAAAATTTTGTTTGGCAGCGTGAACGCCTGGAGACCTTGAGATCCATGAGAAAAAACATATCCACCGTGACTGCCAAAGGTCTGGTCACTATCCCGTTGCGACTCCGGCGAAAGTTCGGAATACGCAGAGGCACTCGCATCGCGATTATGGAGGAAGGGAACCGTATTATCTTGCAGCCTCTCACAACGCAGTACATCCATAGCCTGCGCGGTTCCCTCAAAGGTGAACCGTCCGTTCTGAAGTATCTGATGGAGAGTCGCAAGCAGGACCGTGAACTTTAGAGCGACCGGAAACCTTCAAGGCTTCGCGTCGGGCGGGAGGAAGCTCATTGGCAGATCGCGCGAAGTTCGCAGGCCCGCGGGGGCGTCCAGGATTTGCGGGATGCAATTCACCACCACCGCGGCGGTCGCCACGTCCCCGTGCGTGCCTCCGGGAATGGTGAGGGTGAGGTTAGGATTCCCCACAATTTCAAGAGTGTCGCGGGGGTCGGCCGCGCCCACAAACATTTGCAGTTCCATGTAGATTTTTTCCTTGTTGCCTGCGAAGCCGCGCGCGATCTGGTGCACGCCGGCGACTTGTCCCGCGGCGACTTCCAGGAATTGCGTTTGCACTCGTTCGCGGGCCACGACCGGCTCGATGGTCTCCGCAATGTCGTCGACGCCGAGACCCAGCGCGTCTGAAACCATGGCCACCGACTCCGGCAGGCCGTGATGCTTGATGGCGCCCGCCGCCACCTGCGCGCGAAACTCTTCGACGCTCATCCCTGCGCCCACTTTTTTTTGCAGCGGCAGCCGGCGCTTGGAAGCGTCGACGATGCGCACCGCCCGCGCGGTTTCAATTTCCTGCGACGCGGCGCTCAGCGTGATCAGCAGCTTGTCCATTACATAACCGGGATTGACGCCGGTGCCGATCAGCGCCACGCCCCAGGTCTTGGCTTCGGAGTCCAGCTTGGCCGAAAGCTCCGGGTGCTTGCGGAAAGGATACGCCAGCTCCTCGCAGGTGGAGACCACGCAAGCCTCCGCCGCGAGGCACTCGATCAGCTGATCCATCACGCTCGGCAGGTAGGAAGAAGTCGAATGGACGATCACGTCCGGCGACTCATCGAGCATGGCCCGGGCGTCGCTGGTGACCGGCACGCCCCAGGGCGCGTCCTTTCCCTCGACGACGTCGCCCAGGTCGAGCCCCGCCTTGGCCGGATCGGAATCGATCGCCCCGATAATCTCGATGGAGCTTTTTTCGCGCATCAGCCGCACGATACCCGCACCGATGGGACCCACGCCGTATTGCACCGCCCGAATCTTTTTCTTCAAAGCCAGCTCCGTCCAGCCATCTCGGCGTTGTAGCGCCCGCCTTTCTTTTCAGGCGGGCATCCGCTCCACAGCAAAGTGTCAACCTGAAGGTTGACGCTACAACGCCGTGCGCCGTTCGAACAATTTGCCCGCCGGCATCCCGGCCGTCGGTTCGTTTACGGCAAAAATGGAGCGACCACGATAAAGCAAATGCGAAGCGCGATCAACCGGATTCCCGCGCTTCACCCGGGGTCGATTGGCAAGCCTGCGCCACGAGAGCCTGCCCTGGCGAGCGCCGACCGAGAATTCGCCGAGGTGTAATCCCCGGCCGAGGTTATACTCTGGCAATTCACGACTTGATTGGAGCTCATGGCGATCCTTCCCGGCACGCGTCTCGGGCCCTATGAAGTCCTCTCCGCCATCGGCGCGGGCGGCATGGGGGAAGTCTATCGCGCGCGAGATAGCAAGCTCGGCCGCGATGTGGCTTTGAAAGTTTTGCCCACTGCTTTTGCCGCCGACTCCGAACGCATGGCCCGCTTCGAGCGCGAGGCGCGCCTGCTGGCCGCGCTCAATCACCCCCACATCGCCGCGATCTATGGCCTCGAAGAATCGTCCGGCACGCCCGCTCTGGTTATGGAACTGGTCGAGGGGCCCACGCTCGCCGAGCGCATCGCAGCAGGTCCTCTTCCCCTCGACGAAGCTCTGCCGATTGCCAGGCAAATCGCCGAGGCGCTGGAATACGCGCACGAGCGGGGAGTGATTCACCGCGATTTGAAGCCGGCGAATATCAAGGTGAAGCTGGACGGCACGGTGAAGGTGCTGGATTTTGGCTTGGCCAAGGCGCTGACGGAAGACCCAGCGACAGTGGACATGAGCAATTCGCCGACGCTGAGCATGGGCGCCACGATGCAGGGAGTGATCCTGGGGACGGCGGCGTACATGTCGCCGGAGCAGGCGAAGGCCAAGCCCGCGGACCGCCGCGTGGACATCTGGGCGTTCGGCGTGGTGCTCTTTGAGATGCTGACCGGCCAGCAGTTGTACACAGGCGAGACAGCCGCGGAGACCTTAGCGTCGGTGATCAAGGAAACTCCAGACTTGAGCCAGTTGCCGTCCACTACGCCGCCGGCTATTCGGAATTTGGTCGAGCGCTGCCTGGACAAAGAGCCGCGACAGCGCCTGCAGCACATCGGCGAAGCGCGCATCGCCATCGAGCGCGCCGGCGCGCCCGGCGCCGCCGAGGCGCGAGCCACTGTGCCTCCCCGCCGACCTCGCGAACGCATCGTGCTCGTGGCTCTCGTCGGCCTCTTTCTGCTCACAACCCTGGCGCTTGTCGTCACGATCTACCTGCGGCGCGCGCCCGACGATGTTGAGTCGATCCGCTTCTCACTGGAAATGCCCGATGCGTGGAGCCTGACGCAGCGTCTCGGCCCCGCCGGAGAATCGCCGCAGCCCCTGGCTGTAGCACCCGATGGCCGCTGGATCGCTTTCCTGGCGACAAAATCTGACGGAGCCACCCAGCTCTGGGTGCGTTCGCTGGACACCCTCGAAGCGCGGATGCTCGCCGGTACCGAAGGCGCCGAGTCTCCTTTTTGGTCGCCGGACAGCCGCTTCCTGGCATTTTTCGCGGGCGGCAAGCTCAAGAAGATCGACGTGTCAGGCGGCCCGGCGATCACGTTGTGTGACGCGCCGGACAATCGCGGGGGCTCCTGGGGACGAGACGGAACAATTGTATTCGCGCCTTCGAACGTAACCGGTCTCCTCAGGGTGTCAGCCTCGGGCGGCGTGCCGTCGCCGGCGACGGTTCTTGCCCCGGACGAACGCACGCACCTTCGCCCGAGCTTTCTCCCGGATGGGCGTCACTTTGTGTATGCCTCGCGCTCGCAGGGGTATACGAGCTCCGGCCCAATTTATCTAGGCGCGCTCGGCTCAAATGAACAGAAACTCCTGCTCCAGTCCGACGCAACCAACGTTTCCTACAGCCAGGGCCATCTCCTTTTTCTTCGCGACACGACTCTGATGGCCCAGCCGTTTGATGCGCGCCGGCTCACGTTCACGGGCGATGCTTTTCCGATTGCCGAAGGGATTGAAACGCAAGCGACCTTAACGGTGGGCCTGTTTTCCGCGTCGGAAAATGGCGTTCTGATCTATCAGGCGGGCAATGTTGCGACCAATGATCAGCTGGTGTGGTATGACCGTTCCGGAAAAGAAATTGGGACGCTCGGCGAAGCGGCTCGCTATGGGTACCTGGAAATCTCTCCGGACGGCAAACGCGCCAGCGTCGCAGTCTGGGAAAGCGGCAAGCCAGCGATCTGGATCTATGACCTTGCACGCGGCCTGCGCACACGGTTTACGTTCACAGACGCTCCCACAAGAGACTCGATCTGGTCTCCCGACGGAAGCCAGATCGTCTATTACCAAAATGAGAGTGGGGCGTCGAACCTGTACCAAAAGGCCTCGGATGGGTCCGGAGCAGAGCAAACTGTGCTTGCCGACAAATCATACAACTCCCCCCTCAGTTGGTCGCCCGACGGCCGCTTCATCCTTTACAGTTCCGGCCTGACGCACCGCGACCTGTTTGTCCTGCCGGTGGCCGGCGATCGTAAGCCGCTCCCGTTTAAATTAGGGCCCGCCAATGAGGATTGGGGACGCTTTTCGCCCGACGGCAAGTGGATCGCGTATTCTTCGGGCGAATCCGGGCGGTATGAAATCTACGTAGCGCCGTTTCCGGGTCCCGGCGGGAAGTGGCAAGTTTCGAATGGCGGCGGCTACCAGCCGCGATGGCGGCGGGATGGCTCGGAGATTTTCTACCTCGCCGGCGACGACAAGTTGATGGTGGCCGAGGTGAACGGCAAAGGCGCGAGCTTCGACGTGGCCGCTGTCAAACCGCTCTTTAACACCGCGGCGCTGCAAGGCTATGGCCCTACCTACGACGTAACCGCCGACGGCCAGCGATTCCTGATCGATTCCGGGCCGGAGCACGAAATTACCGAACCGCTGACCGTCGTAGTGAACTGGCCCGCGGGAGTGAAGAAATGAGCCTCACGGTGGGGAAACTTAGAACGAGGAGATCACACATGAAGCGATTCTTGATTGGCTTATTGGCCGCAGCGAGCGTGATCGCGCTGGCGCAAGGCGCGCGCGCACAGTCGCAAGCCGATCCGGCGCAAGCCCACGTCGACCTTGCCAAAGCGGCCGCCGGCCAGGATTTCGGCGGGCTATTCAACAGTTTGTGCGTGGAGCCGACACAGCCTCCCCCTGCACCGCCAGCCGCTGCACCACCGGCAGGCGCGGCGCAAGCGTCGCCCGATCGCTCCCCCTGGCACGCCGAGCCGGTGAAGGTCTTCGACAATCTCTACTTTGTCGGCCAGACCGAGTACTCCGCGTGGGCCGTCACGACCTCCGCCGGAATCATCCTCGTCGATACGATCTGGTCTTACTCCGTGGAAGACGAAGTGGTGGGCGGCCTGACCAAGCTCGGGCTCGATCCCAAAACGATCAAGTACGCCATCGTGAGCCACGGGCACATCGATCATGCCGGCGGCGCGAAATACCTGCAGGATCATTTTGGCACGAGGGTGATCCTCACCGCGGCGGATTGGGATCTGATGGATCGCGACACCCGCGACTGGCCGAAACCGAAGCGCGACATGGTGGCCACGGACGGGCAAAAGCTCACGCTCGGCGACACCACGCTGACGCTCTACCTGACTCCGGGGCATACACCTGGAACGATCTCCACCCTAATTCCCGTCAAGGACGGCGGAAAGCCGCACCTCGTCGCGGAGTGGGGAGGCACGGCTTTCAATTGGGTGCGCAATCCAGGTCCGTACATCACGCCCGATCGCCCTGCGAGTTTCTGGTTTCAGGCGTACAGCGCTTCCGCCGAGCGCTTCCGCGATATCGTCGCCAGGACGGGCGCCGACGTGATCATTTCCAACCATACGATTTACGACGGATCGAAGACGAAGCTTCTGGGCGTTCAGGAGCGCAAGCCCGGCGATCCGAATCCATACGTGGTCGGCAACGAAGGCGTGAAGAGATACCTGACGGTCGCCGACGAATGCGCGAAGGCGGGACTGGCACGCGAGAAGTAGAGGTGATCGCGTGATGGAGTACCTCGAGCCGTTGAAGCAAAAAGCCTCCGCAACGGCCCGCCGCACGCGCCTCGGGCCGCGTGATCCGGTGCGTCCCGCTTGTGATACCCTACCGAGCCATGCCGTTCACTCTGGAAAAGGAAATCGGCGGTGATGTGGCGGTGGTTCGCTGCCACGGACGCATCGTGGCCGGCGAAGCGATTACCACGCTGCAACAGCAGCTTTATCCCCTCTCGCGCCAGGGGGGCAAAACCGTGCTGGACCTTGCGGACGTGAATTTCCTCGATAGCGCGGGAGTCGGCGCTCTCGTCGGCTTGCTAGGTCTTTTTCGATCCCACGGGTGCGAGCTCATCCTTTGCCGGCTCTCCCCGCAGGTCGAGCGCGTGCTTCAAATCACCAATCTGGTCGGAGTGCTTCCCTGTTTTTCGACGGAAGAGGAAGCGGCCCGGGCGCCGCGCGCCTCCGCGGCTCCTGCGCCGGTGGGCGTCGCGCCCGCCAAGTGCCGGATTGTCTGCGCCGACGCCTCGCGCAATGTGCTCGAGTATCTGACGGCCCTGCTCAAACGCTCCGGCTATGACGTTCTGACGGCTCGCCATCCCGCCGACGCGTTGACGCTCGCCCTGGTGACCTGCCCGCAGATTTTGATTTGCGGCGCGAGCATCCAGGAGGACCGGCCCGCGCTCGAAAAATTGCGCAGCGGCGCGCCCAATGTGCGCTTCCTGCTACTTCCGCCGGACTTCTCGACCGCAGATGCCGGCGAGGCCGGCACCGTGCTGATCCGGCAAATCGAAGAGCTCCGCCCGCAAAAGGGAACTGCGCGGTAAACCCGACACGCCGCGCTCCGTGCAGCACAGCTTCAGCCGACGGGGCTTGCGCTTTCAAGGACTAAAACCACACAGGTTGAGACCGTTCCACCGTGCTATTTCTTCAGCGTCGCCTGCCAGTTAAGAACCACGTTCATGGGCGGAGCCGTCGAGCCGCCCACAACCTCCAGCACCAGAAACCGCTGGCCGTCGGCTGCGGGCTGGTAGGCAAAGCTGCCCAGCAAAGGCGAGTACAAAGGATCGACCTCAAACAAGGCCTGCGGGGCTCCTGCGTCAAAACCAGGGCCCGGTTTTACAGGCACGGCCATGAGCTTCTGATCGGCGGAAATGTAGAACAGCTCCTTGCCGTCGCGCCGCCATCTGGGCTGAACGCCGCCGGCGGGCGAGATTTGCCATTTCGCTCCGCTGGCCGGAATCCCCTGAACATAGACTTGCGGCTGGCCGGATTCATTCGAAGCATATGCCATCCACCGTCCATCCGGAGAAAACTGGGCGTCGCCCTCGTTAAAGGGAGTTTGCAGGTAGGGGACGGGTTTGTGGTCCCCCTCCAGGGGCAAAAGCCATAAATCGTAGCCGGTCGTTCCGCCCGTCATCTCGTAAACGATGAATTTCCCATCCCGCGACCAGTCCAAGGGTCGATTGTTAATGCCCTCGCCGATTAGCAGTTCTTTCCCCGTGCCGTCAGCCGATTTCGTGTACATCGTTCGATTGTCGGATTCGAAGGCGATTGTGTTTCCGTCCGGAGACCAGATTCCAGCTGCCGACCTTCCGGGGCGAAACGTAACGCGGGTCGGCACCCCTCGCTCCACGTCCAGCAGCCAGAGATCCGAGGAGTCTCCGGCCTTGTTGAAGATGCTGAACAAGACTCTCTTTCCGTCCGCCGAAAGCGCCGCCCCAGATATCAGCGCTGGCTGGCCGACGTTACCAAGGCGCTTACCGGTCCGGTCCATCCATACGAGTTCATCACCCTGGGGGCCGAGCACGCCGCCGCCGTAAACGAGGACTCCGTTGTTCGAAACCGAAAATGCCGCATGGTTGGTGTTTCCGGCGGTGCTGACTTCCCCCATTACAGGAAATACGTCTCCGGTGACCTGGAGCCGCCGGGGGTCGAATGGCGCGCCCATCAATGTGTTCTCCCGGCGAAACAACAGAAAACCGCTGCCGCGTGGTGCGGCCGAAGCCACGTAGGAGGCGGAGGATTCGTCAGCCAGAATGCGCAAGGGCGGCGCCGCGTCCAGAGAGCCAACGCGGATGCCATTGATTTCGGGTTTACCAAGGCTCACTTCATAGAGAAAATGTTTGTTGTCAGGCAGAAACACCGGGTAACGATGGAGTTCGCTTGGCGCTTCGATCTTCGTGACTGCCGCGGGGACGCCCCCTGCGGCTGACACTCGCTCGATTGGGCTTCCCAGTCCCGGTGAGAAAACTATGACCCCGTCGCTGTTCCAGCTTCCACCCCGACCGTCGGGAGCATCACAAATCGTCTGGGAGGGTCCGCCAGCCACTGCTACCTTTTTCAATTTTCCGGCGACAAAGAATGCGAGGAAGGCGCTATCGGGCGACCAGAACGGATAGGTCGCGTCTTCGGTTCCCGTCACAGCCTGCAGGGTCAACGAATCGATCGGCCGGATCCACAATTTTCTGCGGCCACTTTCGGCAGCGGTGAATGCGAGAAGTTTCCCGTCCGGCGACAACTCGAAGATTGGGTTCGTTGTCTTTTCCGGCAGCGGGATCTGAAATCGGACGATGCCTGGCTCCGGCGGCGTCTCGCGGAAATGCACGAAGGACACCGCGGCCAATGCAAGGAACAGTACGCCGCACGCCGCGATCCAAACCCGAGGTAGCTCGCGCTTCATGGTTTCCGGCGGTGCGGCAGTCACGGAAACGGCAGCGCCGGAAAGGGTATCCTCGATTTCAATTCGCGCGTCGATCGCGTCTTGAAAGCGCTGGCGGCGGTCTTTCCGCAGGCAGCGTCGCAGCAGCTGGCGGATGCTTTGCGGGGTGCTTTCCGGCAGCCGCGCCCAGTCCGGTTCGGCCCTCACCACAGCGGCCAGAATCTCCGTGGTGTCTTCGCCCTCGAACGCTTTATGCCCGGCAAGCATTTCGTACAGCACGCAGCCGAACGCCCAGATGTCGGTCGCCTTGGTGACATTTTTGCCCTTGGCCTGCTCTGGGCTCATGTACGCCGCGGTACCGAGGATCACGCCCTGCATCGTGGCGGCGCGGCTCAGCGTGGGCGAATTGCTGATGTCCTCGTTCGCGGCGTCGCTCTCGAACGCCTTCGCCAATCCGAAATCCAATACCTTCACTTTGCCTTCCGGCGTCACTTTCACGTTGGCCGGTTTCAGATCGCGGTGAATGATGTTCTTCTCGTGCGCCGCCTCCAGCGCCTCGGCAATCTGCACGGCAATCTTCAGCGCTTCTTCCACGGGGACGGGGCCCGTCTTCACGCGATCCGCCAGCGTCTCCCCGGGCACGAGTTCCATGACCAGGCAGGCCGTGCCGCTGGATTGCTCCAGGCCGTAGATGGTGGCGATGTTGGGATGATTCAGGGCGGCCAGCAGGCGCGCCTCGCGCTGAAAACGCGAAAGGCGCTCAGGGTCGTTGACGAAATTGGCGGGCAGGACTTTGATGGCCACGTCGCGCCCAAGCTGCGTATCGCGCGCGCGGTACACCTCGCCCATGCCGCCCGCACCAATCTGCGCGGTGACTTCATACGTCCCTAGACGCGTGCCGGGAAGGATCGCCATGATCTCCAATCGGATTCGGAATTGCGAGAGTATACCCCTCGAACTTCCATTACAGATCGGCAAATTCCGCAGTAGGACAGGCTTTGAGCCTGTCGGGTTTCGTCGCGGCTAGCTGGCGAAGATCGACAGGCTCGAAGCCTGTCCTACTGGGCTCGCTTGCCGGGCTTGCGCCTGCGGGCGGATAATGCCCGAGGCAAAGAGGACGAGACGACAATTCCATCGGCTGGCTATCGGGAGGAACTCATGGCGGCGACCAAGCTTTCGGAAAAGGAAGTTTCCGCGGAACTGCGCAAGCTCACCGGGTGGAAGGTGATCAACGGAAACCTGCACCGGGTGTTCGAATTCAAGGATTTCTCGGCGGCGTTCGGTTTCATGGCGCGGGCCGCGCTGGCCGCTGAGAAGATGGACCATCACCCGGACTGGTCCAATTCCTGGAACAAGGTAACCGTGGATTTGTGCACGCACAGCGCCGGCGGTTTGACCAAGAATGACTTCGAGCTGGCCGCCAAGATGCAGCAAATCTCCGGCTTGTGACGTTTCAAACCAACTTCCATCCAAACCGACGTTTCCATCTATTGATAGTAGGGATCAGTCGCAACCGCGAGGCCAGCCCTACTGCAGTAAGAGCTCGAAGAAGAGCGCGC
>Ga0210398_10000570_pt1 | contig 41518 bp, 43 predicted proteins | sample IncBWC4OmetaG_FD_161047 | JGI IMG/M metagenome (GOLD analysis project Ga0210398, IMG submission 161047) | Forest soil microbial communities from Barre Woods Harvard Forest LTER site, Petersham, Massachusetts, United States - Inc-BW-C-4-O | ecosystem: Environmental > Terrestrial > Soil >... | reverse complement strand
ATTGCCGGACATCAGGTCCTGCTCGAGCTGGCGCATGCGCTCCATCTCTTTCATCAGATCGAGCGCCTCTTCGTATTTCAGGCTCTTGGGTCCGTGAAAAAGATGCTGATTGCGATCCTTGAAATTCTCGAGGTCGCGGATGTTCTCGTACTCTTCGAGCAGCTCATCGAACGCTTCCTTTGCGTCGGCGTCTTCGAAGTCGTAGCTCTCGAGCTTTCGGATGGCCTCCGAAAGCTTGCGCGGCATCTTGCTCAGCTCGCGATTCTTGTCCTCCACGCCGGGCTTCTTGCCCTTGAGCGAATCGAGCGTCTTGCGTTCCTGGTTCAGCAGATCCTCGAGCTTCTGCTCCATCTCCGAGAGCGCATTCTTGAGATTGACGTCGCGGTAGCGCTCGCGCATTTCCTGGCGCAACTGCTCGATGAACTCGTCGAGCCCCATCACCCGCATCCCGTCGAAGTCCATGCCCTGGCGCATCATCCAATCCATGGCCTGGCGGATGTCGTCGGTATACGACAGGTACTCTGCGAGCTTCTCGAACACCTTGTCGGCGTCGAGCTTGAGCTGCTGAGTGCCGTCCCATTGGGTGTAGCGAAGGATGGTGCCCATAAATGCCACTCAGGCGTGGTAAGAAAACCTTCCGCCCTCGCGATCCTTGTTGAGTTTCTGGTGCAGATGCAGTCCTTCGAAAATCAGTTCGCTCGCCGCCGCCATCAGGCCCGGCGTTTCGAACGGCCCCAGCGACAGGATCGATTCGCGCAAACCTTCAACCTCGCGAATGGGCTCGGTGTAGTCCGATGACGGCGAGTGGTCAGACACCTCGACGCCCCAGCCGCCCTCGAAATAGTTGGCGACCTTTTTGAGCTGCGGGTCGTCCATCTTGAAGTAGCGATCGAAAGTCTTGAGCACCGCGCGATTAATCAGCCGCTCGATGAGGTCGCCTTCCTTCTTGTCCTCGCCGACATATTCGAGCTCGATCTTGCCTGCCGTCGAGGCATACAGCGAATGGAGGTCCGACACGCGCGGCACGATTTCGTTCTCGCCGTTGATAACCGCGCGCTTCTCGGCATTGGAGAGTATCGATTCGAAATTGTTGATCGATACGCGCACCGACACACCCGAGCTCTGGTTGATCTCGTTCGAGCCGCGCGCCTCGAAGGTTATCTGCGCGACGATCTCCTTGATGAATTGCGGAACCCGCAGCGCCATCCCCGATTCGGGCGGCAGCGTTGCTTCCTGCTCCATCACCAGGATTTCATGCTCCAGCGTCTTCGGATAATGGGTGCGAATCTGGATGTCGAAACGATCCTTGAGCGGGGTGATGATGCGTCCACGCGAAGTGTAGTCCTCGGGATTCGCGCTGGCGCAAAAAACCACATCGATAGGAAGGCGAATCTTGTAGCCCTTAATCTGGACGTCTTTCTCTTCCATCAAATTGAACAGACCGACCTGCACTTTCTCGGTCAGGTCGGGTAATTCATTGATGGCGAAGATGCCGCGATTGATGCGCGGGATCAGCCCGTAGTGAATCGTTTCTTCATCGGCGAGGTAGCGGCCCTCCGCCACTCTTATCGGATCGATCTCGCCAATAAGATCGGCGACCGAAACATCGGGGGTCGCGAGCTTTTCGGCATAGCGATGATCGCGGCCGATCCACGCAATCTCCAGGAGATCACCCTGCTCCATCTTGAGACGCCGGCAGCGCTGGCAAATCGGTGCGGATGGATCGTCGTTGATCTCGCATCCTTTGACTGCCGGCACATATTCGTCGAGGAACAGCGCCAGCGAGCGGATGATGCGTGACTTTGCCTGGCCGCGCTCGCCGAGAAACACCATGTGATGCCCCGCGAGCACGCCGTTCTCGATCTCCGGCAGCACCGAGTCGTCATAACCGATGATGCCCGGCATGATGCGCTCCTTGTTGCGCAGGAGCACCAGCAGATTGTCGCGCATTTCGATTCTGACTGGCTTGATTTTGTAGCCGGCGTTTTTGAGATCGCCGAAGGTACGCAGATTGAGCAGATTTTGATCCATTTATATTCCGGGCTGACGCCTATGCAATATTCCGGCAGGTGCCTTTTTCTAGATTAGTTGAGCGGCAATCGCTTTGAAAAGCGGCATCAACGTTTGAAAGCTCGATGCCAAATGCTGCGACAACACCCGAGTAGAAGCTAGCACGGGCATGAAGTTGGTGTCGCCATCCCATCGCGGCACCAGGTGCCAGTGCATGTGGTCCGCGATTCCCGCGCCGGCGCTACGCCCGAGGTTCGCGCCGATGTTGAGGCCGGAAGGATTGAGCGCCTTGCGCAACTGCACGCAGGAATCGGAAATCAGTTCGCCGATGATGCCGCGCTCCTCGCGCGTGAGAAGCTCGGGTGACGCGACGTGGCGGCGCGGCGCCACCATCAGATGCCCGTTGTTGTAGGGATAGCGATTGAGCATCACCAGCGCCTCGCGACCGGCATACAGGATGAGCCGGCGTTTTCTTTCGGCAGCATCGAGCTTAACAAAACAGAAGATGCAGGAATCAGACTTGGCGCCCGCAGTCCTGATGTATTGATATCGCCACGGCGCCCACAGCCGCAGGCCATTGACGGGAGTCTCGTTGTCGGACGGCGACTTAACGCTCGGCGCGCGCGTGAGGCGTTGGGGTTTCCGCGCCATTAACTTCCAGCTTGAGTTCTTTGCCAGCGCGGAAGAACGGGATGCGTTTGGCTTCGACTTTCACCGCCACGCCAGTTTTCGGATTGCGTCCCTCGCGCGCGCGACGCTTCTTCACGCCGAAGCTTCCGAAGCCCCGGATCTCGATCCGCTCGCCACTCGCCAACGCCTTCGCCATCTCGTCGAACATTACGTTGACGATGGTCTCGGACTCGCGATGAGTGAACTTCTGATGCCGGGTCAGCAGCTCTTCGATGATTCCGCGCTTGGTCATGCAAATCATGCCCGGAGGCTGCGAACCCGGCCTCGATCAGGTTAGTTGTTCCGACCCTTCCCAGCCCGACGACGCTCACCATCGTCGCGGTCCAGCCGCAGCTCCTCATTGAGGATGTCCCCCATGGAGAAGCGTGCCGCCTCATGCTCTTTCTTGACGTAGGCCTGCATCTCTTCGCGCTCCTCATGCTGCTTGAGCGCCTTTACCGAGAGGCCAATCCGCCTTTCCTTCGGTTCGAGCTGCACCACCAGCGCCTCGACCGGATCATCCACCTTATACAGCGACGACGGCTTGTCGACGCGCTCGTTGGATATCTGCGAGATGTGGATCAAGCCCTCGATGCCTTCCTCGATCTCGACAAACACCCCGAAATCCGCCACCGAGCTCACTTTGCCGTTGATGCGGGTGTTGAGCGGGTAGCGCTCCGAGATGGTATCCCACGGATCCTGGGACAGTTGCTTGACCCCGAGGCTGACGCGTTCGTTCTCGATATCGATGCCGAGCACCACCGCCTCGATCTCGTCGCCCTTCTTCGCGATTTCCGACGGATGGCGAATTTTCTTGGTCCACGACAAATCGGAGATGTGTACCAGTCCGTCGATGCCCGGCTCGATTTCCACGAACACCCCGAAATCGGTGATCGATTTCACCTTGCCTTTGACGTGCGTGCCCACCGGATGCTGCTCGGCCAGCGCCTGCCACGGATTCGGCTCGGTCTGTTTGAGTCCGAGCGAGATGCGCCGGTTGCCCTCGTCGACACCCAGCACCTGCACCTCGACGGTGTCGTTCGGATTGACCACCTTCGACGGATGCACCGCGCGCTTGCTCCAGCTCATCTCGGAAACGTGAATGAGCCCTTCGACGCCTTTCTCGAGTTCGACAAATGCGCCGTAGTCGGTGACGCTGACCACCTTGCCCGACACCCGCGTGCCGGGAGGATATGCCTCCGCCACCTTGGTCCACGGATCGGGCATGATTTGCTTCATGCCGAGCGAGACGCGCTCGCGCCCGTGATCGTACTTCAGCACAACGACTTTTACTTTGTCGCCGACCTTCAACACTTCCGACGGATGCTGGATGCGGCCCCACGACATATCGGTGATATGCAGCAGGCCGTCGATACCGCCAAGGTCGATGAACGCGCCATAGTCGGTGATATTCTTCACCGTGCCTTCGAGGATGACGCCCTCTTCCAGCACGCGCAGCGTCTGCTCTTTGAGCGAAGCGCGCTCGCGTTCGAGCACGCTGCGGCGCGAGACTACCACGTTGCCGCGCGCGCGGTTGAATTTCAGAATCTGGAAACGACCGCGCTGACCGACGTAACGGTCGAGGTTGCGCGCGGGACGGATATCAACATGCGATCCGGGCAGGAATGCCGGTACGCCGATATCTACCTTGAGGCCGCCCTTGACCTTGCCCAGGACGACGCCTTCGACCGCCAGTTCAGCCTGGAATGCTTTTTCGAGCTCGCGCCAGACTTTGAATTTCTCCGCCTTCGCATGCGAGAGGAGAACGGTGCCGTTCTCGGTTTCGGTGCCTTCGAAGTAGACATCGACCTCGTCGCCTTCCTTGACGGTGACGTTGCCTTCAGCATCAAGGAACTCGGCGAGCGGAACCTGGCCCTCGCACTTGTAGTTGATGTCGATGATGACGCTATCGCGTGTGACGAGCAGAACCCTGCCGACGAGGACATCGCCGGAACGGGGTGCTTTGAGGCTCTCTTCCATCAACGACTCAAAATCATTGTCGCCTCCGCTCATTTGTTGTTCGGCCAAAACTTTCTCCATTTAGTGGAAACCTTCCGGGGGGACTTCGAGACCGTAGCGATACTTACAACCGTGACGCACTCGTTTCAAGCTCTCTTGGGTACATAAAGCCCTTGAATCCGTTCTTTTAACGCGCATACGACCTGATCGATCGGCAGGTTTGACGTGTCGATAACAATCGCGTCATCGGCCCGGCGCAGGGGCGCCAGCGCACGGCCGCTATCACGCTGGTCGCGTTCCATAAGCTCTCTTAACACTTCGTCACGATTCGTCGCAGTGCCGCGGGCGGACAATTCTTCGTATCGACGCTCCGCGCGAACCCTGGGATCCGCATCCAGAAAGAATTTAAACTCCGCGTCGGGGAACACCGCGGTGCCGATGTCGCGGCCTTCCATCACCACCCCGCCCTGCTCACCGGCCGCGCGCTGCAGTTCGCGCATTCTTGCGCGCACCGGAGCCGCCGTCGAAAAAGCTGACGCGAGATCGCTGATCTCAGGCCGCGTGATCTCCGACGAAATATCGCGCCCGTTCAGCACCACCCGTTCACCGTCGAATTCGATCTTGATGGATTTCAGGATCGGCGCGAGATGCTCTTCCAGCTTCGGATCGTCGGGCCGGATAGCGGCCTCGCTCATCGCCAGCGCCAGCGCCCGATACATCGCACCGGTATTCAAGTAGGTAAATCCTAACTCCTGGGCGAGGCGCCGCGCGACGGTGGATTTTCCCGCGCCACCGGGACCATCGATTGCGATTACCGGACGCGCGCGTGTCACTGCAGCCGCTCCCGCATCATTGGAGGCGCTCGCGCATGACGCGCCCGCGATTGAACAGCGCGGCGAATTTTTCTTCGTCGCCATCCTCGATGGTCTTGCGCAGCTCGGCGAAGGTCGCGTCGAAAGTTTTAAGCGCCTCGACGATCGCCTCGCGATTGGTGAAACAGATGTCGCGCCAGATTTCGGTCGATGACGCGGCCAGCCGCGTGGTGTCGCGCAAACCTCCCGCGCCGTATTCCGCCGCCAGCTTGCCCGCCACCCGCTCATCCTTCAGCGACGCAGCCAGCGCGCTCGCGACCATCTGCGGCAGATGACTGGAGCGCGCGAGGATACGATCGTGCGTATCGGGATCCATGGTCTCGACGTTGGCGCCGGTCGCGCGCCAGAGCTGCTCAATTTTGTCGATTGCCTCCGGCCGGCTGGTCTTCGAGGGCGTCACGATCACGCGCCGGTTCACGAAGAGTCCGCGATCCGCGGCCTCGGCGCCGGTGGTCTCTTTGCCCGCAATCGGATGCACCGCGACCAGCGACATCCCGGGTTTCAGCATCGGCTCCAGTTCGCGCACCACCCAGCCCTTGACGCTGCCGACATCGGTAATGACCGCATGCGGCCGCAGATGAGGAATCATCGCACCCAGAACTGCGGGCATGGTGCGAATCGGCACCGCGAGCATCACCAAGTCAGCGCCCTTGGCAGCCTCGACCGGGTCCTGAGTGGCGAGGTCGATCATGCCTCGATTGCGCGCGACCTCGAGATTGGTGAGGGTGCGGCCCAAACCAACCGCGCGATCGATGAGCTTCTGTTCGCGCGCGACGAGGGCGAGTGAGCCTCCGATGAGCCCGACTCCGCATATGGTGATTTGATGAAAAAGCGTGGCCATTAGTTATAGCAGGGATCTCCCCAGTTGAAAGCAATCTTATCCTGCGCGATGAAAAGGGATCGGAACCGTCGGAGCGGGCCTAAGGAATCCACTCTACCCAGGATAAAGCCCTTACCGCCGCTCACAGAACTTTTTCCAGCGCTTCGATGAGGCGGCGATTCTCTTCCGGCAGGCCCACGCTGATGCGCACGTGGCGCGGATAACCATAACCATGCATCGGGCGCACGATGACCCCGAGATGGAGCAGCTGGTCGTACACCCCGCGCCCGTCGCCAACTTCAGCGAGAATGAAATTCGCCTGGCTCGGAAGGTAGCCGATTTTTAGCCGCGCAAACTCGGCCTCGAGGTATTCCATCCCCTCGCGATTGACTCGCAGGGTGGCGTTGACGTGGTCGATGTCGTCCATCCCCGCCGCCACCGCGACCTGCGCCAGCGTCGTGATGTTAAACGGCTGGCGGACTTTGTTCAGCAGCGTGATGATATCGGGGCGCGCCACCCCATAGCCGACGCGCAATCCCGCCAGCCCGAAAATTTTCGAGAACGTTCGCAGCGTGATGATGAGCCGCGCGCCGTCATGATCCTCCATCGAGTCGGGATACTCGGCGTCGCGCACGAATTCGAAGTAGGCCTCATCGGCGACGATCACCACTCGCTGTGGAACCCTGGCGAGGAAGCGCTGCCATTCGACGCGGCGATAAATGGTCCCGGTCGGATTGTTGGGATTCCCGAGATAGATGATGCGGGTGTGGTCGTCGACTGCGGCCGCGATCGCGTCGAGATCGAATTCGAATCCGTCGCGCATCGGCACCGATTTGTAGGTCGCGCCGGTCGAGGCGGTCGCGAGCGGATAAATCGCAAACGCATGCTCCGACGAAATCGCGTTGAGGCCGGGCCGCAAAAAAAGAAACGCCAGCAGGTTGATGATTTCGCAGGAGCCGGAGCCGATGAAAATTTGCTCGGGCTTAACCTTATGGCGCGCCGCGATTTTGTTGCACAGGGTGAAGCTGCCGCCGTCGGGATAGCGATTGAGCTCGGACAGCGCGGACCGAATAGCCTGAACCGCCTTGGGCGACGGTCCGATCGGATTCTCGTTGGAGGCGAGCTTGACTGACTCGGAGATGCCGAGTTCGCGCTCCAGCTCCTCGGTCGGCTTTCCCGGTTCATACGGCTGGATTGCGGCGACCGCGGGCAGGACCAAATCTTCAGGTTTTACCAATTCGCTTTCCCTCTCGCGCAGCTTTTTCTTTTTATATCCCGCGCGAGGCCGCAAGTCTCCACGCGCGCGCGGCGGCGCTGTTCGAGAAATTTTTGCTGCGTGAGAGGTCGCGCAGGTCGCGGCACCCGACCGCAGCGAGGGACCTCGCGAAGCGATTTCTCCTTCCGCGCCAGACGGATGAGAGCTGGTGGGCCGACATGCCACCGCCCGCGGTCCGCCGCTGGTAGAGCGGACACCGAACTTCTTGCCGGATCGTTCCCCTAATTTGTCATCCCGAGCGAGGCCACCGAGTCGCCACGCGAGCGAAGCGAGCGTACTCAAGGGACCTCGCGAAGCGATTTCTCCTTCCGCGCTTCCCTTCTCTCGCGAGGCGAGAGAAGGTGGATGGCGCGTTGGTCGCTCTTGTAGGTTGCGACCAACGTGCCAGACGGGTGAGAGCCGGTGGGCGTCCTCGGCCCGCCGGTGGTGGAGTGCTACGACACCTCCGTCGCTAGCTGCGCCTTCGACGTGAGGGCTTGACCGCAGCCGAGACGCCGAGCAGCCCCAGCTGCTCCGCATCATCTTCGCGCGGCGCCTGCAAGAACGCTGATGCATCCTGCGGCGGCAGGTCTGGCTTCTTGCCTTCGAGGAGATCGCCAATGGTGACGATCTGAAGCTTGCGATATTGATCTTTGCCGTTGGGCGCCTGGTAGAAACCTGCGGTGACCGCTTCTTTGTTCATCGGATCGGTGGAGGGCGCGAGGGTGATGAACAGACCCATCTTGGCCTGCTCGCGTTCGACCACATGGGCGAGGTCGCGGACCATCGCGACCCCGACATTCTCCCCGCCTTTGACCGACACGATGATCTTTTCGGTGACCGGCTTCCCGTCCCTGAAATTCTTGAAATAGATGATGCCGTCGATGCCCGAATCCGCGCCTTTCTTCTTACCGCCGAAGGGGACCGCGTTCACCAGCGAAACCGCCCACCACTGAAATTGGTATTTGTCGCGCAGGGCGAGGTCGCGCGCGCCTTCGAGGTCTTTGGGGGTGCCGTGAACCTCGTATTCGATTCCGGGAAAAGCGTCCTTGAGGCGTTTTTCGATGAGTGAGATTGCGAGATGAGTTACATCGATTCCGATCCAGCGCCGACCGAGTTTTTGCGCGGCGTGAATCGTGGTGCCGCATCCGCAAAAGGGATCTAGAACGATGTCACCCTCGTCGGAGGACGAGGCAACGATTCGTTCAAGCAAGGAGAGTGGTTTCTGCGTTGGGTAGCCCAGCCGTTCGCCAGCTTGGGAGGATATCGGACCCAAGTCGGTCCATACGTCCTGGAGCAGTACCCCAGACATCTCGTCGAGATATCGCTTGTACGCGGGCACGGCACCTGGGTTCGTCTGAATGACCCGGCCTTGCCGAATCAGTTCGTCCATCTTTTCTCGGCTGTAGCGCCAGAAGCGCACAACCCCCATTACTTCGTAGCTCGGATTTCCTTTGCCGCGCCTCCGGGTCCGGCTAAGTCACCCAGTCTGTAGCGACGGCCCGTTCCCGATTCGACGAACTTATAAAGCTCTCGACGATTCAGGATCGTACGGGGTATAGACAGGGTCCCACGTCCATTGATCAGATTTGGAGTAGAAGAGAATCACATCGTGAAGGCGACCATGCTGCCGACGGCCCTGTTTGGTGTCGCTATGAGCGCCGCTACGTTTCCAGATGATTTCCGTCCTAAAATTCGGGATTCCGAAGACTGCGTCCAGTAGCATCTTGAGGTAGTGACTAGCGGTTGGGTCGCAGTGCAGATAGAGAGATCCGCGCTCCTTCAGCACTCGATGTAGCTCCAACAACCGCACCGCCAGCATAGTCAGGTATGCCATCATGTCGTTCTCTTTCAGGAACGACCGCATGGCGCGCAACAGCTCGGCAGCATCGGTGTTGCCGCTCTTCATCACCTCATCGAATGCGTGCTCGGCGGAATCTCCCCAGTGCCAGGTGTCCTCGAACGCCTCGATCTGCGCGTGCGATTGCTCGCCGGTCGGCGCGCGAAACAGGACGTTGTAGTTGGCCTGGCTGTTGAACGGCGGATCGAGATAGATGAGATCAAGATGAGATCAACCGATTCGTCCTTGATGTTCTCGCGCAGGACGTTGAGATTGTCGCCGTAGTACAGGATGCTCTTTTCCATCAGGCGCTAAGATTAAACCATCCGAGCGCACTGCGTAACCATCTAGTAGAGAGCAAGGCGAGTGCCAGCAGGGTGGCACGAGCTTGGATGCGAATAGGTTGAAATCTCCCCCTAAGCGCCATCGTCATCGCGGCAGGAAATTGGCACTCGAAACCCGCGCGCGTTGGAGTTCGTGCCACTCCACTACCGGTCGCGCAGCGCGACCGGCTCTCATCCGTCTGGCACGCTGGTCGCCAAACCGAAGAGCGACCATCGCGCCAGCCACCTTCTCTCGCTTAGCGAGAGAAGGGACCGTCCATACCGCATCTCCTCCTCCCCTGAATCTGTATAAGAATGATGTGTATGGGACCTGCCAGAACCATACACATCGGCGAAAGCAAAGAATGCGAATCAACATCGAAATCGATGACCGCCTGATGGCGCGGGCGATGCGGCTGAGCAGGGCGGCATCCAAACGTGAAGTGTCGGCAGGCCCTCGAGTTGCTCGTGCAGATCAAGCAGCAGGAAAAGATTCGCTCGCTACGCGGAAAGCTTCATTGGGAAGGGAGCTTTGACGAGATGCGCGCTAGCCCACGACCGACCGCGCCTCGGAGATTGTCGCCGTAGTACAAGACGCTGTTTTCCATCGGGCGCTAAGATCAGAAATCTCTCGCCGATTGCTATCGTCGTCGCGGCAAAATCGTGGCGCTCGAATCGCTTCGCGGAGGTCCCTTGAATACGCTCGCTCCGCTCGCTTGGCGACTCGGCAGCCTCGCTCGGGATGACAGGGTAGCTCGCGATGACGAAGCATATAGTGATGACGAGGCAAGAGAGTAAGTGGCGCTCCTCGACGGAAGGGCCGGACGCTGCGCAGGTCGGCCCTCCGGCTCTCATCCGTCTGGCACGCTGGTCGCCAAACCGAAGAGGGACCCCGCGCCAGCCACCTTCTCTCGCTTAGCGAGAGAAGGGACACGAACCGGCACGCCAGTTCATGCGCGCTAGCCCATCGACGAGCGCGCCTCGGGATAGGAGCCGGCCACTTTCAAAAAAAGCGTTCGATCTTTGAGCGCGGTCAGAGCGCGCTTGACCCGCGGATCGTCGCTGTGGCCTTCGAGATCGACGAAAAAAAGATATTCCCATGATCGGCCGCGCAAGGGACGCGACTCGATCTTGGAAATGTTGATTTGGCTTTTCGCAAAAATATTAAGCGCCGCGTTGAGCGCGCCCACCTTATCCGGCACCGCGAACAAAATCGTGGTCTTGTCGCGCCCGCTCTTGGGCACCGCGCGGGTCCCGATGACGAGGAAGCGCGTGGTGTTCTGCGCGAGGTCCTGGATGTTTTCAGCGATGACCTGCAGCCCGTATGCTTCCGCCGCCGCCCGCGAGGCGATCGCGCCGAGCGCCGCATCCTGCGCCGCGCGCTGCGCCGCCAGCGCATTGGAAGCGACCGCCTCCAGCTCGCGATCGGCGAAGTTGCTGCTCAGGTAGCCGCGGCACTGGCCGAGCGACTGCTGATGCGACACGATGCGCCGCACCTTCGCCGGATCGCCATCGAGCGACATCAGCGCGTGGCGCACCGGCTGCAGGATCTCGCTGATGATGACCAGCGGGGTATCGATGAGCAGGTCGAGGACTTCCTTGACTTGACCCTCGGTGGAATTTTCGATGGGCACCACGCCGAAATCGGCGCGTCCGTTCTGTACTTCCTGGAAAACTCCGGCGAACGATGCCTGCGGCGCGAACTCAACGCTGCCGCCGAATGCGCCGCGCGCGGCCTCATGCGAGTAGGTGTGCTCGGGGCCGAGGTACGCCACTCGCGGCACGTGCTCGAGGGCGCGGCAGGCGGAAATTATCTCGGTGTAGATGCGCGCGATATGATCCGATGACAACGGCCCGGAATTCGCCGCAAGCATGCCCTCGATGACTTCGCGCTCGCGCGCCGGCAGGTAAACCGCGACGCCGCTGCTGTGCTTAATGCGCCCGATCTCGTTGGCGTGCGAGGCGCGCTCGGAAAGCAGCTTCAGGATTTCGAGGTTAATGCGATCCATCCGCACCCGATGCGACTCGATCGAATCAGGCTTCCACTCAGGCTTGGATTCTTCCTTGAAGAGCGGCGTGACATCCACGCGTTGCGGCTTCTTGCGCGTAGCGGCGGTCTTGCGCTTGGTTTTCGACGGCATCGCGTGGGAATGGGTAACTGATCGAGGCACGGTTTTCAACGCGCCGAATCAAATCCTGGTAAGGAACGCAGAACCCATCGCGGCAAACTTGCGCTCGCGCGCTTTGCGAATATCACCCGGACTCAGCTTGAGGAGCTCGTTCAGATGACCTCTGATGGCGACGCCAACCGCCGCGATCGCCTCCGCAGGATTGGTGTGCGCGCCGCCTTCGGGCTCCGCGATGATCTCGTCGACCACTCCCAGTCGCAGCAGGTCCGGCGCGGACAGGCGCAGCGCCTGCGCGGCGCGCGCGACGTTCTCCTCGGTCGCCTCGCGCCACAAAATCGCGGCGCATCCTTCGGGGGTGATGACCGAGTAGCAGGCGTTTTCCTGAATCAGCACCACGTTGGCGACGCCGAGCGCGAGGGCGCCGCCGGAACCGCCCTCGCCTACCACACATGCGATCGAGGGAACTTCAAGCCGCGCCATCAGCTCGAGGTTATGCGCGATGGCCTCGGTCTGACCGCGCTCCTCGGCGCCCACGCCCGACTCGCCGCCCTGGGTATCGATAAAGGTGATAAGCGGGAGCTTGAAGCGATCGGCGAGCTCATAGAGGCGGGCGGCCTTGCGATAGCCCTCGGGATGAGGTTTGCCAAAGTTTCGCCTGAGGCGGTCGGCGGTCGAGCGGCCGCGCTGCTCGCCGACGATCGCGATCGGCATTTTGTCGAAATAGGCCAACCCGGCAACGATAGCGCCATCATCGGCAAAGCGGCGGTCGCCATGGACCTCGAAGAACTCCTGGAATAATCCATCGACATAGTCGAGTGCTTGCGGACGCGACGGATGCCGCGCGAGACGGACCCGCTCAATAGCGCTGCGTCCCTGGGGCGGACGAGCGGCGGAACTCCCATTGTGCTTGTGGTTTGCTGGCTTTGAACGCGAAGGCATCGGGATTCAGGACGGTTGTGAAAAGAATTCTTCGAATCGCATCAGAGCTTGCTCCGCGCCTCGATGCGCGTCAACCCAGGTCACATCTTCTTCGTTGTGAAACCACGTCAACTGACGCTTCGCGAATTGCCTCGTCTTCCGCTTGGCCAAATCGACCGCCTCGGCAAGGGTTATCTCTCCCCGAATGAACGAGGCTACCTCTCGATACCCGATGCTGTTCAGCGGCGCGCGCTCGGGACTGTAGCCCGCCGCGACCAGGCGCCGAACTTCCTCCACGAAGCCTTCCGCGACCATCGCGTCGAAGCGTTTATTGATACCGTCGTAAAGTTGCGCGCGCGGAACTTCGAGCGCGATGGTCAGGGTGTCGAATTCGCGCTCGGCAAAACGATGGCGTTCCTGGTGGATGCTGATCGGTATCCCGGTAATGCGATGCACTTCGAGCGCGCGCACGATTCGGTACAGGTCATTGCGCTGAATGCGCGACGCCGAGGGCGGATCGATCTTCATCAACTCATCGTGCAGAAACGGAATTCCACGTTCAGCGGCGATTTCTTCAAGTTCGGCGCGAATCTCCGATGACGCTGACGGCCCGCTGAAAATTCCGCCGCGCAACGCCCGCAGATAAAATCCGCTGCCGCCCACCACCAGCGCCTTGCGTCCCCGCCGCGCGATGTCGAGGATCGCCGCGCGCCCCATCGCGACAAATTCCGCGACGTCGAGCGGACGCTCCGGCGTACGCACATCTATAAGATGATGCGGCACCCGGCCGCGCTCCTCGGCCGACGGCTTGGCGGTCCCGATATCCATCCCGGCGTAGAGCTGGCGCGAATCTGCGTTGACGATTTCCGCGCCGAGGCGCTCCGCGACGATCATCGCGAGCGCGGACTTGCCTGACCCGGTCGGCCCCACGATGAAGCCGACTTTGATTCGATCGGCGGGCGCCGCGGTAGGATTTTCCGCCATCGCGGATGCCGGCGGCCGGCTCATCGGCGAAACATCCGCTCGATTTGCCCGCGTGCGAAATTGATGTGCACCGGGCGGCCATGCGGGCAGTTGGTCTTGAACTGCGTCCGATCGAGGTCTGCCAGCAGTTCGCGAATTTCCCGCTCCGCGAGTGCGCGTCCGACCCGCACCGAACCATGACACGCGAGCTGCTTGAGCCATTCTTCGAGCGCGCCTTCGCCCGCCGCGCGAAAACCATTCTCGCCCATGCTGTCGAGCATGTCCGACAAAAGCTTCGCGCCGGCTTCAGCGCCGAACACCGCAGGCGTGCCCTTGAGCAGCAGCGTCGAAGGTCCGAACGGCTCGAGGTCGAAACCCATCGCACGCAACTCGGGCAGCGCGGCTTCGACCTGCGCGGCGCGCGCGGGATTCAGCTCCACGGTCGCCCCGGTCAGCATCGTCTGCGTGCGAATGCCGCCGTCGCGCATTTCGGCGCGCAGTTTTTCGAAGGTCACGCGCTCGTGCGCAGCATGCTGGTCGACCAGCAGCAGGCCCTCCTCACCCTCCAGCGCGATATATCCGGCAAAAATTTGCCCGAGAATTTTCAGCGTCGAGTACGTCGGCACCGAAGCCTCGCGCGGTGTCGCAAATCCGTTAGGCGTATTTTCCGCGGGACGCTGGAATCCTAAATTCAGCGGGCGCTGCTCAATGCGCGCCATCGTCGACGGATTGTCCGCAACCAGTCGCAGCGGCCGATCCGATTGCTCCACAGAAGCTGTTTCTTGTGATGAGGGAATCATCGGGGAAGCGGAAGCCCGGATCGCGGGATGCAACGTATCGACCGCCGAGGGAGGCGCGTCGGCCGAAATTGAATCGGTCTGGTCTGCCAACCGATCGCGTAGCGCATGATAAACGATCTCGAAGACCGCGCCGGAATTTTTGAATCGCACCTCGGTCTTCATCGGATGCACGTTGACGTCGACTTCGTCGTGCCTGAGCTCCAGGAAAAGCACCACCGCGGGATGGCGTCCGCGCGGCATCAGCGTCTGGTAGGCCTGGCTCACCGCGCGCGCGAGTAGTTTGTCGCGCACCGCGCGACCGTTGACGAAGGTGAAGATCATGCGCGGGGTCGCGAACGATTCCTGACTCATGGTGGCGAGGCCGTGGGCGCCGATCCCCGGCCGCCGCAGCGAAAATTGCAGCGTCTGGGAGGCCAGCTTGGCGCCGAAGGCCTGGCGCACGCGCTCCAGTGGCGAAGTTGCGCGTGGAAATGAAAAAAGTTGACGGCCGTCAGCGGCCAGGCTGAAGGCGACACCATGATTCACCAGCGCGAGCCGCTGCACCACCTCGGCAATCGCGCCCTGCTCGGTCGAAACCGTCTTCATAAACTTGAGGCGCGCGGGGGTGTTGAAGAACAACTCGCGGACCTCGATGCGAGTGCCGGCCGCCATCCCGCAGGCCTGCTCCGTTTCGATATCGCCGCCCGCAATCAGGAGTTCGAGGCCGTGCGCGGCCGATTGTGAATCGCTGGCCTGGCGAGTAAGCAGCTTCATTTTCGCCACGCTTGCTATCGAAGCGAGCGCCTCGCCACGGAAGCCGAGGGTGCGAATCGCGGTGAGGTCCGAGGCCGAACGAATCTTCGAGGTGGCATGGCGGCGCAGCGAGAGGATCGCGTCCTCGCGGCTCATCCCGTAGCCGTCGTCGGTGACCGAAAGCAATCCGAGGCCGCCGCGTTCGATTTCGATGGCGAGGTTGCGCGCGCCAGCATCGAGGGAATTTTCGATCAATTCCTTGACCGCGGAGGCGGGGCGTTCGACGACTTCGCCGGCCGCAATCTGGCTGGCCACCTGCTCGGGCAGGATGTGGATGATGCGCTGCGTCATTCCCCGAACCGCCGCTCCCTCGACAAACGCTGGTGGCCCATCTTACTCAAACTCAGCAAGTTGAACCATCGCGGGCATTCTGAGAAGCTTTGCCGTCATCTTTTTCGCTGGCTCTATCGGGTGGGATCTTCCAGATGCACAAAACCATCGCCGCGTTGATATTGGCGCTTGCGCTCGCGGCCATGGCTGGCCTCGCCGGGGCTGACGAAATCAGGATCGGCGTTGGCAGCGTCGGACCCATCTCGCCGCAGGCAATGTATGACGTCGAGCAGTTGGTCGGCGCGCAGCCGAATGTCCACGAGGTGCCGATCGTGCCGCCCGGCGACGTCGACGCGTGCGTCAAGCGTTTCGTCGCGGGCGAAACCGACGACCGCCTCGATGGGCTGATGGTGGTGAGCCTGCCGACCGACAAATTCCTTACCCACAACGATCAGAATGAAGCGACCTTCTCCGGCAGCTATGAAATCTGGGTGCTGAATCTTTCAACCCTCGCCGAAGATCGACATACCTTCACCTTTGAAGATCGCGAGCCGGTGATCGGCGGGGTCGCCGCGGTTCTCACCATTCCGGCGCAGTTCCTCAGCCAGGCGGCGGGCGGCGGAAAGCTGATTTCGAGCAACGTCTACCAGGCCTATGAGTCGGTCCAGACCCGCGTCGAAGCGAAGCTGGTAGCGGCAACCAAACTCTATCTCGCCGATTCGCCACTGAGCCAGATCGGTCCGCTCAATATGCTCCAGACCGCGCAGGCCTTGATCGATCGCGGCGACGGCGATACAGCACTGGCGGTCTTCAAGGCGGCCGGGGTCAACGACCCGCGCGTGCAACAGTTGATGGCGGCGGCAGAAGGGAAATTGAAGCAGGCGGAATCCGCCAAGTGGCTCGGCAGAGCGCTCGGCGCGATGGCGGGTGATGATCCGGAACAGGCGCGCCTGATGCTCGCTTCTTATGAAAAAAGTCCCGCCGCGGAACCCGCGCGCGCCGATGCAATCCGGACCGTCCTGGCCAGCTATCCGCATCAGGAGGCGCACTCGCCCTATGCGTCGCTGATTACCAGAGACATTCCGGGGCTCGATCATTCGGCCTTCGTCGCAATGCTCACGCAACTGTTCAGCGATGAAACCGGTTCCGCGCCCGACGAAGTAATCGTCAGCGCTGCGGAAGTAAGCATCCAGGATAAGGAGGCGCCCAAGGGACTGAAGACGCATCTGGACGCATATGCACGCGCGCTCGGCCGCAGCGCATGGTTGCTGAGTATCAAGTGCGGATGCGCGGCGAGCGCGACCCTGGAATCCGAAACCGCGGGAGCGGCGCTGCTCAAAGCACACTTCGAGCCCTCTTTCACGCAGCCGGAAGTCGGGCTACCCTAGAGCGTTCAACTTTTGAAGATTTTTGAATTGGAAGAAAAGGCATCATGCAGCACTGCGCGATTTGCAAAAAGCATCAGTCGGTCGGCAATAACGTCAGCCACGCGAACAACAAGACCAAGCGCCGCTGGCATCCGAATTTGAAAGAGATCCGCGCCTCCATCGGCGGCAACGTCAAACGTATGATGGTGTGCACGCGATGCATCCGTAGCGGAAAGATTCAAAAGGTCGCGTAGCGCCCCGCCGATTCGGTCAAACCAGCCCAAGGCTTCTTCAGCCGCTATGGGATTCTCATCGCCGGTGAGCTGGTCGCAGGCGATCGCTCATCAGGCAAACTCCCATCTCACAACAGCGCCTCCAGCTTTTCCGGCGGGCGCGCGATGAGCGCGCGAGTGCCGCGAATCACGATCGGACGCTGCATCAGCTCGGGATGCTTGAGCAGCAGCGTGACGATTTTCTTCGGCTCGGTGTAGTCATCGGCGTTGAGGCCCAACTCCCCGAAGCGCTTGTCCTTGCGGACCAGATCGGCGGGCGGACCTTCGAGCATCGTGAGAATTTTTTCCAGCGTCTCGCGGGTGGGCGGATTTTTCAGATACTCGATGACGTCGAACTCGAGGCCGCGCTCGCGCAGCAGTGCCATTGCGCCGCGTGAGTTTCCGCAGGCTTGATTGTGATAGATTGTCAGCTTCGCCATGGTCTGCTTGCTCCTGACCCTGACAATATTCCAGCTCCGACGGAAGCCTCAAACCTTGCACTTCTGGTTGCTCTCAGGAATGGATATTCGGTTGGAGGATGAACGAATCGATGTTGAACGCCACTAGCCGTCTTCTTTGCGGTGCGATCGCCGCAGCGCTGATTCTTTTTGCCGTGCATGCCGAGGCCGCCGTCGTCAGCGGCATCTACACCAGCCCCGCAGGCAAACCGCTCCCGGATCATCAACTGCACTTTGAAAATCGCATCAGCGGAGACATGTATCTCACCCGCACCGGCGACGACGGTTCCTTCGCGAGCGACCTCCCGCCCGGAACCTATGACCTGCGCGCCGAACGCGGATTGGTGGTTCGGCCGGGAATTCGGGTCGACGGCCCTGAAGCCCTCAACGTCGGACGCGTGAGCGATGGCGCGCCATTTGACGTGCGGCGCCCGTTCGAGCGCGAGGGGATTCTCTCACCATTGCTGGATACCGAAGCGCCTGCGACGGCGCATCTGGCGGGCGCGGCGGGGGCACCATCCGGTGCACCTTCGGCGACCCAGAATGCCGCGTCGATCCCGAATGTGGCGCCAAGCCAGACCCACTAGGGAACCGGGTTTGCCTCGCCGCAATTCGGCGGAAAGATGTCACACCGCATCATAACCCGCGCAATGATGCGCAAAGCAGGTTAAATCTGCTTCTTTCGCTTGCTTCCAGTTAAGAAACTCTACAATATGTAGATATCGTCCACCGGTGATTGTTTCGACGTGACCCGCGTCGCGCTCGGAGCGGCGCGCAACCTGCCGAAACAGTTCCCGACGAACGCGAGCCAACTCAGGAGGTTCATAGTCGTGGAACTGGAAGAACTGAGACAAAGACTGCTGCTGCGCTCGAAATCGACCGACATCCCGCCCATCGCACAGCCGGTGCAGATTTCCGACGTCGCACTCAGCCAGGCCGCCAGCAAGCTCAAATGGGAGCCGGCGCTTTCGCCGGTCGAGATCGCGGCGCGGCTGGGAATCAGCGCGACCAAGCCGGAGCCGACCAACGGCAAATCCGCGAATGGCAATGCCGGCCGCATCGAAAGCGCTCCCGCCACTACCAGTGTGGCATCGAGCGAGGCCCCGGTGCCGGAGCCCGTGGCCGCGCGCACTGAACCGATCTCGATCCTGACCAGCACGGTCGATCAGTTGTCCGAGCCGACCGAGGCGTTTCGCGAGCACTTCACCAACCTGGCGCGGCAATTGGAACCGATCGATGCAGCGACGATGTCCGCGGAGCAGGCGCTCAAGCGCATCGCCGGGCTGCATGAGCATCTCTCGAGCCTCGCCAACAACTTTCAGTCGGTGAAGGCCTTCGCGGAACAGGTCAAGATGCTCTCGGCGAGCTTCGAGCCGATGAAGGGGCTGAATGCGCAGCTCGATCAGGTGACCCAGGCGCTGTATGCCAATGTGAAAGAAGTCGGTGTCGCACTCGCGCCGGTTAAGAGCTTTCAAAGCAAGGTTCGCCAGCTCATGAGCGCGCTGGATTCCATCGATAAGCTGGAGGGGCAGATTTCCGCCCTGGCGGAGGCTTTCCGTCCCGCCGCGGAAAAATCGTCGCAGTCGCAGAGCGCAGCCAAGCCCGAGAAACCGGTTCCGGTGGCACAGGCGGCGTAGGTTAGTTTTCCCGGGATCCTCCACGCGAGACAGCTCGGCCGGCGACACTTTGTGATCGCGTCGCCGGCCGACGTCTCGCGGTTTCCGCCACCCCCGTACGGTTGCGCTCGATGGGTGAGATTGGCTATCGGATCGGTTCAGGATGGCCATCATGAATCGATCCGAATATCTTAAAGCCGTCAATGAGTTCATGTACCAGGGCGAAGTCCTGGGTGAGGCTCTTCTCGATCGCTATGTAGCGATGGAGCCGGGCCGAGCGACGCTACAAGTGGGGAACCGTTCTTCAGCTTGAGACCGAGACCAAGGCGCGCTTGCGGCCGTTTCTGACCCGGCTCGGGCTTAGTATCGCGCAGGACGACATTCGCGAGCGCATTGCCGACCTGGCACAGAGCTTCGCGTCCAAGTCCTGGCAGCGCCATATGGAAGAGCTTGCCGGAATTACTGATTTCTATGTCGAGAAGTTTCGCGAGATCGAAACGGCGGCTCCGGATAGCGATCGCGAGGTCGCGCATTCGATGGTGATTCACGAACAATCGATCCATACCTTCGCCCGGATGGAGCTCGCGGGTGACGGCGCCAATTCGCTGAACGACGTGATCGCTCAGCTTCAATATCCGCTGGTCAAGCCGGCATAAACCCATCAATGAGGTGGCGGCGTGTTCGCTAGGATCGCCGACCACGCCAGCACCGCCACCAGCAGCACGCACTCGGCAGCCACGGCGCGGATGAGCATCGAGCGCACGCTCGACTTCGCCACCGCAGGCATCTGCCAGTAGCGATTGTACCCGCCGATCAACAGCACCGGCGCAGCGATCACGATCTTCACCATCAGCGTTCGCCCGTAGGAGGAATCGACCAGCAGATGTGGGTTCCAACCGAGCCAGCGCAAGGCAATCAGCGGCCCCGAGAGCGCCATGATACCGACCGACCAGGCAGAGACAGTGGAAACTCGCGGAGCGAATGCCTCCAGCACCGCCGGCCCGCGCCTCGCGCTCATCAGCAACGAGACCAGCGCGCCGAGCCATAGCCCCGCGCCGGCTTGATGAAGGGTGTATACCGCGACCATCGGCAGTCCCTTGTCGATGGCATGGCTGGTGAAGCTGCCCAGTGTGAGCAGAATCGCGGAGAGCGTCAGTGCGCCAAGCGCCACCAATGTCGCCCGCGCGGGAATCCATACGATGATCGCCAGCATCACGACGACCAGGAAACGCCACGTCCAGATGCGGCCGGCGAACGTCTCGCGCAGGATTTGCGGCACCAATGGCAACACCTCCATCCAACTTGCCTGCGCCATCCCGGAGGCCATTTCCATGAACACCATCGGCGACATCACGAGGTTGAGGATCGCGAGTCCGCGCCAGAGCATTATTGGGTCGCCGGCGTAATCGCCGGGGACGAGCGGCGCGAACATCAGCGCGAAGGCAGCGGTGCCGAAAATTACCAACTGCGCGATCAGTACCGGCCAGGTGAAGATGGCGGGGCCGGCGATCAAGCTCCACCACCGGTTACCGTGAATGAGTAGGAGCCCTGGGTGTGATGAGTATCGATGCAGACCACCGCCCATTTGACGGTGTATTCGCCGGGCTTCAACGTCGCGAGCTTCGAGCTGAGCTCGATGCCATCGTCGCTGATCAGCGGCTCGCCGATCACATAGTCCTTGCCGTCAACGCCAATCACTTGCAGCTTCGCGAATAACTTCTCGATGGGAGCGTCGAACTTGATCTGAATTTCGCTCGGCGGCGCACTCAGCTTTTGTCCAGCGGACGGATGCTGCTCTCCGGGAAACGAGTGCGCGGCGGCCGCGCGCGCGAGCACCGCAAGCGCCGCCATCATCAGCGCGGCGGCGGCCAGGCGCGACAGTTTCGAGGTCATGATGGTAAATCCTTATCGCCACAGATCGTTGAGCGTCCAGTTCCCTTGCGGAATGATCGAATCATAGAAGATGTCGAGCAGGCCGAGGATCACCGCATGCGTATCGGGGCGCGCCGCGTTGTTGAGGGCGAGCTGAGTGCCGACGCTCAACTCAAAATGGTACCCCACGTAAGCGATGCCCGGCGTTATCACGATATTCGGAAAGGTCTGGCCGCTGGGTCCCTTGATGAGTTGGTCGTAGTTGAACTCGGTGAACAGGAACAGATTGCGAAACGGCGGCTTAAGCCCGATGTCCTGCACATTGTTGCTCAGGTACGAAAACGAGTACTCCACTACATGGTTGACTGACAGCTCGTGATTAGCATGCCCGCCGAGCGCCGGCAGATAGCCGATACTGCCCTGAAAACCTAACGGCCGCAGGTACTTGAGCACCGGTAAATTTGGAAGGTCGCCCAACGCCTTCTCCCAGTTGAAGGCCGGACCAAGACTGGTGTGCTGTTCCTCCTCGATCTTCGGATTCCCGGTTGGAATCGAAGCGTCAAGCTCGAGCGACAACAGGAATTCATGCTCAGGCATGAAGAGGAAAGCATATTTGCCGAACAGCTCGAGGTCGTCGAAGCCGTTATCAGGCGGACCTTCCTTGGGCGATAGATACGACCAGTTGGTTCCACCCCCGGCACTGAATCGCGGCAGTCCCTCGCTATCGACAATGAGGACCTTCTCGATCTCGTTGCCAATCGAAAAGGTGCGCCCCTCGCTGGTGCGGGCCCATCCGGGCTCGACGATGTCCAATTCGTTGGCAGGGGTTGGATCTTCGGTGATCAATGGTTCCAGGAAAACGTAGTCACCGACCACCCCGTGCGCCCATGCCGATACCGGCGGCGCGCAGATCGATGCGAGTAGAAAAATTATCAACTTCTTCATTTCATCTTCGTCGCCGGACGCTTTGCGCGAACCGACTCCGTCGCCCACAAAATGATTGAGCAGTCTCGAGAGTTGCGCGAAACGGTGTGAGGTCGAAGAGCGAGTCTACGCGAGCATTTCCGGCGGGGGTGAATCGGGAGCTTCGCCGAGGCGGCCGGTTATCGTCCGATATGCGTCATCGATTGCGAGGATGGCCTCGCGCGAGCAAGCGCCGCCCATCGAAAAAAGCCGCGGCGCCGAAGCAAACAACGGCGCGGAACTGACCTCGATCGAGGGAGCCGGATAACAGATATCCATGGTGATTGCGCACTGCGAATCGACCATCATCCATCCGCACACTAGCGGCGTACTCACGCAGGCAAGAACCATCGCCAGCGTTACCGTCGTGATGCGGACATCGAGAGCGAAGCGCCTGGGACTCAAAATAGCCACCGGTTTTTCTTGAGGTCGGCGGTGCGGATGATGACTTTGCCGTCCGTTTCGCTGCTCGGCAAGCCGATCGGCACGCACGAGGCTTTGCCGGCCAGAATGTGATCGATCGGATACCGGTTACCGCACAACCGGCAGATCAGGTACCCGTCCGAATAGGCAAAGCCCTTGTGGTACGAGTAGCACTGCGAGCACGCGTCCATGACCGATTGGACTCTGCCGTCGCTGGCGCGCGCCAGTACAAACCGGAGCTTTTTCCCCGCCTCGTCGCGGTAGCAGAAGGTTCGCGCGGTGCCCTTGTCTATCAGTCGATCAGAGATTACCAGCGTGTCCTTACCCTCGACCTCAATGCACCCCGGCTTGGCCATCGAGACGGCCATCGCTAACACGCCGGCGCCGACGATGGCGCTCGCGAGTAAGGTTCTGACCCGCACCTTCATCGCAGAAACCTTTTCACGGGCATCAAGCTAGATCAATAAGCGCTTTTGGATGCGGATCGCGATCTCCTACCGGTCGAGCAAGCTTGACGATGTAGCGGCGCGGGTGCCGCGGCGAGAGGTCATTTGCGGAAACAGGGAGTCGAGTTTCTCGCGCAGTTGATCGAAGTTGACGAAAGGCTTTTCCAGGTATGCAATTGCACCTTGCGAAAGGTAGTTGATCGCCGTTACCGCCTTGGAACTCGAGCTGATGACGATGACGCTGGTGCCGGGACTTTCCGCCCGGATAATTTTGAACAAGCCTTCGGTGTTGAGATCGTCGAGCTGTGGCATGACCAGGTCGAGGGTGACGATTTGCGGGGCCAGGTCGCGGAACAGTTTAAGTCCTTGAGTCGCATTCTCAGCTTCGGCCACGATAGTGCATCCGAGGGTTTCCAGGCGCGCGCGCAGCATCCTGCGCGTCGGCATCGAATCCTCCACGATTAAGGTTTTAATTCCGCTAAGAGCTTCCATACGGTCCTCTCCAATCCTCCGTTCAGCAACCCGTGCCTGGACGATGGTAGATTTCGTTTCGGCCGCCATTCCTGTTGCGTAGCGTTTCGGCGCTCGCGTCACGACGCCTGCGCTATGGTCGCGTCCGGCCGCTTGCCAAAGACCTCGTGAGCGTGCGGCTGCTCCGAATGAAGCTTCGCGAGGCCCTGCCGGACTCCCTCCAGAGAGGTGTTCGCAATCGCAGCCTCGATTTCCTTGCAGATCGTCGCCATCGGATTTGCGCCCACCATGGCGGCACTGCCTTTGAGCGAATGAACGCAGTCTTTCAGTTTCTTGAAATCGGAATCCGCAAACGCCGCATCGATGGCGACAATGAGGCGGTCCATCTCGGTTAGAAAGAGCTGCGACACTTCGGCGAACAGCGCGGGATCATCCAATTCCGCCGCGACGTCATAGGGCGTCGACGACTGCGCTTCCTCGTGCCGGCCTTTCACTAACGAATCAAGCAATTCGAGAAGCACTGCTTTGGAGACCGGTTTGGTAACATGGAAATCGCATCCCGCGTCGAGGCTGCGCTCCCGGTCGCCAGCCATCGCGGCCGCCGTCAGCGCGATGATGGGAGTCCGCTCAACCCCATTCTCGCGTTCCCAGGTGCGGATGGCGGCGGTGGCCTCGTAGCCGTCGACGACCGGCATGAACATGTCCATCAAGACCACGTCGTATTTGCTCGAGGTAAACTTGTTGACCGCAAGCGCGCCGTTCTCCGCTTCCTCGATTTCGTATTGGGTGGCCTTGAGGAACGCCCTGACCAACATCCGGTTGCCGGGATTGTCCTCGGCCAGAAGAATTCGCGCCGCCCTGGTTTGGGCGGGACTCGATTTGAGTATCTCCGCCCCCACCAGGGTCGGCCGATCGACGTCGCCCGCCAGCGCTTCCTGCATGGTGCGAAGGAGCTCGGAGCGTTTCGCCGGTTTCACGATGTAATGGCTCAAGCCGGCTTCCTTCATCCGATCGAAGCGAGCGTGGAGCTCATCGGAGGTCAGCATTAGGATGGCAGGCGTCGGATCGTTGCGATCGTGAAGCGCCTTGACCAACTCGACGCCTCCAACATTGGCCATCTTGCTGTCGACCAGCAGAATCGAAAATCGCCGGCCGGAAGCGGTCGCACTTTCTACTGCGGCAACCGCCTCGGACGCCGACGCGCTGATCTCGGCCACGCCGCCCATAGACCGGATCATTTTCGCCAGGATCGCAAGGCTGGAGGGATTGTCGTCGACGACCAAAACCCGGGCGCGGTTGAGGTCGTGACGCCCGGGGACGCTTTCGGATGACCCGGCCGGGAGTGCGAAGGGAACCGTCGCGCGGAAGCTGCTCCCCTTGAGCAGCTCGCTCTTCACCGTCAGCTTGCCGCCGAGCAATTCCAGCAAGCGATTAACAATCGTCAGGCCGAGGCCGCTGCCTTCGAGCCGGCGCGAGGCGTCAGCGTCGAGCTGGGTGAAGACCTGGAATACCGCGTCGATTTTTTCCTCGGGAATGCCGATGCCGGTGTCGCTGACGGTGAAAAGAATCTCGGCGCTTCCGGCTGCCGCCGAAACTTTCTCGACCGATAGCGAGACCTGGCCGAACTCGGTGAACTTCACCGCGTTGCCGAGCAAGTTGACGATTATTTGACGCAGCCGCAGCGGATCGCCGATGACGACCGGCGGTAGTTCCGGATCGATCCACACCGTTAGCTCGAGGTTCTTCTCATGCGCCCGCAGAGCGAGGCTTTCGGCCACCGACTCGCTCAACTCGCCGACATCGAATTCCTCTTCCACCGTGGTCAGGCGGCCGCTCTCGATCTTGGCCAGATCGAGGATGTTGTTGATCAGCTCAAGCAGGCTCTTGCCGTTGGCGAACATGGTGTTGACGTAACGACGCTGCTCGTTGGTGAGCGGAGTCTCGCCGAGGACCTCGGCAAGCCCCACGATAGCGTTCATCGGGGTCCGAATCTCATGCGACATGCTGGCCAGAAATCCCGACTTCGCTTCCGAAGCGTCCAGCGCCGCCATCCGCGCCTTATCGATCGCGCGCCGATAGTATTCGTTGATGACCACCGACGCCTGCGCCAGACCGATCGCGATGAGCCCCGTCAGCCAGTGGATTTCAAACCATTCGTCGGGGACGCGGATGGTCTGGACCACCATCATTGCCAGCGCCACTCCATTGAGCGACGCTTGCCAGCGCGACTCCCATGGCAACAGCGCGGCGGCGCCCGTCACCATCAAAACCACTTGCAGGTAGAACGGTTCGTTGCGCCCCGATATCACGCTCAGCGCGGTTGACGAGAAGAGCACCACGGTGGCGCCCCACAGTGTCAGCACCCGCCAATGGCGACGCCCCATCGGGGTGAGCGCCATGAAAAATCCGATCGCGCCGGTCGCGATATTGGCGAGGTGGAGCGGTAGCGTCGCCATGCTGACGCCCGCCGGCAGCTTCAAATCGAGAAAGAGATAGGCGGTCTGGAACAGGACGATCAGGACCGCGCCGGCGCGCAGGGTGGTCGCAATCAATTCGGGCGAGGCGATAAACTCGTCGGAAATATCCATCGATCCGGCGATGTTCTCGGCGTCCGAGCCGCGGCCCGGACCTCTAAGCGATGTTCCCCCCCAAGCGGTCATTATCGATGTCAGGTTTGCTACAACAGACCTGTCCCCCCTCCCGAGATAGCAGGATCGATTCCTACCCTCGCGCAGCAGAATCCATGCTTTTTGGCGAAGAAGTGCCTACAGGATGCAACCGCAGGGTTCGCAACGTAGCGATGCTGCAACCCTGGGCGCTAAGGGAATGGACGGAAATATGACGGGAATATTCGGCGGCGGCCGCAGCCTGCGCGCGAATTACCAGCGCAACCGGGCGCGGCGGAGCTGATTTAATATGAACAGCACATCGCGCTCGCAAGTGACCTCACCCATCATGGCCGCGTTGGATAGCGACTCGCGCTCCTCCGCGGTGACGCGATAATTTGCCGTCCAGGCGGCGTCGGCAAACAACCGCTCGATAAGGGCTGAACGCGTTCCGGTAGTCTTTTCCCGTCCGGCGTTGGATTCGAAAGAGACGTTTTTCATGCTTCCCTTATCCAAGGTTAAGCGATCCCCGTAGCGTCGGCCGCGCGCGCCATACGAGCTATATAACGTACACAATGTTACTAAGCAATACCCGACGTATCAAAAAACTACATGTCGCCTCTAATCAGATAAGACGTAATTGCAATGGTTTGGCTTCAACGATTGGGCTTCAATGTTCTTCAACCCGAAGCATCTCGTAAATCCAGACCTGCCAATGCTAGTATTTGAGCTTCCTGAACGAGCTGCTTTGGTCACTTAGCCGAGGATTTATCATGATGGAACGCGTTGAACTGACCCGCGATTGCGAAGGCGTGCAGGTGCCGGCCGGCACCAAAATGACCCTCGAAAAAGGCCTCGAGGTTTTCATCACCCAGTCACTCGGTGGAACCTATACCGTGCAGGTCCCCGCCTATTCCGGGCTGTTCCGCATTTCCGGCAAAGATGCTGACGCGCTCGGCAAGACCCCCGAGCAAGGTTCCGAAGCCGCCGCCGGCGGCGATACGGAATCGATGGTGTGGGACCAGCTCAAGACCTGCTTCGATCCCGAGATTCCGGTGAACATCGTCGATCTCGGGCTGGTCTACGGGATGGAAGTGGCGCCGCTTCCGGACGGCAGCAAACGCGTCGATGTCAAGATGACGCTCACGGCGCAGGGATGCGGCATGGGCGCCTCGATCGCGATGGACGCCAAGCAGAAGCTCGCGGAAATCCCCGGCGTGTCCGAGGCCAACGTCGACTTGGTGTGGGATCCGCCCTGGAACCCGCAAATGATTTCTCCCGAAGGCAAGGAACGCCTCGGCCTCGACTAGCAGTCTCCAGCACGCGACCGTGGCCTAATTGGGTTTGAGCCTGGGGTCGTCCGCGGAGACGCATTGCGCTCCCGCGTGATGTGGAAAAGCGCGTCGCTTAACCCATTGGCTCAAGGGCGCACTGTGGTTCACCTCACCGCTGTTGGGTAGGTGGGGAGGCACCATCAGAAACCACGTCACCAGCGATAGCGCGGCGGCATGGCGGATGTTCATCTACCGATTTCTACAACTTGGCCCTCGAAGGGGCAACGCACCGAAGCACAAAGGTTCGGCGCAGTCCTCGACCGCGCCGAACCAAGGACACCAACAGAAAATTGCCAGTCGCTACCCTGCATGGTTCATGGTAGATGCCCGGTCACATTACCGCTCGCGTCATAAGTATCGACATTCATCCCGTTCGTGGGAGTGAGGAAAGCCCCGAAGCGCAACTGGTTGTTGGGATCGAAGGTGTCGAAGCCCGCAAGTGAGCCGTCGTCAAGTGCCGCCATTGCGGCCTGCTGCAGTCCGTTTTGATCCCAAAGCACGAACGCATTGCCGCTATGGCCAGCCGAGTTGACGAAATTGGCGGGGACCTGCGCAGCCGAGACGCGCAACACTGAGTTGGTGTCCACCAATCCGATTTCATTGACGTCGCCACCAATATTGGAATCGAAATAAATCCCGCCGAACTGGCGCGACGCCGGAGTAGTGGCGTCATTCACATAGTACCCTTGAAATCCGGTCGCAAATGTTCCGATCCCTTCCGATGACCCGTCCGCGTTGTTTGCATAGATCGCGTTCGTTACGAGGTCGTAGGACATTCCAAAGCCCGTGCGCGTGTTGCCGTCGGCGTCGTAAACACGATCGCCAAAGCCGTCGCTCAACTCGGAATTCGGATTGGACTCGCCCCATCCAACCCTCGGAACCCCAGCGCCGGCGATGATTTTGTTGCCATCCCAGGCGGTCGCGCCGACCGCACTCTCGGTCGCGTTGTTACCAACGGTCAGGGTCTTGTGCCCACTGGAATCAAAGAAGGTCAACACGTTGCCGTCGGTAGTCTGGCCCACAGATGCGCGGAGCCGGTTGCTCGTATCGACGACATTGATGGTCTGAACCGTCAGCGTCTGGAGTTTCAACGCGGTCGGGCTCGGCGCCGCGACGGGGTTCAGCACGATCGGCTGTGTTCCCTTTGGACAACTGCCCTTTTCCAGGGATGACCTGATCGTGACGGCTCCACTTTTGCCGTTTACGCAAGCCGTGACGGTCTGGGCCCGCACCGACGATGCCAGCATACTGCTACCGAGACCGATGGCGATGGCAGCCATCGTAAATTTACGACCGCGCGACCGTGTTCCTGCCTCTGTACCTTGACCGATCCTCATTGTTTTCCCCTCGAGGTGTTTTTGATGGGCGATTCGCCCGACTCGACAGGGAGTAACAGTCTGTCAGGAAGGAGACAATTCCACATCGCAGCAATGCCTTGACTGAGGTCTGGCCTCCGGCCTATTCATGAATACGAATTCATGTTCGGAGGAAGCGCGATGAAGCATTGCCTGATTACCGGAGTCGTGGTCTGGCTCGGAGGTACAATTGCCCTGCGTTTCTTCGGGCAATACGTCCTGCACCCCGAAAGCCTGCTCGCAATTGCAATGCTTTTCGTGCTGAGCTTCCCGCTGATGGCGTGGGTCGCGCGGCGCATCTGCGCTGATGCCGCCTTGCCACCCGAGCGGTGGCCGCTGGGAGGTTTCTACATCGTCATGCCGACGTTGGTGTTCGATGCTTTCGCCAGCGCGTTCTTCCCCCTCGTGTATCCCAACATGCCCGAGAGCGCAGCCGGCCTGTTCGGAGGCTGGATGCTCTGGTGCTGCGCCGGCGCCCTGTTCGGTTTGAATTTTCGGCGGCAATGAAAAAGCGCCGGCAGGTCGCCTCGAGAAAGCCGCGCAATCAGAATCCTGCGATTGAGACGCCGCCAGTGCGTCCCGATTTGCTCATCGGCGAGGACTTTCCTGCCCTGCCGCGGCAGCGCCGCAGCCGGACCAAACGCGACGCATTACTGAGGGCCGCGCTCGAGCTGTTCGGAGCGAAGGGATACGAAGCGACCGCGATTGGTGCGATCGCAAATCGTTCGCGCGTCGCGGTCGGCAGCTTCTATCAGCATTTCCGATCCAAGCGTCAGCTACTGCTGGTGCTCATGAACGAGTTGCTCCAAAAACTTGACCAGATAGACATGCAGCCGGCGGGCGAGACGCTCAGGGATCGCATCGAGAGCGTGCTGCGCGCGGGATTGGCGACCGACCTCGCATACGCCGGCGCTTACCGGGCCTGGCGCGAGGCGATGCTCTCGGATCGGGAGCTGGGAGCCCGCGACGAAACCATCCGCGCGTGGACGACCGCCCGCCTGCGATTCGTCTTCCGGCAGCTCCAGTCACTGCCCGATGCGCGCACCGATCTCGATGTGGAGCTCTTCGCCGCGATGATCGATCGTCTCTTTTGGGAGCTCATCGGAAGTCACAGCGAAGCCTCCGAGCAGATGGTCAAGATCACGGCGCACCTAATCTACCACTCGATGTTTCGCGATTCCCGAGCAGCGTAAACGGTTCGGTGATTCCCACGCAGCACCCTCACTCAAGATTCCTCTACACGACTGCGAACAGGCGCCATTCATCCGGGACGCCCTTAAGGCTGTGCGCGCCGCGATCGCCGAACTTAATGCCGGAGCCGGCAACCAGGTCCTTAACCGTGCTGGAGACGAGTATTTCGTCCGGGTCAGCGAGGCCGGCGACCCGGCTGCCGATATGTACTGCAATCCCTGCGACATCATCATCTACCAGCTCGCATTCTCCGGTGTGTAATCCGCATCGGACCTGAAGTCCCAGCGCGCGGACTCGTTCGCGGACGGAACAGGCGCAGCGGATGGCGCGGGCCGGACCATCGAAGGTGGCGAGCAAGCCGTCGCCCGCGGTGTTCACTTCACGACCGCGAAAAACTGCCAGTTCTTGTCGCATCAACGAAAACCAATTGTCGCGCAATTCTCGCCAACGCGAATCACCGATCTCCGATGCTCGCTGGGTCGAGCCAACGATATCGGTGAACATCACCGTGGCGAGCACCCGATCCGGTTCCAAATGATGGCGTTCACCGGTTATGAATTCTTCGATGTAGTCGGCGATAACGTCCTGAGTCTCAATATCGAGCACGGTATGGTCGATGCCCGGAATTTCGGCGAACCGCGCCCCCGGAATGTGATCGGCCAGGTAGCGCCCGCAAGCGACCGGAACCAACGCATCGCCCACCCGATGGAGGACCAAAGTGGGCGCGGTGATGACTGGCAGGGTGTGCCGGACATCCAGCTGGTAATTGGCTCGCATCAAGGCAAGAATGGACCCGGGGCTCGCGGAAGCCCGTTCCACCGCGCCGAATGACGCGCGCATGGCGGCGTCGTTGCGAAAACTCGGGGCATTGAATTCGACCAGGTTTCCTTCGCCCCAGTGCGAAGTCCAGACCGCGAGCTTGTGCTCCCACTCTTCATGACTCTGGGACCATGGGGGATCCTTTATAGAGGGAAATGTACCGTACAGAACGAGCGACGAGGTCCGCTCCGGGTAGGTAGCCGAGAACATCAGGCACATCGGGCCGCCTTCTGACCAGCCATAGATGGTCGCTCTCTTTGACCCCGCCGCATCCATTACCGCTCGCACGTCACCGAACCGTTCCTCGAGTGTCTGTTCGGCGGCGCTGACCCGATCGGAGAGCCCCTGGCCGCGCTTGTCGAAGACGATGACCCTCGCAAAAGCGGTCAGTCGCTTGAGCAAATGCCGAGTGTGACCCCTCGCCCACGACACTTCCACATGCGAGAGCATGCCCGGGATCACTACGATGTCACGCGGGCCGTCACCAAAGATCCTGTATGCGATAAAAACTTCGCCGCTCTTCGCGTACTTTATCGGAGCTTCCATTTCCGCCTCACATGCGAGGGCTGGGTCGGGCCAAAACCGCCGACAGCAGATAACTATCACCCCGGGGTGCCCAACGTAACCGGCGCAGGGTCTGTCGCGTCAAAGGTGATTTTGCGGGCACCGCCGCAGTGTGGTGCGTTGACAGGGATACCTGAGACCGATAATTAAATGGGTTCCGATTCAATCATGTTTGCAATTATAAAGACTGGCGGAAAACAGTACCGCGTTGCCTCCGGCGACCAAATCACCGTCGAGCGCCTCCTAGGCGAGGTCGGCTCGCAAATCTCGCTGACCGAAGTCCTCGCGATTGGCGGCGACAGCCCGGTGGTCGGGCGACCATTGGTGGCGGGCGCCGCGGTGAATGCTAAAATCGTGCAGCAGCCGCGCGGGACCAAGGTCATCGTATTCAAGAAGAAGCGGCGCAAGAATTATCGCCGCAAGCGCGGTCATCGGCAGGAACTTACGGTGCTGAAAATCGAAGAGATTTCGGCGGGCGCGTAGCCCGTTACCTTTGCGCGGCCACATCAGGCCGCTTTTCTGAGGAGACTCCCGGTGGCGCATAAGAAGGGACAAGGTTCGACGCGCAACGGCCGCGACAGCCCAGGGCAACATCGCGGCATCAAAATCTACGCCGGCCAGACCGTGAAGGCGGGCAATATCCTGGTGCGCCAGTGTGGCACCAAGGTGCATCCGGGCCGCAACGTCGGAATGGGCCGCGACTATACGCTTTACGCGCGCATCGACGGCGTGGTTAAGTACGAAACGTTTAACAACGTGAAGCGGCGCGTGCGGATCGAACCGAGCGCGGAGACCGCATCCGAGGGGGCGAGCGCGTAACCGGCGTATCGCATCAGGCTGATCTTCAGGTGAGCCCCGCGGATTTCTCCGCGGGGCTTTTCATTTTTCGCGCGATGCGCGAAAGCTAAAAACAGGAGCGACATCATGAAACTTGGATTGATTGCCGGATATTCCGGCGCGCAGATGGGATTGCCGATGGACCTTATCCTCGGAGCAGAAGCGGCCGGCTTCGATTCGATCTGGACCGGCGAGGCTTACGGCTCCGACGTGATCACTCCGCTGGCGTGGATCGGCGCGCTCACCAAGAAAATCAAACTCGGCGCCGGCATCATGCAGATGCCCGGCCGCTCTCCGGCGATGACCGCCATGACCGCGATGACGCTCGACGCGCTGTCGGGCGGCCGCTTCATCCTCGGCGTCGGACCCTCGGGGCCGCAGGTCGCCGAAGGATGGCATGGGATGCCATATGGCAAACCGCTCCAGCGCACCCGCGAATATGTCGAAATCGTCAAGATGATCCTCGCGCGCGAAAAGCCGGTCGAGCTGCACGGCAAGGAGTTCGATGTCCCCTACACCGGGCCCGGCTCGACCGGGCTCGGCAAGCCGCTCAAGAGCATTCTGCACGGGCGCAAGGACATGAAGATCTATAGCGCCTCGATCAGCCCCAAGGGCCTCGAGCTGGCGGCGGAGATCACCGATGGAGTGCTGCCGATCTGGATGAGTCCCGAGAAGTACAACGTCATCGGCGATGCGGTGAAGGCCGGATTGGCGAAGGGCCACAAGACCGCTGATCAATTCGACGTCGCGCCCTTCGTCACCTGCGTGATGGGTCCCGATGTCGAGAAATGCCGCATGCCGGTGAAGGCGAACATGGCGCTCTACATCGGCGGGATGGGTGCGCGCAGCAGGAATTTTTACAACGACTACGCCACGCGCCTCGGATATCCGGCGGAGGCCAAGGAGATTCAGGATCTCTACCTCGGCGGCAAGAAGAACGAAGCGATGGCGGCGATTCCCGATAAGCTGGTGGATGAGGTCGCGCTGGTCGGCCCCAAGGAGCGAATCATCGAGCGCCTGCAGGCATGGAAGGCCTCGCCGATCAAGACGATGCTCATCGGCACCGGCTCCCTCGACACGGTGCGCGTGCTCGCCGAGGCCTGCGCCTAGCGAATCGGGTGGCGGTTTGGTCGGTTCTCGCGGGCGCCGCGCTAAGGTACCTCGGGCTGCGGCGCTCGCAGTATTGGGATGCGGAAAAGCTGGGGCGCTATCAGCATGAGGCGCTGAAGCAGACGCTGAAAGCGGCGGCAAAGATTCCGTTTTATGCGCAACGCTTCGGCGGCGCGCCGAGCGCGGAAGACTTGCGCCAACTCCCGCGACTGCGGCGCCTTGACGTGCGCGCGCTCAATGAATCGGTGCGCGAGCTGTATCCGGACCGGGCGGCGCGATTCACCTGCTACAGTTCCTCAGGATCCACGGGGACGCCGGCGGAGTTTCTGTTCGACCGCGCTCATCAAATCGGGCGCTATGCGGCGCGGGCGCGCTATCTCTTCGAGAATGGATGGAACCCCGCGCGCTGCAACGTATGGCTCATCCATCATGGGCCGCACCTCGGACGCGACGATGAGCAGCTGGTTCAGAGCCGCGCCGTGTTGCGTACGACTTTTCTTGAGGCCTCCACCGATTTCGATAAGCTCACCGACCGGCTTTGCGAGCTGGAGCCGTTGCACATCTTTTCGTATCCCGAGTTCCTCGAGGAGATCATTAAGGAACTGGAACGCAGCGGCCGCACCTTTCCATCGCTAAAGAAAGTGTTCACCGGGTCGGAAGTGCTGGATGACCCGGTTCGTCAGCATGCTCGCGATGTCCTCGGGGTGGAGATTGCCGACAGCTACGGCACCACCGAGGGCTTCATCGCATGGGAATGCCCCGCCGGTCGGTATCACGTCAACGCGGAGCATATGCTTCTCGAAATAGTCGACGACGACGATCGGCAGGTAGCTCCGGGGCAGATGGGACGGGTAGTGGTAACGACGCTGGAGAACCACCTGATGCCATTGGTGCGGTATGAAATCGGCGACTACGCAATCGCCTCCGATGGTCGATGCGGCTGTGGTCGCACGCTGCCGACCATCGAACGGGTCATCGGGAGAGGCATCAACCTTTTCCGGCTCCGCAACGGCCGGCTGCTCTCGCCATGGGATATGGTCGAGGTGGTGCGCCGCTATCGGGAGTTCAGGCAGTTTCAGCTCGTGCAGGAAGAGCTTGATCGCTACGTCATCAACTTTGCCGCCGAGGGCGCGATCGCGAATAAAATCAAGGCCGAGATTCGCCTCGAGTTCGCACGCATCCTGGGCCTCGAGGTGACCGTGACCTACCAGCGAGTCGCCGAGGTCCCACGAACTTCCAGCGGCAAGTACATGATCGCGCTCTCCAAACTGGCGTGATCATGATCCGGTTGACTAAGCCGTTGCCATGAGGATCGAAATCCTCGATGCGGCGAGAGTGGCGCAACTGGAAGGAGCTGCCGATCCAGCGCGACGCTATCTCGCATCACTGATCAAAAGCGGGCCGGCGCAATTCATCGAGAACGCCAGGGTTGGCATCGAAGCGCTGCTCGTCGACGACCAGGTCCTTCCCCTCATCATCGGCGCGAGAGTATCCGGCAACTCGAACGTCTGTTCCGCCTATGCCCACTACTTCGAGTACGCCTTCCAGGAGTTTGCCAGACGCCACGGCAAGCTTCAGTTGGCGCTGACCAAAGCGCCGCGCGTACTGTTTGGAGCGATGCTCCGCGACGGATCAGTCGACCGCGCGGTCTTCGTCAATAACTGGCTGTTTACGACCAATCCTCGCCACGGGCTTTCGTCCGCGCAGATCGCGGAACTAACCGCATACCTGACCCGACGCTATCCCGACTCCGCTGTGGTGTTTCGCTCCGTCAACCCGGTAAGCTATCGGCCCGGCCTCGACTCGCTGCGGACCAACCGCTACCGGCTCATCCCCAGTCGCCGCGTCTATCTGCTCGATGCCGCCGGCCAGCGCCATCTCGAACATCGCGACGCGCGCAGGGATCTCGGCATCCTGAGGAAGACCCGGTATTCGATCGTCGAAACTCCCGATGCGATCGCGCCCCATCTCGCGCGAATGACGGCCCTCTATCGCGATCTCTACCTCGGCAAGCACTCGCAGTTGAATCCTCATTACAACGCGGGATTCTTCGCGCTGACGCTCAAGGACGGATTCCTGGGCTATCGCGCCTTTCTCGAAGATGGCCGGCTGGATGCGTTCGTCAGCTACTTGTTGGAGGACGGCCTGATGACGGCTTGCTTGCTCGCATATGACTTGAGTCGTCCACAAAAGCAGGGGCTTTATCGCCTCGCTTTCGCATTGCTGATCGAAGAAGCCGCGCGGCGGAAAGTGTTCCTGAACATGAGCGCGGGAGTGGGAGATTTCAAGATGTTGCGCGGCGCCGAGCTGGTCCAGGAGTATGACGCGGTCTATGATCGACACCTGCCGGTCGGGCGGCGTCTGCGCTGGGAGAGCATCCAGCTCGTCGCGCGGCTGGGCCGTCTTCTGAAGTGATTGGCGTCCGCCCCAAATGCCCTCAAAGGTGGCGTCTGGTCGAAGCAACCGACCTTGTTCTGCCCTGAACGATCGTTCAACCTGCCCGATAAATCTCAATGATATCAGGCACTTACGCTATCTCTTCTCCTGATCACCCAAATGGCTTTGTTTTTGTATTTTTCAGCCAGGCTGGAAGGCAGCGTAGTGGGTTTGTTTCTGCAGTTTCCAGATCGGTCACGATGCCCGTAGTGGGTTTGTTTCTGCACTTTCCAGATCGGTCGCGATGCCCGTAGTGGGTTTGTTTTTGCGCTCTCGCCCAAGCTCGGCTTTCTCACGATACCGACCGGCAGCATTTTCGTTCGGTTCACCACTCGATCCCATCTTAGCATACCGAGATGCTCCGAGCGCCGCGCGATGAGCACCGCGCACTGAGCCCCGGTTGATGCACGCGAACAATGCCATAAGATAAAACCTCGAAGATGCGGTTTATCGATGAAGCACGTGTATTCGTGCATGCCGGCAAGGGTGGCAATGGTGCGATCGCCTTCCTGCGGGAAAAATATCGTCCGCTGGGCGGCCCGGCGGGCGGCGACGGTGGCCACGGCGGCAGCGTCATCTTCGAAGTCAACGAAGGGATGTCGACCCTGCTCGATTTCAAATATCAGCCGCGTCTCATCGCGCGCGATGGCGAAGGCGGCCGCGGCAAGCAGCAGTACGGCAAGGCCGCCGGCGATCTCGTCGTGCGCGTCCCGCCCGGCACGGTCGTGATCGATGACGAGAGCGGCGAGGTCCTCGCCGATATGGTTCTGCCGGGCGAACGCAAAACCATCGCGCAGGGCGGCGAAGGCGGCAAGGGCAACATCCACTTCGCAACTTCGACGCGACGTTCACCGCGCATCGCCACGCCCGGGACTGCGGGCGAGCAGCGCTGGGTACGCCTGGAGCTGCGCCTCGTTGCGGAAGTCGGCCTTGTCGGTCTTCCCAACGCGGGTAAATCCACCCTGCTGCGCGCACTCACGGCGGCGCGCCCGAAAGTCGCTTCGTATCCCTTCACCACGATTACGCCGAATCTCGGCCGCGTAGTGATTTCGGATGAAGAGGCGTTTTCGATCGCCGATATTCCCGGGCTTATCGAGGGCGCGCATCTCGGGCAAGGCCTCGGCATCCGATTTCTGCGCCACGTCAGCCGCACCAGCGTGCTGGTGTACGTGCTCGATGCGAGCGGTACGCCTGCCGAGGATTTCCGCATAGTGCGCGGCGAGCTGAAGGCCTTTGATCCCGCACTGCCGGATCGGCCGTCGATCATCGCGCTCAACAAGATGGACCTGGTGACGAAGGCGGGCGCCAAAAAAATCGCGCGCGAGGTCGAAGCCGCGACCGAGCTGAAAGTAATTGCGATTTCCGCCGAAAAGCAGGCCGGCCTCGAGCCGCTGGTGGCGGCCGTCGCGGCGCATCTGCGCGATCTCGAAACGCAAAAGACGCAGGCCGCCGCGTGTCCCAGTTAGACTACAAACAAGCGGTCCTGAAGGGGGCGCGACGCATCGTCGTCAAAGTCGGCAGCGCGGTGTTGTCCGATGCCGCCGGGCTGGACGCTGCGATTATCACCAGCCTCGCCGCACAGGTCGACTCCGCGACCCGGGACGGCCGTGAGATCATCGTGGTAAGCTCGGGCGCGATCGCAGCGGGCCGCGCGCGGCTGGCGAACTTGTCAGGCGCAACCATCGGGGCGCGTCAGGCGGCGGCAGCCACCGGGCAGATCGAGTTGATGCGCTCGTGGGCGGCGGCATTCTCCGAATGCGATCGGACGGTCGCGCAAATTCTTCTCACCCACGAGGATGTTTCGGATCGTAATCGCCGGCAGAACGCGATGCAGACCATGACCGCGCTGCTCGCGTCGGGGGTAATCCCAATCATCAACGAGAACGACACCGTCGCCGTCGAAGAGATTCGGTTCGGCGACAACGATATGCTCTCGTCGCTGGTGGCCTCGATGGTGCAAGCGCAGATGCTGGTGATCCTGAGCGATGTTCCGGGCGTGCTCACCGGCGATCCGCGCAAACGTCCCGACGCGCATCTGATCCCGCTCATCACCAATCCGGAAGCCGAAATGAAGGGGCTGGTCGCCGAGAGCTCGGGACCGCTGGGAACCGGCGGGATGGCGTCGAAGCTGAAGGCGGCGCAACAGGCGGCGCGCGCGGGCATCGCGGTGATCATCGCAGCCGGCCGCGAGCCCGGAACGATTGCGGCAGCGCTCGATCCGGCGCGCGAAATCGGCACCCTGATCACGCCTGCGGGCACGCGGCTTAAAAGCCGCAAGCATTGGATTGCCTTCGCGCTAAAGCCCTCGGGTGCGCTCGCGGTCGACAAGGGCGCGGCGGAAGCGCTGCGCAAAAAAGGCCGCTCGCTGCTGCCCTCGGGTATCCGCGAGGTGCGCGGCGAATTTACCGGCGGCGATTGCGTGAGCCTCATCGATCCCGAGGGCGTCGAATTCGGCCGCGGCCTGGTGAACTACGCGGCACCCGAGGTCGCGAAGCTCAAGGGCCGGCGTACCACCGAAATTTCCATCTTGCTCGGATACAAGGTTGCCGACGAAATCATACATCGCGATAATTTCGTCTTGCTCGAGGAGCTCGGCTGACCGAAAGTTCGATGACGCTGGAAGGGCAAATAGTCGCGCAACTAAAACAAGCGCGGGAAGCCTCGCATTCGTTGGCGCTATGCCCCACCGAGCGCAAGAACGCCGCGCTGTGGTCGCTCGCGAAGGCCCTCCGCGCCAATGCCGGCGCGATCCTCGAAGCCAACCGCAAGGATCTCGAAGTAGCGAAAACCTCCGGTCGGGCGGGTGCCTTTCTCGAACGGCTGGCCCTCAACGATGCGCGCATCGCCGCGATGGCCAAAAGCGTCGAGGAAGTTGCGGCGCTGCCGGACCCGGTGGGCGAGGTTATCGAACGCTTCAGCCGCCCTAACGGCTTGCAGATTCAGAAGGTGCGCGTCCCGCTCGGCGTGATTGCAATCATTTACGAATCGCGCCCCAACGTCACTATCGATGCGGGGGTGCTGACCTTCAAAAGCGGCAGCGCGGCGGTGCTGCGCGGCGGCAAGGAAGCCCTCGCGGCCAATACGCTCCTCGCGAAGATGCTGGCGCGATCGCTGGAGGAAAGTGGAATCAATCCCGCCGCGGTCCAATTCGTCGATACTCCCGATCGCGAGGCGATCCAGATTCTCAAACGTCATCCCGAGGCGATTGACTTGATCATCCCGCGCGGCGGCGGGTCTTTGAAGGATGCCCTCGCGGGATCGGCGGTTCCCGTGCTGCCGCATTTCGATGGCCTATGCCATACCTATGTCGACCGCGACGCCGACCTCAAAATGGCCGAGGAGATCTGCTTCAACGCCAAGGTGAGCAGGCCGTCGGTGTGCAATGCGATGGAGAATATGCTGGTCCATCGCCAGATAGCGGCCAAGTTTCTTCCCGCGATGGCGAAGCGTTTCTTGGCGGCCGGCGTCGAGCTTCGTGGCGATGAAGTGGCTTGCTCCCTCGTACCAGGCATCAAGCAGGCGACTGTCGAGGATTGGGATACCGAATACCTCGAGTTGGTTTTGTCGGTGAAAATCGTTGATTCGATCGAGGACGCGATCGCTTTCATCCGGCAGCATGGCTCCGCGCTCGCCGACGCGATCGTGACGCAGGATAAGGAGGCCGCCGCACGCTTTGAACGCGAGGTTGATTCGGCTACGGTCTACGTCAACGCGTCCACGCGGTTTACCGACGGTTTCGAATTCGGCTTCGGCGCCGAGACTGGAATTTCCACCAACCGCCTTCACGCACGAGGTCCCATGGGTCTGCGTGAGCTGACCACTTACAAATACCTGGTTCGCGGCGCAGGGCAGATTCGGAGCTGAGCCCGCGCCGCGACGTTACATCGATTTGACGGAGCGTTAATTGCGGGTAGGACTCTTCGGCGGCAGCTTCAATCCCATCCATTTCGGGCATCTGCGCGCGGCCGAGGAAGTTCGCGAGATGCTCAAGCTGGATCTCGTCTACTTTGTGCCGGCCTCGTCACCGCCGCATAAACCCGAAGGCGAACTGGCGCCCGCGGAGCATCGGCTCCAGATGGTGCGCCTGGCGACCAAGGGCAATCGTCACTTCATGGTCTCCGATGCCGAGATTCGCCGCGCCGGCCGTTCCTACACCATCGACACGGCGAGGCATTTCACCGCCACGCTGCGGCATCAGGCGCAGATTTTCATCCTGATGGGATCGGACCAGTTCCTCGAGCTGGAGACCTGGAAGGATTGCGACGAGCTGGTGAAGCTATGCAGCATCGCGGTGCATACCCGGCTGCGCGACGGCGAGGCGGCAGCGAAGGTATCGCTTGCCGCGCTGAATCGCTTTGGTTACAGTAAGGAGCAAGACCATTACGTGAATCCAGGCGGACAGACGCTCTCCTTCGTTCAAACCACTTTCTTTCCAATTTCGGCGACCCAAATTCGCCTGAAAATCCAGAACAACGAATCGATCAACTATTTACTGCCCGGCGATGTGGTCGATTATCTTCGCCGCCACGCGCTCTATTGATGCTGACCCCGCCCGGAATTTTTCTTGATCCGTTCAACTCCGCGAAATCGCTATTCCCTCGAGCTCTAATATGGTGACGTCCCTCGACAAGGCGCTCGCTGTCGCGCAGGCGGCGCTGGAAAAAAAGGCCTACGATCTGACGATACTCGAAGTCGAGCATCTCAATTCGATCGCTGATTACTTCGTGATCGCGACCGGACGCTCCGATGTCCAGGTGCAATCGATCGCGCGCGGCATCGAAGAGCGGATGCATCACGACGGGCAGCATGCGCTGGCGGTCGAGGGTTTGTCCCATGCGCATTGGGTCGTCCTCGATTACGACGACGTGGTGATTCATCTTTTCTACGAACCGGCGCGCGAGTTCTATCGCCTCGAAAGCGTATGGAGCGACGGGCGCGAGGTCCCGCTGCCCGAGCCATTTCGCACCCAGGCGCGCGACCTGCGCCTGCACGCCCACGGCTAAGCCGCTTCTCTAAGCAAGCGCGACCTTAGCGCGGCATACTCCACCTTCGTTTCGCAATCGCAAGAGCGTCACCGATTCGTCGGCGAGCCGTTCACACGAACATTCGTCGAAGCTCCTTTGCGTGGACACAGAAAGTTGTGTACTGATGACTGCTCGATACCATCGATTTGAGCCTCGACACAATTTTGTCAAGGGCCACGCGACACGCCGAAAGGAGCCGCACAATGCCAAAACGAGATCGCCGCGCTGCCCGTACCGGGTGGCGCATCGCATCACTCTCCGCCCTGGTTTCCACCTTCCTGATTGGGGGACTGCTGGCCCTCAACCATCCGAAGCATGCGGGGGACCATCCAAATCCGCCTTCCAGCGTGAAAGATCACGACGCTGCGCTGAAGAGATACGCGGCAATGCCGCTTTACTTCGAGCGCAACGTCGGCCAGAGCGACCCCCGCGTCCGCTACCTGTCGCATACCAGCCGGTCGTCGCTATTTCTCACCGATGACACCGCGGTGATCACCATGGTCGGAGGCGCCCTGCATCATAGCCCACGGACGGTCATCCACAGCCCGGTGGCTGCGAACGATGCCGCAAACGATAAAATGATCGAATCGGCCGTTCGCATCCGTCTCGTCGGTGCGAATGCGCATCCGCAGTTTGAAGGCCTCGAACCGCTGCGCGGCCGCGTCAACTATTTGATTGGTAAAGATCCCGCCAAATATCATCGCGATGTTCCGGTCTTCGCACGGGTCAAGATG
>Ga0210398_10000569_pt1 | contig 41527 bp, 39 predicted proteins | sample IncBWC4OmetaG_FD_161047 | JGI IMG/M metagenome (GOLD analysis project Ga0210398, IMG submission 161047) | Forest soil microbial communities from Barre Woods Harvard Forest LTER site, Petersham, Massachusetts, United States - Inc-BW-C-4-O | ecosystem: Environmental > Terrestrial > Soil >... | reverse complement strand
TGAACAGGAAGCACTGGTGGCCGCCGCTCGATTGCCGACCGCGCTCGCCATGCTGATCGCCTTGCGCGCGGGTCGTACACCCACGCCGTACCCTGAGACGCGCCGCTACGGCGAACGCTTCCTGCAGCTCGTGCATAACCGCATGCCGGCGGAAAAGGCGATCCGCGTTTTCGAGCAAACACAAATTCTGCAGATCGATCACAGTTTCAATGCCAGCACCTTCACGGCGCGCGTGGTGACCTCGACCCTGGCGCCGCCCGCTTCGGCATTGGCGGCAGCCATGGGCTCGCTCTATGGTCCGTTGCACGGCGCCGCCGATCAGGGCGCGCTCGAAATGGCCCAAGAAGTGGGTGATCCGAAGCGAGCCGCGGACTTTGTGGCCGAAGCCTTAGGCAAAGGAAGGCTCGTGATGGGCATGGGCCATCGGGAATACCGCGTCGTAGATCCCCGTTCGAGGATCGTCAAGACACTGGCCGAAGAAATCGCTTCTACGCCGGACGAGAGGCGTCTCCTCGAAACCTTGAAGGCGGTCGATGAAGCCTTCGTCGCGCAGACCGCGCAGAAGAAGCGTTCGTTGCGCGCCAATCTGGAGTTCTATAAGGGGGTGGTCTATCTGGCGCTTGGATTGCCGAAGGAATTCTTTACCGCGAGCTTCGCGGCCGCGCGCATCTTCGGCTGGTCGGCCCACATCGTGGAACAGCGCAAGGACAATCGGATCGTTCGGCCGTCGGCAAATTACATAGGTCCCGCGCCGCAACCCGATTAATTTCTAAGCGGTGCACTCAATCCGGTAACATCGAGTGCATGCTGTTTTCGGAGACTTTGGCCTCCATGCAACCGCGGGATGGCGGATGGCGAGCCGCCGTCGGTGAGGATTGGTCCCAGGGCCGCGCAACTTTCGGCGGCATGGTCGCAGCCCTCGGCAATGAAGCAATGCGACGTCTCGTGCCCAAGGATCGAGAGCTGCGAGGATTGGAGACCACCTTTGTCGGACCTGCGCTCGCCGGCGAGGTCATCCTCGATGCTGAGGTTTTGCGCGTCGGCAAGGCGGTCACCATTGCCCGTGCCAGGCTCTGGAGCGACGGCAAGATTGCCGCGACGCTGACCGGCATTTATGGCGCGGCGCGCGCCACCGCGCTCGCCATCGCGCCCACGACAGGCGGCGTGCGACCCGCCCTGGATGTGCCTGAACGCGCCGGCGCCGACCTGGGCGGCCCTGCCTTCGTGCGGCATTTCGGCTACCGTTGGGCAGAAGGCGCGCGACCCTTCGGCGGCTCGAGCTTGCGCACGTCGAATATCTACGTCCATCACAAAGATTCCGCGCCGCTCACCGAGTCCCATGTGGTGGCGCTGATCGACTCCATTCCTTCGGTAATCCTGCAGCTCATGAGCAGCCCCGCGCCGTCGAGCTCGCTTACGTGGACGGTGCAATTTCTTCGCCACGACTACAGCTTCGCGCCCGAGGCGTGGTGGCGCATCGATGCGGAAGTCAATTCTGCCGGAGGCGGCTATTCCTGCGAATCCTGCATGTTGATTGATCCTTCCGGCACACCTGCCGCGCTGGCGCGTCAAATGGTGGCGGTGTTTGGATAAAAAGGCGCTCGACGTCACGGTCCACACGACGTGCGCCAATTGCGGCGCCACCTTGATGGGGCCGTATTGCTTCGATTGCGGTCAACACGCGCGCGAGAGCGCACGATCCGTCTCGGCGCTATTCCACGACGCATGGCACGTCGCGACTCATCTCGACGGTCGATTCTGGCAGACCCTGTACATCTTGCTGTGCAAGCCGGGCAAGCTCACGAAGGAATATTTCGCGGAACGGCGGGCGCGCTATCTGCCGCCGGTACGGCTATACCTGGTCTTGAGCGTGCTGTTTTTCGCGTTCGGTCTGGCCACACCAGGCAGGGACAGCGCGCCGCCGAGCGCGGTGCCATCCGCCGCGGCGGCACCCGGCAAGGCGCTCACGGACGATGCTGCCGGCAAAACCCCGGAGGCAAAGAAAAAATCACGGGTCACCGCATTTGATATCTCCAATTGCGACGATATCCATACTTCGTTTACGTGGCTGCAAAATTCCTTGCGTCAGTCCTGCCTGCGCAATAAGGAAAATCACGGCGCATCGATTGAGCACGCGTTCATCGCCAACATGCCGAAGATGATGTTCTTATTCGTGCCGATGATGGCGCTGGCGATGTTGATCTTGTATTGGTGGCCGCGGCGCTACTACGTGGAACATCTGGTGTTCTTCATACACAACCACGCCGCAGTATTCTTGCTTCTGCTCATTCAAGCGCTGCTATCTTGGATCGCGGCGTGGCTGGCCTGGCGCGCTTTCAAAGAATGGGTCTTCGTGATCATCAGTCTCTATAGCGTCTGGTATGTCTACCGCGCCATGCGGGTCTACTACGGTCAAGGGCGCCTGTTGACCCTTACCAAACTCTGCGTCGTCGGCTTTGCCTACCTGATTGGATTCTCTTTGACGATGGCGGCAACGGTGCTCGTCAGCGTGATCATCGCGTAGGCGGAATCAGCCCGCGAACGCACTCATCCCGCACCGGCTGGGCGACTACTTCCCGAGGAAAATGCTCTTTGGCAGCTTCACGTGCACGCCGACATTGGGTTTGTCGACGAGCTGCGTGATGGCGACGTTCCCGGCGATGCTGACCAGCTGATAGGCCTGATGCCGCGTCAATTTCTTTTCGGATACCAGAAAATCGATCATCTCTTGGATGGCTGTCTTGGTGGCAAGAACTAAATCAGGGTCGGTCGCCATACTGATATAATCGGTCGCGGTTTCGGCGCGCGGCCATTTAAGCTTCATGTCTTTGCGCACCGTCAGCTGCAATCGTCCTCGCAGCGAAGTTTCGATCGCCGTCTGATCCACCTCGCCATCGCCCTGCGCAACGTGTCCGTCGCCGATTTCGAACAAGGCGCCGCGTGCAAACACCGGGATATAGAGCGTGCTGCCGGCAACCAACTCGCGATTGTCCAAGTTGCCGGCGTGGCGGCCCGGCGGATTGCTGCTGAGGCGGCCCATTTCGGGCGCCGGCGCCAACCCTATGCTGCCGTAGAAGGGTTTCAGGGGAATTGTGATGCCGGGCAGGAATTCCGCGGTCATAGTTTTGCGGTCGAGGTGGATGATCTTGGACGGCACACCGGTCTCGCAATTCTCCGGCAGGTAGCCGCTGCAGCCGTTGTAACCGTAGTCGAGCGGCAGCTCGATTGCGAGGATTTTGACTTCCAGCACGTCCCCGGGTTCTGCGCCCTCGACATAGACCGGGCCGGTCAGGATATGACCGCCCGGACCGCGGCGGTCTCCTGTGACCTCGCTCACGATGGCTTTGAGCGAGGCTTGTATCTTGTCGTCCGGCACGCCTGCCTTTGCCAATCCCGTCGGCGTGTTGGTCAGCAGCGTATCGACGTCGATGATGTCGCCGGAATCGATCCGCAGCACCGGCGGCGCGTCCGCCCAGTAGTAACCGTAAGCCACGGTAGCCGGCGTCGCTTCAAGACGATGTGTCTTGGGCGGGTGTGCCAGGGCGCTTGCGGTGGTTAGAGCGGCGAGAAGAGCCGGGGCGGCGATGAGGATGTTTTTCATGGCACTCTTACGCTATCACAGCGGAAGCACTATGATTCGCACAGAAAATAACCGATACGATTATTTTGGGGGATGCATGATCAAGCAACTGCAATTCGCCTTCGCCGCGCTGCTGATGTTCGCGATGGGCCCAAGCTTCGCAGCGGCCAAGGGTGGCAACGACGCGAAGTCGTCCGCGCCGCTGAATCTTACGATCTATCACATCGAGGGACGCCGCTCGGAGCGCATTGTCTGGCTGTGCGAGGAGCTTGGGCTTCCCTATAAGCTGGAATACAAGCGCGGCGACATCGCCGCTTCGATGAAGACCATACACGATGTCAGCCCCTTGATGCCGGTCGCGCCGACCGTGCGCATCGGCGATCAAGTCATGGTCGAATCCGGCGCGATTATCGAATTGATTCTTGCTCGCGCAGGAAACGGGCGGCTGGCACCCGCGGTCAACTCCCCGGACTACCCTTATTATCTGCAGTGGATGCACTTCGCCGAGGGCTCGTTTGCGTCACGCGCGATCGCGGACTATCGCGTCGCCCTGATACAAGGCAAGCCCAAGACTCCGGCCGGCGGCTACAAGCTGGTGGACACGGAAGCCGTGTTGGCATTCATGGAAGACTTTTTGAGCAAGCATCCCTACTTCGGCGGGGCCGAATTTTCCGGCGCCGACATCATGATGCTGTTCCCGACCAATCTCACCGAGGCATTCAATGTCGCGGATCTCTCCCCCTATCCGCACATCATTGCGTGGCGCGCAAATGTGGAAGGTCGTCCCGCATACAAGAAGATGCTTGCGGTCGCGCGTCCTGACGGCGTGCCGGGTATGCCGAAACCGTTGCCAAAGACTTAGGTTCTTCGAGCGTTACGCCGCCTTGACCGCCGACATTTCCGCAATACGCGCAAGTCCGGCTTCGATCGATCGGCGGACCTCATCATTGAGCTCGCGGGCATCCTTGCCGGCGGAGGCGATGGGTTCGCCGATCACGACCTGAATCGTGCCGGCCTTCTTGACGATCCCGCGCCTGACCCAAAAGTCAGCCGCGTTATGCGACAGGGGCACCACGAACTTGCCCGTTTCGGTTGCCAGCAGCGCACCGCTCACGCCGTATTTGCGCTTCTCCCCCGCCACGACGCGGGTTCCTTCCGGAAAAATAATGATCCAGAGGCCGGCGGCCAGGCGCGCTTTGCCCTGCTCGATGACCTGGTTCACGGCCCGGTGTCCCGCTCCCCGATTGATCGAGATGGGACGCAGGAGTTTCAAGCCCCAGCCAATGAGGGGAATCCACAACAGCTCGCGTTTTAGGACCCAGACTTGCGGCGGGAAGATCAGAAACTGCGCGATGGTTTCCCATGCGGAAGTGTGATTGCTCATCACGATGTGATTGCCGGCGGGGATTCGTTCGCGGCCCTCTACGGCGAACGTCAATCCGCACACTTTTTTCAACAGCCAAAACTGCAGCCGCGCCCAGGTCCGGGCGATCGCGAACTGTGTGCGGTAGGGCGACCAAAAACACAGTGTCATGAAGCCACCGAATGCCAATGCGGACGCCATCATGAACGCGGTGAAGAACAACGACTTTAATAGCTGCATGCGCTCGATTAGCCCGGCAATCGCGACAGATCAGCGACGCCGCCGAGCAGGATTTGTACGTCGCGCAGCAATGCAAGGCGGTTATTGCGCTTGGCCGCATCCTCATCCATCACCATGACCCGATCAAAAAAATCACTCACCGGTGCCCGCAATCCCACCAGCGCTTGCAAACTGTCCGCATAACGTCGTTGCCGGATCCCCTCGAGCACAGGATCGCGTAAGTTTGTCAGTGCGTCATGCAGTCCGCGTTCAGCCTCCTCGCTCAAGGCCCGAGGATCGGCGATCCAATCGGGGTTCACTTGCGTCTTCTTTAGAATATTCGCGATGCGCTTATTGATTCCGGCGAGCACAACGGCATCCGGCAATAACAAGAATTCCTTCAGGGCCGCGAGCCGCGTGATGGCATCCAGCGGTGAGCGCGGGCGGTTGGCCAGCACCGCGTCGAGCATCTCCGCGGTCGTGCCGGGCTCCTCGAGCAGCAGACCTCGCAAGCGCTCCGCGATGAAATCGTAAACCTCGTCGGCCACGCCCGCGCGCTGCACGGGCTGCGCCGCGGCCGACGCAACCAACACGTCGAGCAAATCCAAGTCCAGTCGCAAGTCGAGCAAAATACGCAAGATACCCAACGCGGCTCGGCGCAGCCCAAACGGATCCTTGGTGCCCGTCGGCCGTTGTTCGATGGCAAAGATTCCAGTCAGCGTGTCGATCTTGTCGGCCAAGGCCAGCGCCTGGGCTGTTCTTGTCGACGGCAACGCGTCGCCGGCATAGCGCGGACGATAGTGCTCCTCGATGGCCACCGACACATCGCGGGGCAACCCTTGTGCTTCGGCATAGTAGCGCCCCATGGTGCCTTGCAATTCGGGAAACTCACCGACCATGGCCGTCATCAAGTCTGCTTTAGCCAGTTCCGCGGCTTCACGGATGTCGGCGCCGGCCCCGATGCGGCCGCCGATCAGCTCAGCCAGCCGGGCCACACGCGCGGTTTTCTCCGCGTAACTGCCCAGCTTGGCCTGAAAAATCACGCCGGACAGCTTTGCGGCATGCGCCTGCAACGAAGTCTTGCGGTCCTGCTCCCAGAAGAACGCCGCGTCGCTGAGGCGCGGACGCACCACGCGTTCATTGCCCTCACGCACCTTCGAAGGATCGCGGCTTTCGATATTGCTGACCGTGACAAACCACCCGGAAAGCCTCGCATCAGGGCCCTGCACGGCGAAATAACGCTGGTGATCCTGCACCGTTGCAATGACCACTTCGCGCGGCAGGCTCAAGAAACGCTGCTCGAATTGACCGGTGAGCGGCACGGGCCACTCCACCAGGGCAGCGACCTCGTCGAGCAGCGCATCGTCGATCAACGCCGAGCCGCCGACCTCCGTCGCCGCCGCGATGACGCCCGCGCGAATCATCTCGCGGCGTTTGGCGAAGTCGGCGATGACTTTGGCCCGGCGCAGTTTTGCCTCATAGCCCTTCGCGCTCTTGAGGGAAATGGGCTTAGGGTGATGGAAGCGATGGCCCGAGGTCACGCGGCCCGATTGGAGGCCCAACAATTCAACCGGTACGACTTCGTCGCCATAGAGCAGCACCACCGAATGCACCGGCCTAACGAACTCGGCGCTGTGTGCACCCCAGCGCATTCGTTTGGCTATAGGCAGCGCGGCGATTGCTTGCGTCAAGATGTCCTTGAGCAGTGTCGTGGTTGCAGCGCCCCGCTCGGTGCCGCGAAATTGCAGCCAAGCGCCTTTTTCCGTGGTGAGCCTCGACAGCTCGCCGACGGCGACGCCGCAACTCTTGGCAAAAGCGGTCGCCGCCTGTGTCGCAGCGCCCTGCGCATCGAAGGCGTTGGCGATCGGCGGCCCGCGTCGCTCGACTTGTCGGTCCGGCTGCTGTTCCCCCAGTTTCTCGATCCAAACGGCGAGCCGCCGTGGTGTCGCGAAGCCGTAAACATTGCCGTGCGGAATGGCCGCCGCGTCGATGCCCTTGATCAGGCCGTCGGTCAGCGCCTTGGACAGCGCCGGCAGGGCGCGCGGCGGCAGTTCCTCCGTGCACAGCTCGAACAGCAGGTCCTTCGTGCTCATCCGGCCACTCGTTGTTGGGTGGGGCTCTTGAGCAGCGGAAACCCAAGCGCTTCGCGGCTGTCTCGGTAGCCTTCGGCGACGCCGCGTGCCAACGTCCTCACTCGAAGAATAAAGCGTTGGCGCTCGGTGACCGACACGGCGTGGCGCGCGTCCAGCAAATTGAAGGCATGCGATGCTTTCACCATTTGCTCATAGGCGGGAAGAACCAATTTGTCCTTCAGCAGCATCCGGCAGGCTGCTTCACAGGCGTCGAACTCCACTGACAGCACGGCCGTGTCGGCCTTTTCGAAGTTATAGGTGGATTGCTCGACTTCGTTTTGATGGAACACATCGCCGTAGGTCACCGTGCCGAACGGCCCGTCGGTCCACACGATGTCGAAAATGCTTTCCTTGCCTTGGATGTACATGCCGAGGCGCTCGAGGCCATAAGTGATCTCGCCCATCACGGGCCGACAATCGAGTCCGCCCACCTGTTGGAAGTAGGTGAACTGGGAAACTTCCATGCCGTTGATCCAAACCTCCCAGCCTAGGCCCCACGCGCCCAAGGTCGGTGACTCCCAATTGTCCTCGACGAAGCGAATGTCGTGCGTCAGCGGATCGAAGCCGAGATAGCGCAGCGAATCCAGGTACAGGTCTTGAAGATTGTCGGGCGACGGTTTGATGCAAACCTGGAACTGATAGTAGTGCTGCAGACGAAAGGGGTTATTGCCGTAGCGCCCATCGGTGGGGCGGCGCGAGGGCTGCACGTAGGCCGCGCTCCACGGTTCCGGCCCCACGGCGCGCAGAAAGGTCGCTGAATGGAATGTCCCCGCACCCATCTCCATATCGTAGGGCTGCAACACGATGCAGCCTCGGTCTGACCAATATTTCTGCAACGCAAAAATCAGGTCTTGAAAGGTACGCGGGGGCGCGGGTGCGTGAGGCATGAATGCTCGCGGAACAAAGTCAGCGAGTATAGCGACGCTGTCTGGAGGTGTCCTCAGCCTTCCAGACGCACTCAATTGGTCCACCGCGTACAAAAAATCTCGAGATTCGGCCCGATTTGACATTTCAGCCGCGCTTTGCACCAATATGACGCGTCCGTTTTTGGGGTTTGCTCCATAATGATGCGCTGGATGCTCTCCTTCATGCTCAAGTGCTTGATCTGTCTGATCCGACAAATGGCACAGGAGCTGCATTGCCCAAGAGCCCCGGCTGGCCGGGCCACCTGAAACCCAACTCGAGGACGCAAATGACTCCCGCCGATGTTGTGAAATTAATTAAAGAAAAAGACGCGAAGTTCGTCGATCTCCGCTTTACTGACACGATTGGCAAGGAACAGCACGTAACCATCCCGACTCGGTTGGTGGACGAGGGATTTTTCAAGGACGGCAAAATGTTCGATGGATCTTCCATCGCGGGATGGAAGGGCATTAACGAATCGGACATGATTTTGATGCCGGACCCCACGACGGCGGTCATTGATCCGTTCTACGAAGAAACGACGCTGAATCTGCGTTGCGATGTCATCGAGCCGATGACCATGCAAGGCTACGGTCGCGATCCGCGCTCCTTGGCGAAACGTGCCGAAGCGCACTTGAAAGCTTCCGGCATCGCCGACTCGGCACTATTTGGACCGGAAAACGAGTTCTTCATCTTCGACAACGTCACGGTCAGTTCCAGCATGAACGGCTGTGCCTATGAGGTCGATTCTTACGAAGGCGCTTGGAATTCCGGCAAGGCGTATGACGAAGGCAACCGCGCGCACCGGCCGGGCGTGAAGGGAGGCTACTTTCCCGTTCCCCCCGTGGATTCACAGCAAGACATTCGCACCGCCATGTCGATGGCTTGCGAAGAAATGGGTTTGAAATTCGAAGTTCATCACCACGAGGTGGCGACCGCCGGCCAAGGCGAAATCAACGTGGCGGCGAACACGCTGACGAAAAAAGCCGACGAAGTGCAGATCCTGAAATACGCACTGCAGAACGTCGCTCACGGATACGGAAAAACTCTGACTTTCATGCCTAAACCCATCGTCGGCGACAACGGCAACGGCATGCATGTGCATCAGTCGCTGCAAAAGGACGGCAAGGCGCTGTTCGCCGGAGACAAATACGGCGGTCTGTCCGACATCGCGCTGTACTACATCGGCGGCATCATCAAGCATGCGCGCGCGATCAACGCGTTCACGAATGCCAGCACGAATAGCTATAAGCGGCTGGTGCCGGGATTCGAAGCGCCCGTGAAACTCGCATACTCCGCGCGCAATCGTTCCGCTTCGATCCGCATTCCCTGGATTTCAAACCCCAAGGGCCGGCGCATTGAAGTGCGTTTTCCGGATGCAACGGGCAATCCGTATTTCATGTTTGCCTCCATGTTGCTGGCGGGACTGGATGGCATTCAAAACAAGATTCATCCCGGCGATCCCGCTGACAAGGATTTGTACGACTTGGAGCCGGAGGAAGACAAAAAAATTCCGACGGTTTGCCATTCGCTCGACATGGCGCTCGATTACTTGGACAAGGACCGAGGCTTCCTGAAAGCGGGCGGCGTGTTCACCGATGACCTCATCGACGCCTACATCGAATTGAAAATGAAGGAAGTGACGCGCCTGCGGATGACCACGCATCCGATTGAAATTGAGATGTATTACAGCTTGTAGTTAGGAGCCTCTCCGCGAGGCTCCGTGGGGTGCTTAGGCCTTAAGGTGACGGCGGTCACGCCGTCGTCACCTCGTTTTGTGGTCTGGAGGCGATAGGTCTATGCTTTGTAAATATGCACCCGCGACAGACATGGTTGGTGATTGGCCTGTTGACGGCCTTTACGGTGCAGGCGGCGGTCATCTACAAATGGGTCGACGCCGACGGGGTGGTTCACTACTCCGACCAGTCCTCTCCGGGTGCCGAAAAAATCGTCACGGCGGTACCTTCCGCTCCCATCTCATCGGGAGCGCGCAGTGCAGCCACGCCCAGCGCACCGTCTCGGAGCGCTCCGCGAGGCGGCCTCAACTACACCGAATTTTCGATCACCTCGCCGGCCCCGGAGCAAACCTTTTTCGGCGACGATGTCGTGGCCGTGCACTTGAATCTCAACCCATCGCTTCGGCCCAATCAGGCCATCACTTGGCATTTGAACGGCAAGGAACTGGATTTGGCGCCGGACGCCGTGTCCTTTCCAATGCCGCACCTGGATCGAGGCACGTATTCGCTCGCCGCCACCATCACCGACCAGCAAACCAGCGAATCAGAAACCAGCAACAGCGTGACTTTCTTCGTGCGTCAGCCCTCGGCGCTGTCGCCGCAGTCGCCTCTGAAAAAATAGCCATAAGCTTAGCGCGACCGGAGGCTCGGCTTGTCGGCTGAGCTCCAAATAGACACGGTAAGAATCGACGGCACCGAACTGCTCGATGCCATGGTGACCAGCGTCTTTCTGTTGGACGAGGCGCTGCGCGTGACGTACTTGAACGCCGCGGCGCAGACGTTGCTGGGACTGTCGACCAATCAAGCGCTGGGGCGATCGATTGCTGAATTGACGCGCGGCGCGGAGAGCTTGGTGCCGATGTTCGATCGCGTCCGCGAGGGTGGCGAAGGGGTGGTGCAACGCGAGCTTGCGTGGTCGGCCCCGGGAGGGGTGGACCGCATCCTCGACTGTGCGGTGACTCAAGTGATCATCCGTGGAAAGGGCCTGCGGCTCCTGTTGGAGATCGAAGACATCACGCAGCATCGGCGCCTGACGCGCGAGAACGCGCTGCTGGCGCAGTTGGGCGGAAGCCGATTGATGGTCCGCCAGCTTGCGCACGAAATCAAAAATCCGCTCGGCGGCTTGCGGGGTGCCGCGCAGCTGCTCGAACGGGAACTGTTGGACCCGGCGTTGCGGGAATATACACGCGTGATCATCAGCGAAGCGGATCGTCTCACGCATTTGCTGGATTCCATGTTGGGTCCGGGACGTCCGCCGTCGAAGCAGCTGATCAACGTGCATGAATTGCTGGAGCGCGTCTATCACTTGCTGCGCAGCGAAGCGCCGATGGGAGTCGCCATCGATCGGGACTACGATCCGAGTCTTCCGCCTTTGACGCTCGATCCAAATCACATCATTCAGGCGATGCTCAATCTGGGCCGCAACGCCATTCAAGCGCTGACCGGCGCCCCCGTCGATTCGCCCCGGTTGATCTTGAGAACCCGCGCGGCGAGCAACGCCAGCGTCGGCGCGCAACGCCACCGGCTGGTTGCCTCGATTCAGTTCGAGGATAACGGTCCGGGCGTGCTCAATGAGATTCGCGAAACCATTTTTTATCCCCTCGTTTCGGGCCGCGCCGACGGTTCCGGCTTAGGGTTGGGGATAGCGCAGGATCTGGTCAGCCGTCATGGCGGCTTGATCGAATTTGATAGTGCTCCGGGGAGAACGATATTCGTCATTTCCTTGCCGATGGATTCCGCATGAATGTGAAGCCGCTGCAAGTCTGGCTGGTCGACGATGACTCATCCATTCGCTGGGTGCTGGAGAAGGCCTTGAAGGGCAGCGGCATGACGGCCAAGTGCTTCGATCAAGCTGACAATGTCTTGACGGCGCTGCGCGGCGATGCACCCGATGTCCTCATGACCGATATCCGCATGCCCGGCCGCAGCGGCCTGGATCTGCTCAAAGAAATCCAGATCTCGCGGCCCGGATTGCCGGTCATCGTCATGACCGCGCATTCGGATTTGGACGCGGCGGTCGCGGCCTATCAGGGCGGCGCATTTGAATACCTGCCCAAACCCTTTGACATCGACAAGGCAGTGGACCTCGTGCGCCGCGCCGCGCAACAAGCCAATTTATCTAGCGACGCAGAGGCCACCCGGCGCAGCATCCCCGAGCTTCTGGGCCAAGCGGCATCCATGCAGCAGGTGTTCCGCGCGATCGGCAGATTGTCCCGCTCCAGCATGACGGTTTTGATCACGGGCGAATCGGGCACGGGAAAAGAACTCGTGGCGCGCGCTCTGCACCGCCATAGTCCGCGCTCCGCCAAGGCCTTCGTGGCGCTCAACACAGCCGCCTTCACCGCGGACTTGTTGGAATCCGAATTGTTCGGTCACGAAAAGGGCGCCTTCACCGGCGCCGATTCGCAGCGTCGGGGCCGCTTCGAACAGGCGGATAACGGTACGCTGTTTCTCGACGAAATCGGCGACATGTCGCCGGCTTTGCAAACGCGGCTGCTGCGCGTGCTGGCCGAAGGCGAGTTCTACCGTGTCGGCGGCCAGACGCCGGTGAAGGTCGACGTCCGCGTCATCGCCGCGACTCACCAGGATCTCGAGCTGCGGGTGAAATCCGGTCATTTTCGCGAAGATCTCCTGCACCGGCTCAATGTGATTCGGATCGAAATTCCGCCGCTGCGCGAGCGGCGCGAGGATATTCCCGAATTGTTGCGCCACTATCTGTCGGTCGCCGGGCAGGAGCTCGGCGTCGAGCCAAAATTGTTGACCGCGCCTGCGGAAACCGCGCTCGTGACCTTTGATTGGCCGGGCAACGTGCGCCAACTGGTGAATGCATGCCGCCGTCTGACTGTCACCGCGCCGGGCCGCGAGGTTCGCGCCGAGGACATTCCACCCGATCTGGGCGGCGTGCCGGTGGGGCAGACAGCCAATCACGATTGGATGGCCAAACTCTCGCATTGGGCAGAGCAGGAATTGGACTCAGGCACGCAGCGTCTGCTCGATACGGCAGTTCCCGAAGTGGAGCGCATCCTCATCCGCGTGGCACTGCGCAAAGCCGACGGACTCAAGCAGGATGCGGCGAAGCTATTGGGCTGGGGCCGCAACACCCTGACGCGCAAGATGAAGGAACTTGGCATGGACGTCAGCTAGTAACTCCGGCGCAGTGATTTTGAGCGGTTGGTGTGACGAGAACTTCAGCTGGGTCATTCGAGCCGCTCAAATTCACAGCGCCGAGGTCTAGGCGAGCGTCGCCCCCGCGGCAGCTTATAATTCGCACATGAGCGAATTCCTTTCCAAGAAACTCGACGCCGTGCAGGCACTGCTGTTCGGCATTCCGCCAACCGAATGGTTGATCGCAAGCATCGTGGGAGTGGTGGTCTGGGCGGCCTTGTGGATTCTGCGAAACCTGATCGCATCGCGCTTCCAGAAATACTCCAACGCGAAAAACCCAACGTTGATCCGGCTCATCGGCTATCTGATCAGCAACACCACACAGATTCTTTTCTTTGCCGTGGCGCTCGATGCCGCGCAAGAGAGCCTGACTCTGCCGGACAAGGTGCAGCGCATCGTCTCCAATACCGTGATGATCCTCGTTTTGATTCAGATCGGCCTATGGGCCGGACGCTCGGTGCGTTTCTATCTGGAAATGAAGGAGCGTGAGCGCGGCGCCGATCGGGTATTTTCCGGCTCTCTCGACATCATCAGCTTCGTTGCGCGCATGCTGATCTGGTCGCTGCTGATCCTGCTCGGGCTGGATAATCTCGGCGTCAACATCACCGCGTTGCTCGCGGGTTTAGGTGTCGGCGGCGTGGCCGTGGCACTCGCTCTGCAAAATGTTCTCGGCGATCTATTCGCCTCGCTGTCGATCGCGCTGGACAAGCCCTTTGTGATCGGCGACAACCTCGTCATCGATACTTTCATCGGCAAAGTGGAACATATCGGCATCAAGACGACGCGGCTGCGCAGCGAAGGCGGCGAGCAAATCATCTTGTCCAATGCCGATATCTTGAAGAGCCGGGTGCGCAATTTCGGCCGCCTCTCGCAACAGCGGATACTGGCGGCGATTCGCGTGAGGTTCGACACCCCGACGGAGAAGCTCAAAGCGCTGCCGCAATTGCTGGAAAACGTCGTTCGCGAGCATCCACAGGCGCACTTCGAGCGCTGTCACCTGAAAACCCTCGGCGAGAGTGCATTCCAATTCGAGCTTTCCTACTTCGTGCAGCAGCCCGCGGCCAATCCGATCCTCGATCTGCAGCAGGCGGTAAATTTTCGCATCATCGATGAACTGCGGCGCTTGGGCGTCGAGTTTGCCTATCCTGCGCAACTGGTTTTCTTGGATAGACTCCACACCGCTGTCGAGAAATAGCAGTTGTTTCACATCGTGCTGTTCGAACCTGAGATTCCCGGGAATACCGGCAATTCCATCCGGCTGTGCGCGAACACCGGCGCGACGCTGCACCTGATCAAGCCTTTGGGCTTTCGTCTGGACGACAAGAGCCTGAGGCGTTCCGGACTCGACTATCACGATCTGGCGGATGTGAAAATTCACGCCGACCTGGATGCCTGCCGGGACCTGCTGCAAGGCTCGCGCTGGTTCGCAGTCGAGACGGGTGGTACGCGCCGGTATAGCGATGTGCAGTACCGGCCTGGGGACGCGTTCTTGTTCGGCCCCGAATCACGCGGCTTACCGCAAATCACCCAGGCTGGGGTGGGGGCCGAGAATTGCCTGTTCATACCCATGCGCGAGCAGAACCGCAGCGTCAATTTGTCCAACGCCGTGGCGCTGGTGATTTACGAAGCCTGGCGGCAGATCGGATTCGCCGGCGAACCCTCCGTCAGATCGAAGTCGGGCGGCTGACGCAAGTCCCAGGCGCCAGACGCGGCGCGACTAGGAAAATCTCTTTCGATATTCCGCGGGACTCACCCCGACTTTCTTGCGAAAGTGATGCCGCAGCGTGGTCGGCGTGCCGAGGCCGCAGCGCTCCGCGATATGCTCAATGGCTAGTGTCGTGCCCTCGAGCAATTCGCGCGCTGCATCGATCCGAGCCCGGGTAACCCAATCCGCCGGGCTCAATCCGGTCGCCGCCCGAAATCGGCGCATGAAGGTGCGCTCGCTCATGGCCGCGCGGCGTGCCATTTCGCCGATGCGCCAGGACTCGCCGGGGCGCTTTCTGATTTTATCCAGCAGCACCGACAAAGATTTGGGCGGCCCCGATTTGCGCTCGCGATCCTCGACCGGTCGCTCCAAGAATTGCGCCTGGCCGCCGTCGCGATGCGGTGGAATGACCAATCTGCGCGCCACCTGGTTCGCGATCGCTGAACCATAGTCGCGGCGCACGACATGCAAACAAAGATCGAGTCCCGCGGCGCTGCCGGCGGATGTCAGAACACTCCCTTCATCCACGTAGAGAACGTTCGCATCGACGCGAACCTCGGGATATCGGCGCTGCAGTTCCTCCGCGTATCGCCAATGGGTAGTCGCCCGCCTGCCGTCGAGTAGGCCTGCGGCGGCCAGCACGAATGCACCCGAACAGATGGTCAGCAATCGAGCGCCGCGCGAGTGAGCGCCGCGCAAAGCATCGAGTATCGACTGCGGCACTGGCACGTGGATGCCTTCCCATCCCGGAATCACGATCGTGCCGGCCGCCTGCAAGCGTTCCAAGCCATGTGCCGCCGTCATGTGCATGCCGTACTGCGATCGAACGCTGCGCGTCATGGAACAAGTCTCGAAGCGATACCAGTCCGGCCCCAATTCAGGTCTCGCCAGACCGAACACTTCGGCGGCGCAGGAAAATTCAAAGGTGCAGAGGCCGTCGTACACCAAGGCTACGACCAGCGGGTTGGGGGCTCGTCGAGGCGTCCGGTGAGTTGGCAAGATTTGATCTCACAATGGCAATTCCGCCAATTGTGCACGATCTGACATGCGGTAACAATGACCCCATCGCCCGTTCTTGAAGCCATAGGAGCACCGATGCCGAACGCCGTCACGCAAATACCCGCAGCCGCGCCGGCGCAGGCCGCGACGCATTTCGAGTCCCAATTCGCTTTTGAAACCGACTGCTGGGACACGCACGACGCCTTGAGCGGCGGCGCTCCCGGATTCGTGTTGCTCGATGTTCGAAGCCCGGCGTCGTTCGCGAAGGGCCACGTCCCGGGCGCGGTGAATCTACCGCACGCGAAAATCATCGAATCGAAAATGCGCGAGTACCCGAAGTCGACAGTGTTCGTGACCTATTGCGCGGGTCCCCACTGCAACGGCGCGGCGCGGGGAGCCGCGAGGCTCGCGCGCTTAGGGTTCGCCGTAAAGCTAATGGCCGGCGGAATGACGGGCTGGATCGATGAGGGATTTGAACTAGAGCGGCTGTGATGCCGTTTCGGGGAGCGTGTCTGCGTATAAGCTCCAGAGCTTGAGCACACGCGGGCTGATGTTGGGCAGCGACTTCAACCCGGCGAAAGCTTGTTTTGCACCCGCCGCATCCTTTTCCGCCGCCAAGGATCGTGCCAGGGATACATAAGCTTCATCCAACTGTCTGAGTTGCCCTTTGTCGAATCCGCGACGAAGAGCGGTTACCGCGGCCTGGAAATCACCGGCTCCAAAATAGACCTCGCCGAGCTTCATATCGAGTTGTCCGGCAAGATTCTTGGTGGCTTCTGCATCGAACGCCGGCAACTCTTTCATCTCGGCATCGGCGCGAGTCTGCAATGCATTCAACAGTCGCGTGGTGCGTTCCCTGTGTTCTTCTTTCATCACACCGGAACTCAGCGCCCTTTCCAGAACAAACTGTGCCTCGCCTGGTAGACCCGCGTCGCCCAGCAATTGCGCCATTTCAATGTAGTCGGTATCAGCATTCATTGAATGGGTGTCGAACATGACCCGGTAGATCATCAAGGTGTTGTGATCGTCGCGCTCATCCTGGCGCTCGAGACGAATCAAAATATTCCAATAAGAGCTTTTGTTGGTGAGTCGCACCAGGTCGTACAGCGCCGCTTTCATCGCGCCTGCGTCATTGGCAGCGCTGGCGCACTGCAATTTGAGCTGGTACAGCACTTCCTTGGGTGCTTCACCCGCGGTCTTGAACGCGGCAATGGCCTTATCACCCCATACCCCCGAATTCTTGCAGTCTTTCTCCTGATAATAGATCTGGCTCATGATCAGCAGATCGTTGGATTTCAAGACGCCAAGTTCGTTGGCCTTCGCGCCGTATTCAAAGGCCTTTGCCGGCTGTTGCAGTGCCGCGGCCAATTGAAACAGTGTGCGGAATACACCTGCCAGCTCCTCTTCTTTATAAGCTCCTCTCGAGAGAGCAGCCTCATAAGCCGCTTGCGTCGTCTTGAACTTTTCCAGACTGATGTTCGAATAGCCTTGAAATTCCTGGATGGATTTCGACGCATACGTTTTCGGCGGTGCGTTGCGTTCAGCCGCTTCCAAATTGTTCAGTGCATCTTGGTTGGCCTGCGCGGCGTTACGCGCCTCAATCGACTCTCTGGCGGCAATCGCGAGGCGGCGCGAGGCGTCGACGCCTGTTTGAGGGCGAGCCGACGCCTGCTTGGTCATCTCGCCGGGCAGCGACGCGACCTCAACCTTGGAACCAACCGCTGAACGCGACTGCAAACTAACCGGGAGGTCGTGCGACCGATATACGGAGAGCATCCGGTAGCTTACGGATACGACGGACATCGAGAGTCCGATTGCGACCACGCCCCATATCCAAAAGCCCATAGCCTTCAGCAGATGATTCATCTTGTGCGACCTCACCAGCCTGGCGGCTAGTATAGCCCGGGTGGCGGGGCCGCCGGCGCCGTGCTCTCAGCGATTCCAGGGCCGCAATACTCGTCGTACGGGGTCAGTGACGGTCGCCAGCACCGCAGGATCCAACAGTCTGCGCCGGCGCAGATGCCGTATCGCGGCCTGAACGGTCGATTTGGACAGTCCCGTCTTGGTGGCAACGGTCTGGAGGCTGACCGACAGCGTGTCGCGCTTACCCTTTGCTGCGTGGCGCAAAAAATACAGGTAAACAATGAACGTCGCGGGCCGGCGATCGTGCCCCACCAGATCCGGCATGAGGACGTCGACCACGTAATTATCCAAGTTGAAATGCTGCATCAATAATTACTATACCGATTATCCCTACGCGGCGCCCGCGAAATATCCGATAATCGCGGCCGTGTTTTAAGGACGTCTTTTAGGGAGTCAGCGCCATGATTACGCAAGTCAAATTCGTCGGAATACCGACCACCGATCAGGATCGTGCACTCAAGTTCTACACCGAGAAACTGGGATTCGAAGTGTCGACCGATCAGGTCTTCAGCGCCAAGCAGCGTTGGATCGAGCTGCGCATCGCGAATTCGGCAACGCGCGTCGTGCTCTTTACGCCCGAAGGCCACGAGAGCCGAATCGGCTCATTTTTCAATGGTGCATTCGCCTGCGATGACGTGAGCGCCACTTATCGGCAGCTCAAGGCGCGCGGCGTTGAATTCGACAAACCGCCGGAAAAGCAGCCCTGGGGCGAGTTCGCCATCTTCAAGGATCCCGACGGCAATCAGTTCGTGCTGTCTTCTTCGGGCTGACGCGCTCAATTCGACGCGGACTTGACCCCGGCTTTCTGCGCCTCGATCCAACTATTCGTGCGTGCGTCCAGCAGGTCGAGCGGCAGCACGCCGCCGTTCAACATCTCATCGTGAAACTTGCGGATGTCGAACTGCGGACCCAGTTCCTTTTGTGCGCGCTCGCGCAATTCGCGAAACTTGAGCTGGCCTAACTTGTAGGACAGTGCCTGGGCCGGCCACGCGATATAGCGATCGGTCTCCGATTGAATCGTGGGCTCATCGACCGGCTGATATTTGCGGAAGAATTCCACCACCTGATCACGGCTCCAGCCTTCGGAATGCAGACCGGTATCGACGACCAGACGCACGGCGCGAAACAGCTCGCTGCTCAGTCGGCCGTAGTCGCTCACCGGATCCTGGTAAAACCCGACTTCTTTGCCCAATTGTTCGGCATACAGGGCCCAACCTTCGACATAGCCGGAGTTGCCCGAATGCTGCCGAAACTTCGGCAGGCTCGTCATTTGCTGCGCCACGGACAACTGCATGTGATGTCCCGGAATGCCCTCGTGATAGGCCGTCGCCTCGTCATCGACCAACCACCGGTCCGCGAAATGGGACGTGGCGACACTGACGCGCCCCGGACGCTTGCCGTCGGGCGTGCCGGTTTGATAGTGCGTGGCGGAGCCTGCCTGAAAGGACGGAATGGCTTCTACCGTCACAGGCGAACCTGGGATGTAGCCGAACAGTTCGGGAAGCTTGGGCTGCATTTGCGCGATGTACTTGCGGAAGTCATCCAGAATCTGCTCGGACGAGGTGGGGATGTACTTGGTATTGGTCTTCAACGAATCCCGAAATGAGGCGACATCCCTGAAGCCTTCCTTTTGTGCAATGACCAGCATCTCGCCTTCGATGCGATCGATCTCATGCAAGCCGATGGCGTGAATCTGACCGGGCGTCAAGGTGCTGATGGTGGTACGGCTGCGGATGTCGTTGAGGTAGCGCTCCCTGCCCCCCGGCAGCGAGGTGACGCTCAGGGTGCTTCGACCTTGAGGGGCGTATTCGGCGGCGATGAATGCGGCAAACTTTTTATAGGCTGGAATGACCTCGTTGTTGACAGTGTCGGTAATCGCCTTGGTCAAGCGTTGTTGGTCCTCAGCGGAGATGCTGTCGGGAAATTTCTTGGTCGGCAATAGAAAAGGGTCAGCGGCAATAACGCCCTCGCATTGCGCCGGCACTTTCTCGAGAAGGAAGCGCACCGGCATGAGCTTGTCCTTCATTCCCGCGCGCAGGGTTTCTTCGGACTGGTCGAGGGCGCGCGGAATCTGATGCAGACGCGCGATATAGTCCTCGTAGTGCTTGACCGAATCCAATGGAACCGCGAGCGGCAAATCCGCGAAACGCGTCTGCGGCCCCTCCATGTGATTGACCGGCATCTCGTATTCTTTGAACTTGAAGTTCGCGATTCGCTGCATCAGAGAACGCTGCATCACCTCGTGCGACAGTTTGTCTTGTTCCGGAAAGCCTGCGGTGGAAATGGCGTTCAAACGTGATAGAAAACCTTGATCGACCGCGTTCTGGCGCTGATACGCGACGGGTGAAAAATCTTCGAGCTGATCGTTATATCGGTAGTCGCCGACTGCGGTCGCGCGTTCCGGATGTGCCTTGAGATCCGATTGGTATTGCTCCTCGAAAAGCGCGTTCTGCGCTGCAATCCTGGCTGCGGTCGCGTCCGTATCCCTGGCAGCGACGGTGAAGGAACAAGCGATCAATAGTCCGAAGAGTGCTGTTTTGCGCATATCTTGAAAGGTTAACATGAGGATGGCTACTTCGCGGAAGCGGGGAAAGCCGGCAATTTGTCGATGTCGCGTGCGTCGTGCTGAATGATTACCGTGGCCTTCAAGTTCGCCGCGAGCTGCTTGAAGCGATCCAACGACGCCAGTGTCTCGGCGCGGCTGGTGTTGAAGGTCGGCACCCCGTTGCTATCGTAATTTTCGCGAAAGTGTGCCAGGTCCCCGGTGATCAGCACGTTCCCCTTGTCTTTGAGCTTAACCAGCAGGCTGTGGTGACCGGGCGTATGGCCGGGAGTGCTCAACATGATGACGCTGCCGTCCCCGAACACATCCTTGTCGCCGATGAGCGGTTCCACCTTTCCACCGCCACTGATCCAGTGCGCGAAATTCGCGGGATTGACGCCGGGGTTGGGCTGGGTTTCATTCAACGCGTCCCAGTCGCCTTTGCCGATCAGCAATGTCGCCTGGGGAAAGGAGGCTACTTGCCCGACGTGATCGCCGTGATAGTGGCTGATTCCGACGAAAGTAATTTGCGAGGGTGTCAAGTGCAGTTGCGCAAGCTGTTCCACCAAGCTCGAGCTCGGTGCCGTCGGCGCGGGAGCGCTGCCCGTCGCGGGTGGGTTGCCGGTGTCCCACACGAGGTAGTCGTTACCGTGCTTGATCAAGTAGCAGCTAAATGTCAGCTGGATGCTCAAGCCCTTGAACGCGGCGACATCCGAGAATCGGCTGACGTCGGCAAGGGTGGTGGTCTTGCCGCAATCGAAACGCGTCAAGGACAGCTCGGGTGCGGATTGCACGGCGGCCGAGGCGGCGCCGAAAGCAAAACCGGCAAGCACGACGGCGGCCAAATCAAATTCGATACGTTTCATCGGAACTCCCTTGTTGCCCACATCTTGAAATTCATTCGGCCTCGGAGCGCACGTCGCGCCCCATGAGCGCCTGCACCGCCGAGCGAACCGGCTTGTTCTCGTACATGATCGCGTATATTTCGCGGCAGATCGGCATGTCCACTTGCAAGCGTTGCGCGACATCGTTTACCGCCCGCGCAGCGGGCACGCCCTCGACCACCTGATGAATCGCGCTTTGCGCACTTGTCGGCGACGCGCCGCGGCCCAGCGCCATGCCGAAGCGGCGGTTGCGCGATTGATCATCGGTACACGTGAGCACCAAGTCCCCAAGACCGGCGAGACCCATGAAAGTTTCACGCAATGCGCCGAGCTTTACGCCCAAGCGCATCATCTCCGCGAGACCGCGCGTGATCAATGCCACACGTGTGTTGGCGCCGAAACCCATGCCATCGGCTATCCCTGAACCGATGGCAATGACATTCTTCACCGCGCCGCCGACTTCCACGCCCATGATGTCGGTCTGCGTGTACGCGCGGAAACTGGGGCCCGACAAGCTCATCGCCAGTTCTTTGGCAAAGCGCTCATCGGCCGATGCGATGGTCATCGCGGTGGGCAAGCCGGCGCCGACTTCCCGCGCGAAGGTGGGGCCCGACAAGACGGCACCGGGAGTTTCGCCCAAGACCTCTCGCACCACTTGATGCGGCAGTAGCCCGGTCGCAATCTCGAATCCCTTGGTCGCCCAAGCAATGCGAGCGTGGCGAGCGAGGTGCGGCCGAACACCCTCCAAGGTCGCCCGGAAAGCATGCGAGGGCACGGCGATCAGCGCGTCGCGGGTAGCTTTCAGTGCCTCGGGTAAATCGCCCGCTATCTGCAATTCTTCCGGGAACACCGCCTCCGGCAAATAGCGCATGTTGCGGCGGCTCTCGCGCATGGCATCAAGTTGCGCGCGGTCTCGACCCCACAACTGAGTCGGGTGTCCTTCCCGTGCCAGCAAAATGGCGAGCGCCGTGCCCCAGGAGCCGGCGCCGATGACCGTCATCGGTTCCGTACGCCGGGTCTGCATCGCAACGCCTAGTTCACCAGATTCGGCTGCTGCGGAGCTTGCTGCGCCTGGCTGAACAGCGCGTCGAAATTCACCAGAGGCAGGAGGAAATTAGGGAAGCCGCCTTTGACGATCAGGTCGGAGATCACTTCGCGCGCATAGGGAAACAACACGCCGGGGCAGAAGCTGCCGACCAGCCGCTTTAAATCCTCGGCCGATGCGCCACTGATGGTAAACAACCCGGCCTGTTTGACCTCGACCAAATAGAGTGTCGTATCGCCTTGTTTTGCCTCCACCGTGATGGTGAGCAACACTTCGCGAGCTTCCGGCGACAATTCCTCCGTAGAGGTATTCATATTGAGTTGAAACTTGGGCTCCCAGGCCTGATTGCCCGGCAGGCGCGGACCATTCGGCGACTCATAGGAACAATCCTTTAAGTACACGCTCTGCAAACTCACCTGCACACCGCCCACATCTGCCTGTGGCTCCGCCGCTGTAACCTCGTTCATCCTGCCCCCTGAATTAATCGATCCAACTCGCCGCTGCGATCCAGAGCATAGAGCTCGTCACACCCACCAACATGTTTGTCGCCGATAAAGATTTGCGGAACCGTGCGGCGATTGCTGCGTGCAATCATTTCCTCGCGAGATTTCTCCGCTTCGTCGACATTGATTTCATCGAAAGCCACTTGCTTCTGCTGCAGCAAGCCCTTCGCTCGCTGGCAGTACGGACACCAATCCGATACGTAAACGGTGACCACCGGCTGCGTCATTTCGGATTGCTCTTGCTCCTCGACGCTTTCGTCAGCGGTAAATTGTCCTTTACCCAGGCATTCAGGCCGCCTTGCAGATTGAACACCTTGGTGAAGCCGAGCTTCGTCAAGGTGCGCGCCGCGCCGGCGCCGTCCGCGCCGCTATCACAATAAGTAATGACGTTTTTGTCGCGCCATTTTTTCAACGTGTCCGCTTGCGATTCGATCTCGCCCACCGGTACGTTGCGCGCATCGACGATATGCCCGGCATCGTACAGCTCCTTGCTGCGCAGATCGATGACGAGGGCGCCCTGATTCATGAGCCGCACAGCCTGCGTGGCGCTCAACGCCGCGAACGCTTGCACCCGCGCCCGCAATTCGAAAGCCACCACGGCGATCGCGGCCAGCAGTGTCGCGCCCGCAAGATAAGGATGATGGCCTAAATATTCTAACAATTGCTGCATGTCGCACAAATTGGGCTTTTTGGGCGCGCAAGTATAGCAGCGGCCACAAGGCTTGTATGCTTAGGCGGATGATGAATACCCGGCCATGAATCAGCGCTTGAAAGCCCTTTGGAGCGCCGTACTGATCGCGGTCCTCGCCGCAAGCAGCCCCGCTGCCGCCCCGCCCGCGGATTCGACGCACGCGGACGCTGCGAAAGCGAAGCTTGCCGCGCTTCGCGCGCGAATCGCCGAGCTCACCGGGCGCATGGGATCGCAGCTGGCGCAGCGCGATTCCTTGAGTGCGCGTGTTCGCGAGACCGAACTGGTCATCGCCGCGAAGCGGCAGCGAATCGAAGAGCTGCACGCGGCGCAGCTCGCCGCGGAACGGCACCGCGCCGACCTGCGCGCCGAAGAGGGCCGCGACCTCAACGCGCTGCAAGCGGAGCGCGCATCGCTTGCGAGCCAAGCTCGAGCGGCGTACATGATAGGCCGCCAGGAAGAACTCAAACTGCTGTTGAACCAAAGCAATCCTGCGAGCCTGGGCAGAACGCTCACTTACTATGGCTACTTCGCCGAGCAACGCAGCGAGAAAATAAAATCCATTCAGAACGACGCGGCGCGCCTGCAGAAGCTGGTCGCTGAGATTGAGCAGCAAACGCAAGAATTGCGGAAGCTGGAGGATGATGCGACGCAAGAGATAGCAGGTCTGCAGCATGCGCGTGCGGAACGCAGCGTGGCGGTGGCGGCGCTGACTAAGAAACTGGAAAGCGGTAATCAGGAACTCGGCAACCTGAAGCGCCAGGAGCAGGCGGTCGAATCTCTGGTCGCGGATCTCGCGCGCGTGATGCAGGACTTCCCGACTGACCCGTCGAGTGGTTTCGATCGCATGCGCGGTAAATTGCCCTGGCCGGTTTCTGGAAGCATGAGCGCGCGCTATCAGGCACCGCGCGAAAATTCGGGCGGCGTTCGCTGGAATGGCGTGATGATCGACACGGAACGCGGCGCAAAAGTGCGGGCGCCCTTCTTCGGCCGGGTCGTTTATGCGGACTGGCTGCAGGGCCTGGGGCTGCTCATGATCATCGGTCACAGCGGCGGCTATATGACCTTGTACGGTCACGCCGAGGTGCTCTATAAGTCGGTCGGAGACAAAGTCGCGCCGGGCGACGTCATCGCCTCCTTGAGCGATACCGAGGGCGCCAAGCCGCGGCTCTATTTTGAAATACGCGAAGGCCGCAAGACCGTCGATCCCAAGCTTTGGCTCAAGACGGCCCCCTAAAGCTCGGTAATAATTTTAATTTAACACTACAGCCTGGCTGCTGGCGGCAAGGCTGCCGCGCACGTATGCTTGAGGCTCAAATGCGTAACAAATCTGGTAACGCCCTATTGCTGGCCGTCGGCATCGCCATCGGCCTGTCGCTCGGATTAGCGCATGGCGTCCTGGCCGATAAGCCGGCCGCTCCGGGCGCCGACCTGCCGTGGCAGGACGCGCGCATGTTGGCCGCGGTGCTCGAGCGGGTGAAGCATGATTATGTGAATCCCGTGGACGATCATCAGCTGCTGCAGGCTGCGATCCGCGGCATGGTGGCATCGCTCGACCCTTATTCCGCCTATCTCGACGGCGATGAATACGACGAGGTCAAGATCAGCAGCTCGGGCCGCTATTCAGGCGTCGGCATCGAACTGTCGATCGAGGACGAGCAGGTCGTGGTGATTGCACCATTCGACGGCTCGCCGGCGGCGCAGGCGGGAATTCGCTCGGGCGATGTCATCGTCACGATCGACGGCATCCCCGTGAATACCAATACTTTGGCGGACACCATTGGACGCATGCGCGGTGCGGAGGGCACGTCGGTCAAGATCGGCATCATGCGCGAGGGCAATCTGGAACCCTTGCTGTTCACCCTCAAACGCTCGCGTGTGGATCTGCATAGCGTCCGCGGGGAAATGCTCGATCCGGGCTATGCGTACGTGCGAATTTCGCAATTCAGCGAAACCACCGGCGATGATCTCAACAGTACGTTGAAGGATATGCGCAAACACAATGGCGCACCGCTCAAGGGTCTGGTGCTGGACCTGCGCGACAACCCGGGCGGAGTGCTTGAGGCGGCCGTGGCCGTCGCCGACGCCTTTCTCGAAAGCGGCGTCATCGTCACCGCCAAGGGACGAACTCCGGACTCAAAATTCGAAATGGATGCGACGCCCGGAGACGTGCTCAACGGCGCGCCCATCGTCGTGCTGGTGAACGGCGGTTCGGCTTCGGCGGCGGAGATCGTCGCGGGCGCGCTCAAGGATCAGCATCGTGCAAAACTCATGGGACGCACGACCTTCGGCAAAGGTTCGGTGCAAACCATCATCCCGCTGTCCGATGATCGCGCCGTCAAGCTGACCACATCGCTTTATTACACACCGTCGGGCGTTTCCATCAATCATCGCGGCATTGCCCCCGACATTGAGCTGGAGCGAGACCCGAAGCCACCGGCAACTCCGGTACCCGAAAGCGCGCCGCTGCTGCAGCGTGATCTCGAAGTGAAGCGTGCATTGCAGGAATTGAAGGTGTCGCCCAGCGCGCGCCCCGGCGCGGTGACGACCGCGGCACGCCTTTAAGCCGTGCGCAGCACGCGTTCCATCGAAATCCTGTGTTTGGCGCTCGCCGCCTTGGTGCTCATCTGGTCCGGGGCGCTCGCCAATCAAATGTGGCCTGTCTTGGGGCTGCTCGGCGCCTTCGCCCTGGCCATTGTGGGATTTCGCGGCCGGCGTTTTCTGCCGGGCCGGACTCGTTTCAAGCTTTTGATTGAATCATGGTCGATGGTGGTGTTCATCACCTGCGTGCTGTGGTTTACCGGAAAGGGCGCAAGTCCGCTGTTCAATTTGTACCTGTTGCCGATCATATTGAGCGCGTTGACCCTCGGCCGCGTCATCACCTTGCTACAGGTGGCGGCGATCGCGGTCTGCCACTTGTTGTTGGCGATGACCACACCGGGGCTCGACGTGATATCGCTGCTGTATGCCAGCCAAGTCGTGGGGCAGCTGGCGCCATTTCTTTTGGTGGCTTATCTCACCACCACCCTGTCGGCGGACATCACCGAAGCGCGGGAGCGAATCGAGAATTTGGCGCAGACCGATTCCTTGACGGGACTCTACAACGTGCGGATGTTCAACGAAGTATGGCAGCGAGCGCACGCAGCCTGCGAAGGTAATCGCGGCGTGTATTCCTTGCTCATGATCGATATCGACAAGCTCAAGGAAATTAACGACGGCTTCGGCCTCGAGGCCGGAAACAGCGCCATCACGCTGGTGGCGCAGTGCCTGCAACGAAGTATCCGTGCGACGGATCATGCCGCGCGACTCGGCGGCGACGAATTCGCGGTCCTGCTCCCCGGCGCGTCCCCGGAGGTTGCCGAGGCCGTGATCAAGCGCGTGCGGCACAATGTTTACAAGACCACGCTGGATCTTAAGTCGCGCATGATCCGCTGCAGTGTGAGCATCGGCGTGGTCAATTACCCCAAAGACGCGCGGGACATGCGCGACCTTCGAAGTCTCGCGGACGATAGGATGTACCGCGACAAAGAACTGCGCCGCATGCCCGGAGCCGAAGCAAACGCTTGAATGCCGCCCGGCAAACGGTTGAATGTGCTGGACTTTTGCAGGGAAGATGGCAAAGTTAGCGCTGCATCACGCCGGGGCGTCGTTAACATATGGTCAGCTTGTCTCCTTTCCGCCTTGATTTGAGAGAGGGTTAATGCGGTCAATCACTCGGGTAACTACGCTTTCGCGAGCGTCGCGGCGGCCTTTCATGCGCGCGCTAGCCTGTATTTCCTTGAGTTTTCTGGCATATCAAGCCGGCGCGAAGAATGTCGGCGATCCGAAGCTGAAATCCAGCTCCGTGCTCATCGTGGATCAGAACGATTCCACCGTTTTGTACTCGCGCAACCCCGATGTCGCCGCGCCCATCGCCTCCATCACCAAACTGATGACGGCTCTGGTGGTGCTGGATGCCAAGCAGCCGCTGGATGAACCGATTCAAATTACCGAGGCCGACCGCGACTACCCCAAGGGGGCATTTTCGCGGCTGACCGTCGGTACCACCCTGACGCGCGGCGATCTCATGCATGTTGCGCTCATGGCTTCCGAAAATCGTGCCGCACACGCGCTCGGCAACAACTATCCGGGCGGCATCGCCGCCATGGTGGCCGCGATGAATGCGAAAGCGAAGGCCCTCGGGATGACCAGCGCGCACTTCGTGGATCCGACCGGGCTGTCGAGCCAGAATGTGGCAAGTCCGGAAGACCTGTCGAAGCTGGTGATCGCCGCTTCGAAAAATCGCACCATCCGTGAATTCTCGACCGACAAGAACTATGCCGTGCGGGTGCACAAGCGGCTGGTCGAGTACCGAAATACCGACAATCTGGTCGCCAACCCGACCTGGAACATCATCGTTCAGAAAACGGGCTACATCGCCGAGGCCGGCAAGTGCTTGGTGATGGCCGCGGTCATCGAAGGCCGCTCGGTCGTCATTGTGCTGCTCGATTCGTTCGGCAAGTACACTCGCGTGGCGGACGCCCAGCGCATCAAGACGTGGATGGCGAACACCTCCAATCCGCGCTTCCAAGTATCGATTCGCTAGCGATCGGCCGAGTTCGCTTGAATTTGGGGGAACGTAAGATGCGAACCCACGAGAGCAACCCGTGCGTACGGCTTATATTTATGGCGGCGCTGCTCCTGCCTACGGCCGGCTACACGCAGGAGCCGGACGCTTCCGCGGGGACCCCTGGCGAAGCGGATCCCTACATGCCGCGCGTCCCGGCCCACAATGAGAATTTCCCGGGCATCGGGTTTATCAGTTGGCAATACCCGACCAATCCGCGCTTTAATCTAGCGGTACCCATAGTGCTCATGGGCGTGCACACTTTTAGAAGGACCGACTACCTCGGCTTTATACAAGGTGAGGGCTCGTACATCGAGAATCGCATCGACGGAGGGATCTACGTTTTCAACGATCCTGCCCACACTCTCGTCAAGAAGTACGTCTCGTTCAATCAGATTCCGCTCGCCACAATCGCTGCGATGCGTAATTCGCAAGTTGCCTATGTGCTGCCGAAAAATCAGCGCAGCTACGCGCCGCCCGACGGCGCGCAGCGGCATGCGGGCCCGGAGCCGGATCCGAATCTTCCAGTCGGATTACGATCGAAGAACGACCCGATCCTCTGGATCTATTCCGGTACGGGCTATCCTCAGGTCGCCTCGAATCGATACCTGGGCTTCAACGAGGAGGGATCATGGCTTGTAGGTGAGAAGGCGAGGCACGTCGGTGTCTGGAATATCGCCACGCGCACCTACACGATCCGTTATCACGCGATCGGCGACGTCCCACGGAATCTCCTGCTCTCGCTGCGAAACGCCCAGATCAACGACCTGCTCGGAATTGCGCCGCAGGCTGCGCCCGCAAAGCCCGCGGCGCCCCCACCGGCGGTTCCCGGCCCCACGCGGCAAGCGGCGGTCTTTGGGGACACCGATGCGTTGAAGAATGCCCTTGGATCACTTCAGTCCGGCACAGCAAAGACAGGCGCGCCAACCCCACCGGCGCAGGCCGGAGCTGCTCGAATTTCCGGCACCGGCGCGAGCATCAGCGCTGGAGTTCTCGCTTTCACCAGCGCAACCGGCTCACGGGTGTCGTATCACGTCGTGCGCGCACAGACGGGCGCTCCCGCGAGCGCCGGGATTACCGGCGCCTGGATCGCAGCCTCGGACAAATTGCTGTTGAACGTCCAGTCCGACGGCAGGGTCACCGGAATGACCGTGCCCGACGCTGTTCTGCAGATGTGGACGCCTCACTAGTCCCCGAGAGCGAGAGGAAAGTTAGGGTCATCCGGCGCGGTGGGCGGAATGGGCGTTAGGCTACGATCTTTATTGGATCGCATTCAACCCCGAAAACAAACATGCCCCGATTAAAGCCTACAACAGTCAGTATCATTCGAAATAAATAGTCCGGGGCGGGAGGTCGATATGCGTGCAAGGCTTTGCATCGGGTGCGTGGTGTGGCTCCTGGTCAGTCCGACTTGGGCCGCGGAGAGAGCGTTGTCGGTGACGATTTATAACGACGACCTGGCGTTGGTTCAGGACCGTCGTGATGTCGAAGTGAAGGACGGCCGCCAACGCATCGAATTCCAGGATGTCTCGGCACAGATCCGACCGGAGACCGTGTCGCTGTCGGCCGCCGATATATCCATCGTGGAGCAGAACTTCGACTTCGACCTCCTGACGCCCGCGAAGCTCATGGAAAAGGCCGTCGGCCAGGAAGTCACCATCGTGCGCGTGAATCCGGCAACTGGAGCTGAAACGCGCGAGCAGGCTCTGGTTCTGGCCACCAACGGCGGCGTGGTGTTGAAAATCGGCCAGCGCATCGAGGTGCTGCGCGATGACGGGTTGCCGGTGCGCGTCATTTTCAGCAAGGTGCCGGACAATCTTCGCGCGCGGCCCACCCTATCCGTCAGCATCGTCGGCACGCATGCGGGATCTAAGCGAGCGACCTTGAGCTATCTCACGCCCGGACTCGGCTGGAAGGCCGACTACGTGGCCCTCTATAACGAGAGCGACGGCAAAATCGACGTGCAAGGCTGGGTGACGCTGACCAATTCAAGCGGTACCACCTATGAGAACGCGCAAACGCTGCTGGTCGCCGGCTCTCCTGCCCAAGTGAGCGGCGGTTTCCAGCCGAACGGTTATCGCCCGCCGGTCCGGCGCCAGAACGTGCTGCAGTCGGGGACGGAAAGCGGCAGCCGCGAACGATTGGGCGACTACTACCTCTATCCTTTGGCCGAACGCACCACCATCGCCAATCTGCAAACCAAGCAGGTGAGCTTTCTCGATGTGCACGGCGTGCCGGCTGAGCATGGTTATGAATTTCGCAATCACTGGCTGGGGACCGCGGAAACACCGCAGAGCGCCCAGAGCATCTACAGTTTTTCGACCAGCGCTCATGCAGGACTCGGCGATCAGCTGCCGGCCGGCACGCTGCGTTTCTATATGAAGGATAAGCGCGGCGATCCGCAATTCATCGGCGAAAGCCGGATCGATCACACGCCGATGGGCTCGACGCTGTCGCTGGCGACCGGCGATGCCTTCGACGTCAAGGTCCACGCCATAGTCGATAAGCGCACGCGGCTGTCGACATTCGACTGGCAAACCGACATGCGCTATGAGCTGACCAATGCCGCGCCAAGCACCGTCGTGGTGAAGTTGCGCCAGGAAGGCCTATGGGGCGACTCGAGCGTCAAAGCAGAGAGCCAGAAAAGCACCAGGCGCAATGCCGATGCGGCCGAATGGTCAGTGAGCGTGCCCGCCAACGGCAAGACTACCGTCACGGCCACTTTCGAAACTCGATACTAGAATCAGTATGCGCCCATACCCGCTACTGGTGGGTTTAAGCCTCATGACAGGCGGAACCGCATCGGGCGCGGCAACCGAAGTCCTTGCGGAACCGCCGTCGGATCTCATCGTCACGGTCTACCGCGCGCCCTACCGCAGTTCGGGATCGATTGACGTAAATTACCTGAATGGCTTCGCGCTGGTGACTGAAACGCGACTCGTTCGGCTGCCCGCCGGTGTCAGCCGCGTGCGATTCGAGGGTGTGGCCGATGGCATCGAGCCGAGCAGCGCGCTTATCACCGGACTGCCCGGCGAGGTGATCGAAAAGAATCGGGATGCGCGGCTCTTAAGCCCTTCCGCACTGGTCGCAGCCGCGGTAGGCAAACCCGTGGAGCTGCTGCGGACCGACCGCAAGACGGGCACAACCCAGCGATTGCCCGGCACGATACTCTCGGATGCCGGGGGCGGAGTCGTGTTCAAAACCGAGGAGGGTATCGAGGCCCTGCGCTGCTCCGGACTACCCGAGACCTTTAGCTTCGAACCGGCCGCGGACCTCTCGGCGCGGCCGACGCTGTCCGTGGAGGTACAGAGTCGCAGCTCCGTGACCCAAGAAGTCACGCTGTCGTATCTCGCCCGCGGTTTCGATTGGGCGGCCGACTACACGGCGACCTTATCGCAAGATGGCACGCACTTGGACCTCGGCGCCTGGGTGACTCTGGCCAATTCGAACGGCGTCGGGTTTCCTGGGGCGCATGTGCAAGTGGTCGCCGGCAAGGTCAACCGAGTCGGTGGCGAAGTCGAGCCGATCGATTTCGGCGGGCCCATCCTCGCGCAATGCTGGCCGCGCGGCTCGACCAGCGATCAGCCACCCATGATTCTTCGCGAAGAAGCCAGGGATCGCATGTTCAAGCGCAGTGCGGGCGTGGCGGCGCCGGCAGCGATGAACTTTGCGCAAGTCGTCGTCACCGCCGCAAAAGAAGTGCAGCAGGAACAGTTGGGCGATTTGAAACTGTACCGCGTACCGACGCGCACGACGCTGGCCAGCCGTCAGTCAAAGCAGGTGCGGCTGATGGATCAGTCGAGCATTCCCGTCAATACCATTTATGGCGCGGACCTCGCGACGGCTCACCCGGGACCGGAATCCACAGGCGCGGCACATCGCTTGCTGCGGACGAGTAACACGGTCGCGAATCACTTGGGGCTGCCATTGCCCTCTGGCCAGGTTGCGGTATTCGCACCGTACAACACACAGCGGCTGTTGGAACATGAATCCGGCCTGCGCGATACCGCCGTGGACGAAGAGGTGGAGATCGACATGGGCGAGAGTTCGGACGTTTCGGTGTCGGTGACGCCTGAGAAGACCGGCATCGACTCCGCCAAAGCCCAGTTGTTGCCCTTGGTTCCGGGAGTGTCCCTGCGCTCGGTCAAGGTTGATGATGTTCAGCGCGTCGAAGTCAGCAACGCCCGCGCCGCCGGGATCGATTTCGAGCTGCGACTGAGACTGGCGGAGGGCGCACGCCTCGTGCGCGCCGATCATCCCCCGGGCGCCAAAAACGGCCGCCCCATTTTCCGCTTCAAGGTTCCCGCGAACCAAACGATCACGGTGCGCTTTCAAACTCAAGCCATCGGCGATGGAATTCTGCGCACTCCATAGCGTTTGGCGGCTTGCCAAGTAGCTTACAATCGCCGCATGCCGGGAACATTCAAGAAAACAGCTGCGCCGCGATGGTGAGAAGCCGCCAATCGCGGATCAAAAACTACATCGCCGAGAATCGGCTGTTTACGATTCGCAGCATCGTGGCCGGGGTGTTCGCGGCGATGCTGCTGTTGGCGGTCGCGGGGCGGCTGTTTTATTTGCAGGTCATTAAGTTCGACTATTACCACGGCCTATCGCAGGGCAATAGCATTCGCACCGAGCCGATCCCGCCCAGTCGCGGGCTGATCCTCGACCGTCATGGGGTGGTGCTCGCCGACAATCTGCCGGCCTTCAACATCGAACTCGTCCGCGAGCAGGTGGGCGACAACAAGGCGCTGGATGCCACACTGGCGCAACTGGTGAGCATTGGCCTGTTGCGCAGCGAAGAGCTGAGCAATATCCGGCGCACCGTCTTGCTGCATAAGGTGTATGAAAGCGTGCCGATCAAACTGCTCCTGAATGAAGAGGAGATGGCGCGGTTCGCAGTGCATCGCTATCAATTCGCGGGAGTGGATATTCGCGCGCGGCTGGCCCGGCATTATCCGCTGCGGGAGATGGGTGTTCATGCCATCGGCTATGTCAGCGCGATCAACGAGCAAGATTTGAAGCAAATCGACAGCGCCGAATACGCGGGCACCAGCCTCATCGGCAAGCTGGGCGTGGAAGGCGCCTACGAGCAGCAGCTTCACGGCAAGCCGGGCTTCAAGGAGATCGAAGTGAATGCCGCGGGCCGGCCGGTGGACAAGCAAGGAGGCTACGCGTCCGAACTGCACACCCGTCCGCCGGTGGCGGGCGAGGATTTGATACTGGGCATGGACGTGCGCGTGCAGAGGGTGGCCGAAGAGGCGCTGGTCGGCAAGCGCGGATCGGTGGTGGCGCTCGACCCGAAAACCGGCGACATCATCGCGCTCGCCAGCACCCCGGGTTTCGATCCCAACGACTTTGTCCGCGGCCTCTCGGTCGCAGAGTATGCGGCGCTGTCGAACAATATCGATGTACCTTTGCTCAACCGTGCATTGCGGGGTGCGTATCCACCGGGTTCGACCGTGAAGCCGCTGTATGCCCTGGCGGCGCAGAGGTACGGCGTCATTTCGCCGCAGCAAGTCATGTACTGTCCGGGTTTCTTTACCCTTCCTGGCAGCAGCAATAAGTATCGGGATGATGAGGTGCATCATGATGTCGATATGCGCAGCGCCATTTCCAGATCCTGCGACGTGTATTTCTACCGGGTCGCCGAGAAGATGGGTATCGATCACATGCATGAGTTCATGAGCGCTTTCGGCTACGGCGAATTGACCGGCATCGATATCCCGGGCGAAAAACCCGGGCTGTATGCTTCGCCCGAATGGAAGCGCAAAGTCTTCAAGCGCAAGGCCGACCAGGTATGGTTTCCGGGCGAGACAGTCAGCATGGGCATCGGCCAAGGACCCATCACGGTCACGCCGCTGCAACAGGCGCACTTCGCCGCCGAAATTGCCGAACGCGGCAAAATTATCGCAGCGCCGCGACTGGTGGCGGCAACACGCGCGCCTGGCTCTGTGGCCATTGTTGCGCGCAGCCCCACCTTGATGAAACCGGTCGATATTGCCAGCGATGAGCAATGGAGCGTGATCTTCGACGGAATGGAAGCGGCAGTGACGACCGGCACCGCGCATGCGTCGGGGGTGGGCGCGAAATACAAATGGGCCGGCAAGACGGGCACCGCTCAAGTCGTGACCGTGAAGCAAACCGAGAGCACGAAGCACAAGGAAGCCGATGAGCGCAAACGCGAACACGCGTGGTTCATCGCCTTCGCGCCGGCCGAAGATGCCAAGATCGCGGTTTCCGTACTGGTCGAGAACGCCGGATTCGGCGCCACGACTGCTGCGCCCATCGCGCGCAAAGTGATCGACACTTACCTGCTGGCGGACGAGCCGGCGGAGCCGAAGAAAAACTTCGCCGAGCCTGGCAGCGCCACCAACTCGCACTAGGCGCGCAACAGGTTGAGAGCTAGTGCGCTAGTATCGAATCGTGAAGTGCACGCCCCAATTTCTGGGTTCGCCTAATTGCACGTACAGCTTATTGTTGAAATCCGGCGGTTCGTCGCCGAAATAAAAGCCGCGCACGGTGTAGTTCTTGTCGAGCAGGTTGCGCCCCCAAAAATATGCTTCCCAACGCGCCGTCTCCCAACCCAGCTTGCCGTTGACCAGTCCATAGGCGCTCGAACGCGTCCAATTCGGCGGCAGATCATAGAAAAACGGTCCCATGCCGGTGACGTCCAGCCGCGCATAGGGCCCGCGCGGGTCGCGCCAGGTTGCGTTAATTGCCGCTTGCCAGGGAGGCGCATGCGGCAACGCGCGATCAGGAAAGGTTACGCCGTTTTGCACAAAACCCTGATACTGGGTCTGCAGTAGGCCGAGCGAGCCGCCGAACTCCAAACTCTGTGTCGCCGCCCAGCTGGCCGTACTTTCCAAACCATAATTGAAGCCGGATTTCGCATTGCCTGTATAGAAAATGAAAGTATTGGGATTGCTCGGATCGAGTTGCTCGCCGGTGATCAACTGCTCGTTGTGGCGGATCATATAAAATAGAGAAGTGTTGATTTGCAGCCGCCCGTCGATCACATTCGCCTTATGGCCGATTTCCAGATTGAGATCGGACTCCGGTCCGAACAGCAATTGGTTAGCTGGCAATCCGGGGCTTAGGTTGAAACCGCTCGCTTTGTAGCCGCGGGCGATGAGCGCATATATGTTCTGGCCGTTAGCAATTCGGTAGTCGATCGATGCTTGTCCGCCCCACAGGTTGTCGGCGGGTCCAAAATTGTTCGCAGTCGTCGGTGCATCGAGATTCGTGGTCGTGTCGTTGTACTCGCTGGTGTGGCGCTCGCCACGCAGACCTACCGACCATCGTGCCCGGTCACCTAAATCACCGTCGAGCTGACCATAAACCGCACCATTGCGCGAGCGATACTCGCTCGAAATGACGGTGAGCGAATCCGAGTTTTGCGTCGCATCGAAGGGGTCGATGTAAACGGCCGCGCTGGTATCGGTCAAGGACTCGCGCAGCTCGAAGGCGTAAACGCCGACCAGCCAGGAGAGCCCGTGCGACGATTCTGACGTCGTCGTATCACCCAGGCGAAATTCCAAGCTTCGAGTCGAGCGATGGCGTACCTGATCCTCGGTGGCGTCATCCGTGTAGGGCGCCCACAGCACGGGATTGCCCCAATCACCATCGAAACCGTAGTTGACCTTGGTATCGGCATAGGTCGCGATGGTGGTCAGCGTCGTTGAACCCAATCCCGTGTAGGTCGATCGGGCCGAAAGTCCGGTGGAATATTGACGATCGACGCCGGGATTATCGGACTGCGTGGTGCGGCTGTTGTCGATGGCGAACGCATCGTAACCATTGTCGATCTGTGTACGCATCAACGTCAGCAAGACGTGCCAATCCTGATTCGGTTCGTAGAGCCACTTGCCGCGCAACGTGAGTTCGTCGCGATTGTCGGTTTTGCTGCTCCCTAAGTAGGCGTTGTGATAGAAGCCATCGCTGGTGTACTGCTGCACTGCCAGCCTGAATGCCGAATCCAGTGTGCTCACAGGACCTGTGAGCACCGCACCATACGAATGCTCGTTGTAGTCGCCGGCATCGACTTCAGCCCGGCCGCCGAAGGTGTCGGACGGATCGGCAGTTTTCACGTAGATAAGTCCGGCGAGTGCGTTGGCGCCGTACAAGGAGCCTTGTGGGCCGCGCAGAACCTCGATGTGATCGACATCGAACAGCGTCGCGGCGGAGCCTAGGCCGCTAAAGTCGATGTCATCGATGAGAAAGCCGACCGACGGGTTCGGAGCCCCTTGGTATTGCTGCAGTTCGCCAATTCCGCGGATCTGAAAGTACCTCGGGCGTGAGGTATCGCCGGCCCAATTCAGATTGGGCACCAGCGGCAACACGTCCTCGAAATGCTGCTGGCCCGCGTCACGCAGTGTCGAATCGCTTAAGACCGAGGCACTGCCCGGCAGCTCTTCGAGAGAGACTGATCTCAAGGCGCTGACGATGATCTCATCGAGCGGCTGGCTGTCGCCGGTTTCTGAGGCTTTTGCCGCCGGCACGAGGCTCAGTGCGGCGATGAGAATACCTAACGCGGAATGACTTCTACCCATGCTCCCTCCGCCGGTACTAACCGGATCAGGTTCAATGGGTTTGCTGGTGTGCGTTACGCTGCCAGCATCTCAGGCCCTAAAGGCCACCCCAGCGTTATTGAGAAAACCCTAAGTGAAAAAAAGCGCGCGAATCGCGCCGATCAAGCCGCCCACGACCAGAATCACCATCGGCAGAAACGTCATGCCGTAGCCCACTTCCCGTTTGGCCGGGTCCTTGACGTAGGTGTAGGCATAGAGCTCCCGCCCAACCAAATACACGACCCCTAGCGCCGCCGCGACCAAGGGGCTGAAGTAGTGAGAGAAGAGATAGATTCCGGGCAAAAAAGCAATTAACTGCTCCAAAGTATTTTGCTGGACGCGAAAGAGGCGTTCAAAGATCTCATTGCCGGTGATCGCCGGCGCTTTCACGCCGTAACGTCCTCTGGCTGCGCCGACTCTGAATCCAAAAATAATGAACTGCAGAACTGCGAGCGCAGTCACGATATCGACATAAGCCATGGAACTTCCTCCCCTGTTATTGGATTCTAGCACTCCGTCGCCGGCAGTTTTCCGTCAGGATCGTGATCCAATGAGCTTACCCCGTAAATCCTCCCGAAACGGCACTCGTGGCTATGCCCACTTGGTCGAGATCGACGTGCCCGTTGGCCGCGTGTGGCGGGCGCTGACCGACCCGGGATTGATCAAAATCTGGTCGGGGCAGGAGGCTGAAATCGATCCCCGCCAAGGCGGTATGTATCGCATCGGCAAGCGCACGGGAAACTCACGGGAAGCGCATATCGATGTTTTTGAGGTGAATCGACGCCTGCGGCTCATCTACCTGAACGGCAAGAATTCACCCCCAAGCGATAGCGCCGCGGTCGATGATTTCATCCTGGATGCGCGCCGCGGCGAAGGCAAAACCTCGCTGCGGCTTCTGGGATCCGGGATTCCCGAGACACCCGAGTGGGACCGAAGCTATGCCAGCATCCGCATGGGATGGGAGCGCTTCATGGGCCGCATCAAGGTGACGCTGGAGAGTCCCCCCGTTCCGAAAAAACCCGCAAAAATCGTACCCAAGGACCCACCCCTCCCGGGGCTTGATTATTGATAGAGCGCCCTGAATCTCCTTGTTATGCTATTTACGTTCGCCTGACGGCGACGAGGCAAAAAGGAGAGCGCAATGCTGGGGTTTCTCATTCGCGCGGCGCTGGTTGCGTTGGGGCTGTGGCTGGCAACTGACTGGGTGAGCGGAGTCTCGATCGATACCCCTTCGACCTTGATCCTCGCCGGCATATTGCTCGGCGTGGTGAATTCCATCGTCAGGCCCATTGCCATTTTGCTGACGCTGCCGATGACTATTCTCACGCTCGGCCTGTTTCTGCTGGTCATCAATGCCGGCATGGTCGCGCTCGTCGCTTGGATGTTGCCGGGCATGCATGTTGCGGGATTTGGCGCTGCTTTTTGGACTTCCATACTGGTAAGTCTGGTGAGTTTCATAGGCTCCTGGTTCGTCGGCGGCAAAGGCCGCGTCGAGGTGATCCGCAGGCGTGGCTAACTTTACGGCGACGAGGCCAGTTCCAGCGCCTCGAGACGCGGGCCCGCGACTCGGCCGATACGCTCAGAGGTGTTGTACAACACAACGCTGAATGCCACGAGGGCGATCAGCAGTGCGATCGAACCCTTGAGGTGCCGCGATTCGAAATTACGCACCGCGGTGGCAAATCCGATGAGCGCCAACACGGCGGCGACAATGATCACCGCATCGACGCTCGCCCGCTGCCAATAGCTTCCACCCAAGTGCAGCCACATGCCGAACTCATCGAACGTCAGCGCCATGGCCACGCCATAGCCCAATGCCGCGCGCTTGAGGTCCTTATCGCAGCGCGCGCTGAACAGCGTAAAGGCGGCGACACCGGCCAGCAGGAATATTCCATAGTTCAAATGATGCACATGCGTGCCGTTCATGAAGAAATAAAGATTCGGCATGCGGTTGGACATGATGAGCAGCACGACGATGCGCGCCGCGATGAATGTGATGATGAAACCGAACAAGGCGCGGCGCGCAAGCGGCGCGGGCTCGATTGAAATCGGCGTGGGTCCCACTTTGGGGGTTGATTCGGGTGTGGCTGGCACGAGTGTTTATTGATGCGCTTCGTTTCCAAACCTCATTGAGTCTTCGGCTCCGCCAAAGTTTTGGGATCCGTCAGACTGCCGCCGGGCACCGTCAAAATGCACACGCCGACGATAATGATGGCCATCCCCACGAGTTGCAAGCCGGAAAGATGCTCGTGCAGCACCAGCCATCCTAGGAGGGCGGCGATGGCGGGATTCACGTAGCTATAGGTGCTGATGATGGTCGGGGTCGTGTGCATCGTCAGCCAACCATATGCGGTATAGGCGAGGCCGGAGCTCAAGAACGTGAGATAGCACAGTGCGATCAGCCCTGGCGCATTCGGCGGCCAATGGATCAAGTCGCCGCGGGCGAGCGCAAAGGTCAGCAACATCAGGCCGCCCATGAGCATTTGCAGCGCCATGAACATCATGGAACTCAACTGTGTCGTGATGCTGCGGTAATACAACGTGCCCAAGGACCAGGAAGCGCAGGCGGTCAACACACCGAGCTGCGCCAGCGATGCTTTCGAGAATAACGGCCCTTTGGGAACCAACATCAATACCGCGCCGATGAAGCCGATCACCAATCCCAGGACCGCCGATCGAGTCAACGGATGCCCGCGCCGTCCGAACACGCCGAGTCCGGCGATCCAGAATGCGGAGGTGCCGTTGAGCAAGGCCGCCTCGTTGCTCGGAAGATATTGAATGGACCAGGTATTCAAGCCATTGCTGATGAACACCATGAAGAAACCGGCGATCGTCACGTGACGCCACTCGGTCAGGCGCGTAGGCAGTCGACCACCGCCGTAGAATTCGGCGATCAATGCGAGCAATACGCCAGCGGTGACAAAGCGAATGCCGGCGAACAGCGCGGGTGGAAGATTCTCGACCGCTATCTTGGTAAATAGAAACGAGGACCCCCACACCAGGTAAACGATGCCGAGGCAGGCAAAAACTTTCGTTGAATGACGCGAGTCGCGCAATCTGGCGTCGTTTAGGTTCCAGCGCGGGCGGAACCCGTTGTCATTCGATGTTGCCCATGAGTTTTTTCACCGGGCGGCTCAAGGCCAACAAAATCACGCCCACTCCGACGGTGAAATACACGATGTGCATGTACTGCCCCGGCATGGCGGCGACATTGTTCGCGTCGAATTCGCCGGCGACCAGGCTTGCCACCAGGTTGCCGAGAGAGGTCGCCAAAAACCACATCCCCATCATTTGTCCGACGAAGCGCTTGGGCGCCAACTTAGTGTAGTAGCTCAAGCCAACCGGGCTCAAACACAGTTCGCCGAAGGTGTGCAGGATGTAGGTCACGATCAACCAATATGGCAGCACCTTGGTTCCCGACGCGACGATTGAGGCCGCGGCGGCCATCACCAAAAAGCCCGAACCCATCAGAATCAAACCAAACGCAAACTTCGCGGGCGCGGAAGGGTTCAAATTGCGTTTCGCCAGCATGACCCAGAGCCATGCAAAGAACGGCGCGAAGATAAATATGAAAAAGGAGTTCGCGGACTGAAACCAGGCGGTGGGAATGACAAAGTGCGCCCAGCCGACCAGACGATCCGTGTAGCGCTCGGCAAAAAGATTCAACGACGAGCCGGCTTGCTCGAATCCGGAAAAGAACATGGCGCAGCCGATGAACAGCACCACCAACACGATGCCGCGGCGGCGTTCTTCGCGCGTCAGGTCCGCGATGAAGAAGTAGTACAGGAAGTACAAGACGGCCATTGTCACGATCGAGTAAGCAACCGCTTGCGCGAGACTCACGGGATTCACGGGGATCACGCCGAGGCTGACCAGGACCAGAATCAACAGTACGACCGCCGCCGCGATCGCCAATTGCCGCCACTGCTTCCGGCGCGTGGCGATCGAAGGCGATGAGTAGCTTGCGGTCTTGTCGTCCGCGGCCGTGGGCGGGACATAAGCCCCGGATGTCCCGAGGTGTCGCTTCGTCAAGTAGAACTGGAGCACCCCGACAGCCATGAAGAATGCGGCGGCGGCAAAGCCGGCGCGCAGTCCCCAAAGCACTTGTGCCTCGGCTGTCACCAAGGGTCCCAAGAAACCGCCGATGTTGATGCCGATATAGAAGATGGTGAAGCCGGCATCCAGGCGCGCACCGCCTTCCGGATAAAGATCCGCAACGATCGCGCTGACGTTGGGTTTGAGCAGACCCACGCCGAGCACGATCACCGCCAAGCCAATATAGAACCCGCTCGGGCTGCTCGAGGTTGCAAGCAAGGTGTTGCCGATCGCGATCGCGATGCCGCCCGCCATCACAGCCCGCTGCGCGCCGATCAAACGATCCGCGATCCAGCCGCCGGGCAACGCCGCCAAATAAACCGCCGCGTTGTACAGACCGTAAATCGCCGTCGCGGTTTTGTCATCGAGGCCGAACCCGCCGTTCGTCACCGTATTGACGAGGAACAGCACCAACAAGGCGCGCATGCCGTAGAAGGTGAATCGTTCCCACATTTCGGTCATGAACAGCGTGGCAAGGCCGCGCGGCTGACCCAGGAAGGTGGCGCTCAATTTAGGCTCCGGCTTCGCGCTGAGCTTGCTCCGCTGCCTCTTTCTCGCGTGCCGCTATTTTTTCTTTGAGTAACAGTCCGGCCATGATGATCCCTATTTCGTAGAGCAAGTACATCGGCACCGCCATGGCACTTTGCGACACCGCATCCGGTGGTGTGACAAAGGCGGCAAAGATGAATATCCCCAACAGCACAAAACCGCGATTCTTCTTCAGGGTCTTGAGATTGACGAAGCCCGTCCAGACCAATAGTACAGTAGCGACAGGCACTTCGAAGGCCAAACCGAAGGCCAAGAGCAGCACCATCACGAAATCCAGGTAGGCACCCATGTCGGTCATCATCTGCACGCCGTGGGGCGTG
>Ga0210398_10000568_pt1 | contig 41634 bp, 30 predicted proteins | sample IncBWC4OmetaG_FD_161047 | JGI IMG/M metagenome (GOLD analysis project Ga0210398, IMG submission 161047) | Forest soil microbial communities from Barre Woods Harvard Forest LTER site, Petersham, Massachusetts, United States - Inc-BW-C-4-O | ecosystem: Environmental > Terrestrial > Soil >... | reverse complement strand
AGGCGCCGAACTCAGCTACCTGATTCTGCACGACCCGGAATTCCGCCGCGTGCGCCGCGAGCACCTTGTCGACACCGGCAAGCGCATCCGCCTGAAACACAACGTTGCTCTCTTTGCGCGCGCACTCGACAATCTTGCCGACGGCTACAAGTTCCATTTCAACGTGATTTCCGCAGCTCCGCAGGAAATTATCCAGTCCGCGCTCGAAGGAATCGTCCCGCCGCAAAACATATTCGGCACGCGCTTCCGCTACAACGATTCGAGCGGGGAAGTCGAATCCATCATTCGCGCCTCGGCAGGATGGGGAAAGATCACTGTACTCGAGGAGCGACGCGCCGAACTCAGCATCAGCCATGACCATATCATCTACATGGGCGACGGCAGTTCCGATATTCCCTTGATGATGCACGTCAATCAGCACGACGGCCTCACCATCGCTGTCTCCGAAGCCAAGTTCATCACGCGCGTCGCAAAACGCACGGTCCTGAGCGATAACGCCATGAGCGTACTTGTCCCCGTGCTCGAAAAAGTCCTGAACTGGGACTCCGCACACATCCGGCGTTTGTTCAGTTCCTACGGTTTGAACCTGCTGGAATGGGACAAAGTGCGCACCGACATGCTCACCATTCAGGATTCGGCTGAACCTGTCGTCGCTTCTCAGGCCCAAGCACACTAATTTGAGCCTCAAAGGTAACGAGGACCTCCTCGTCCCGATTTGAGACACCGTTCTCCTCTAGACAGCACGGGCATTCCTGCCTGCCCGCTTTTTGTAGTCGCGCTTTGGCAGCATCACATCTCTCGGCAATCGCTATCGCTCGGCTCCTAGCAACACGCGGCCACGGCCAAGATTGGCTGTGCCACCAGCAAGCTGATTTACTCCTTTTTTTTCCACCGTTTTGGCGCGACCTCCTCGGTTACAATTCCCCAGGAGGTCACATGTCCAAGAAATCCATTCTCATGCTCGTTGGTGATTACGTCGAAGACTACGAAGTGATGGTAGCCTTCGAGGCGCTTCTGATGGTTGGCCACACCGTCCATGCCGTCTGTCCTGGAAAAAAATCCGGCGACGTCGTACCCACCTGCATCCACGATTTCGAAGGCGATCAGACGTATACAGAGAAGCGCGGCCACAATTTCCCGCTCAACGCCACCTTCGACCACATTAAGCCTGAAGACTATGACGCCCTGATCATCCCTGGCGGCCGCTCGCCCGAATACCTTCGCCTCAACCCACGCGTCATCGAAATCGTCCATCACTTTTCGAAGACCAACAAACCCCTCGCCGCCATCTGCCACGCCCCGCAAATTCTTGCCGTCGCCGACGTCCTCAAGGGAAAGAAGTGCAGTGCATACCCGGCCACCGGTCCAGACGTTACTCTCGCTGGCGGCACCTATGTAAGTCTGCCCATGACCGACGCCCTTGTTGACGGCAACCTCGTCACCGGCCCGGCCTGGCCCGCGCTCCACTCCTGGCTCGCAAAGTTCCTCGGCCTCCTGGGCACGCAGATCGAACCTTAATTTGAGAGCGAACGGTACGTCGCTTCCGTGACGGCGTGCGATATTTCTCTTTCGATCCGCACTTTCTTAATTTCTGCCGTGCGTGGATAATTGTCGGTTAACCACTCCTCGGAAGGGGCTCCGCATCATGGCTAATATCAACACAAAAAAAGGCGTCATCGGTATCCTCACTGGCGGCGGCGACGTCCCCGGTCTCAATCCGGCAATCCGCGGCGTTACCATCCGCGCGCTTCACGAGGGCTATCAGGTTATCGGCTTCCGCCACGGTTGGGCCGGTCTCGTCGATATGGTCCGCGAAAAGGACTACGACAATTCCGACAATTTTCTGGTCCTCACGCAGGAAGTCGTCGACCGCGCCGCACGCACGGGCGGCACTTTTCTTCATTCTTCGCGCACGAATCCCGGTCGCGTCAGTAAGTCCAATGTTCCCGCTCACCTGAAAGACACGTTCACTGCGGAGAAAAACGATCTCACTCCGGAGGTCCTCAGGAATCTCGCGTGGCTGGGCATTGATACGCTCATCCCCATCGGTGGCGACGACACTCTAAGCTACGGCGTCCGCCTTCACAAAGAGGGTTTTAAGGTCATCGCCATCCCCAAGACCATGGACAACGACGTCCCCGGCACGGACTATTGCATCGGCTTCAGCACATGCGTGACCCGTACCTTACAACTTGTCAATGACCTCCGCACCTCCGCGGGCTCTCATGAGCGTTTCATGGTCATCGAAGTTTTCGGCCGCTATGCCGGCTACACCGCGATGCTCCCCACCATGGCCGGCGCCGCCAACCGTTGCGTTATCCCCGAGTACAGATTCGATATCGAGTGCCTGACCGAACTTCTCGTCAACGACCGCAATAAAAACCCCAGCCGCTACTCCACCGTACTGGTTTCCGAAGGTGCCATGTTCGAAGGGGGCGAAATGATTTTTGAGGGCGAGACGGCGGATGCTTATGGCCATAAGAAACTAGGCGGCATCGGAGATATCGTCTCGGACAAAGTAAAGGAACTCTCCAAGAAATTTAACAACGGTAAGACCATCGAAGTAGTTAACCAGAAGCTCGGCTACCTGGCCCGCTGCGGCGACCCCGACGTCGTGGACTCGATCGTTCCCATGGCCTACGGCAATATCGCCCTCGAATTGCTTTTAAAGGGCATCCACGGCCGCCTCGTCGTTCTCCATAACGGCCGTTACGGCAACATTCCCATCGAAACGATTACCTCCACTAAGAAAGTTGTGGACATCCAGGAGCACTACAATACCGTGCGTCTCCGCCCGCAATTCCGCAGCTTTGAGGCCAAGCCCTTGTTTCTCATGGGAAGCTAATCCGCATTGCCAAAACTATTCCGGGCCGGCCCTCGATCGCAGGCAGGGCCCGCTTCTTGAAGCGCGCCGCCCAGCGGCCACATTTCTCGCTTCCGTTCACGCCGTTTTGATTTTGAGGAGGCCGACTGGAAAGATCTCCGAAGCCTGGAATGCCTAGTCCCTGGGCCTTTTGGCCATGTGCATAATGGGGAGCGTCAGCCCGTTTTTCAGAGGAACCTCGATATTCTCCACGACGAGGTAACCTTTCGCCCCGAATAACTTAGCTCCCGTCAATGTCGCGCCCATTTCGTAGCTCGTAAAACCAGCAGCGCGAGCCGCCGCTTCACACGCTGCAAGAATTTTGCTGCCGACCCCGCGTCGCGCCCACGCCGGATGAATGAAGAACGCCCGGATCTTCGCTGCGTCGCGCTTAGGGTCCAGCAGCGTGTCCTCTCGCCCAGTCCAGTGATCGCTGCCATAAAGCGTCTTGCGCTTGCTCCAGCCTCCGCACCCGGCAATGACCCATCCGGATCCTGGGTTTTTTCGCCGGGCGGTCGTCTCCGCCTCCGACAGCGCATCAACAATCCTGGCTTCCGCAACAAGATAAGTCCCGTCGGCGATCAACTGACTGTCCACCCCAAACACCGATTCCAGGGCCCCCTCCATCTGCGCCGGAGTGTAGTCCTCGGCCTGCAGTTCCCGCACGGACGCTTCAATCAACCGCCGCAGCTCAGAAATATCCGCTGCCTCGGCCTTTCTAATTCGAATCTCCATCGTGCTGATCCCATTCATCCCGAACTCTTTTTGAGGAACTCACCGCAGGTTGGACCTACCGTTCCATGTCGACTAAACTCTCGCTCCACCCAGTGGCCCGTCACAAGGCGCTAACCCTTGGCCCTGCCCTTCAACAATTTCGCGACTTTTTCAATCTCCTCCATCCTCTTGTACATATGCACGGAGAACACCTCTGTCGTCCCGGTCTTTTCTACTTCCTGCTTCAGTTCGCTCGCCAACTGATACAAGCGATCGACTCCTGCGCGAAATTCTCTTTCGTTCTGCTTCAGTGCGGCTCGCTTGGCACTCTGAGGATCGGGTGTAGTCCCATCTTTCTCCGCTGGGTTCTGAGTCTCGGCCGGCGCCGGCGGGCTTGGAAAGGGCTTAGTGTTTCGCACTTGTCTCGACGCCGCGCCATGCGTTGCGACCGAACAACACGCCGCCGCGGCCAGCGTCATCAAGAACCTGCGCCTGGTTTCTCCCACGGTGTCCTCCTCAAACCGTCCCTCTCCGCTTGCCCCATTCTGTCACTTGTTCCCCTCGTGTATCCAAGCATTTGTCTTGTCCTCCGTCCGCAAGATCGTCACTCGCCGCGCGCGGACGTGTATCCGAAGCCCCGCGCGGCACATCCAACTGCATGTGTTTTAGGAGAGAAGAAAATGCCGCAACGTCCCCTCGGCAAAAATGGACCGTTGGTCTCCGCGCTCGGTCTAGGCTGCATGGGTATGTCCGAATTTTACGGCGCGCGCGATGACGCCGAATCCGTCGCCACCATTCACCGTGCGCTCGAGCTTGGCATGAATTTTCTCGACACCGCCGACGTTTACGGCTTCGGCGAAAACGAAATCCTGGTCGGCAAAGCCATTCGCGGCATTCGCGACAACGTCTTCCTAGCCACAAAATTCGGAATCGTACGCGACAAGACCAACGCCACTTTACGCGGCGTCAACGGATCGCGCGCCTACGTCCGCTCGTGTTGCGACGCCAGCCTCAAACGCCTCGGCGTCGACACCATCGATTTGTATTACCAGCATCGCGTCGATCCCCAAACTCCGATTGAAGAGACCGTCGGCGCCCTAGCCGAGCTTGTCCGCGAAGGGAAAATAAAGTTTGTCGGTTTGTCCGAGGCCTCCGCTGAAACAATCCGCCGCGCCCACAAAATCCATCCCATCGCCGCCCTGCAATCCGAATACTCCCTCTGGACACGCGACCCCGAAGACGAAATTCGCCTGACCACGCGCGAGCTAGGAATCGCTTTCGTTGCCTACAGCCCGCTAGGTCGTGGCTTTCTCACCGGCGAGATCAAGCGCTTCGAAGATTTCGCCCCCGACGATTACCGCCGCTTCTCGCCAAGATTCCAGGGTGAGAATTTCCAGAAGAATCTCGATCTGGTCGCGCGCGTCGAATCCATAGCCAAAGAAAAACACTGCACCCCCGGCCAGCTAGCTCTAGCCTGGCTCCTCGCCCAGGGCCACGACGTCATTCCGATCCCCGGCACCAAACGCCGCAAATATGTGGAAGAAAACCATGGGGCACTGCGTGTCCAGCTTTCCGCCGCCGACTTAGCCCGAATCGAAGGGATCGCACCTCGCGGCGCTGCCGCAGGTGAGCGTTATCCAGAACACATGATGGCCCTCGTCAACAAATAACCGTCGCGCCGCTGGCGGGTTCTTAGTTTCCGGTCGTCCGCAGCGACGGGAGCGTAAACGTAGCTTTGACTTCTTTGCGTTTGGCCCAGTCGTGATAGGTGTGGCATTCGAAACACCGCGACTCGGCACGCTCCGGACCCGGCGCGTGGCACGCCTTGCACGTCGCGATCCCCGGTAGCAGCACGTCGCTTGTCCCCGCGCTGGTCAGCGCCTTTTCATGGCAGCTTACGCAGCTAAATCCACGATGTGCGTCGTGATCGAATTTCGCGTGCGGCAATCTGCGGCGCGGATCGGCTGCGATGGGAATCTCCGGAAAAATCGGATGGGTCAAAATGTCGGCCGGGCTCTCGCCGAGCCATGGCGGCTCTCTGGGCGTACGCGATTCCGATCGATAGGTCATTGCGTGGCATTGGGAACACGTCTTGCGCCATAGCAATTGCTCCGCATCGTAGACGCGCCTGGCTATCCACTCATCCCTAGTGTGGACAACCGTCTTCGCCGGCATGGCCTGGCCGGTTAATACGCGCTCAGGATCGCGCGCTTCTCGCAATTCCGCTGGATGCGCGCGGATATACTCCGTAAACTTTCCGACCAAGAATGCGTGGACTATCTCGGGCTCGTCATGCGGCACGCCAGAATCAAATCGCTCGTCAAACGACAGCGAGTGGCACGCCGCGCACGCATTTGCGAATTTCACCGGCGCCATCAGCTCACGCCCGCTTGTCGGTTCCGCGGATTCGAGAACTCCGGGGTGGGATGGAAATCTCCGCTCCTTTTCATAGCTGGCTGCGGCTGATCGATAGTGCGCATCGGAATATGTCAAATCCGGATTCGCCGTACTCTGCCGGTGGCAATTCCCACATTCGAGCTCGACGGCAGGCCCGGTCGGCCCTCGCCGGATCGGTTTCATGTGAACTGCGTGGTTCACTTGAATTGCCGTTCGATACCATACACTTCTCAAATCTCCACGCGGCGGCCGAAACTCCGGATGCCCATCCTCGAAACTCTTGATATGTGTCGCGTACCGCGTCGCCCCACTGGCGCTCTCTAAGTCGCCGTGGCACGCCGCGCAGCTCTGATTGCTCGCCGCAACCAGACGCACTCGTCCCCGATGCTCCGTGTGGCACGCCGCACAACCGAGCGCCGCGTGCTGCGCCGCGTGATGCAGCGGCGCGTCGTGGCAAGCCAAACAAGCGGCATCACTGGCCTTTGCCGAAAACGCGCCCGCCGTCTGCATATGGCACGCCGCACACTCCGCTTCGAGCACCGCGTGCGCCTCGCTCATCCGCCCGCTCGAAAAGACGCGCGAGTCCCGCGCGAATCCGTGCCAGGCAATCCAAACCAGGGCCAGCGCCAGCAGCCCTACACTCAGCCAAAACTTCGCGCGCTTCAGCCCAGTCGGCCTCTTGAAATAATTCAGGTCGATGCGCTGCGCCAGTTTCTTGGTTGTTCGTGTTCTCGCCACTGGTCACGTCTTCAATATCGCAAAGCCATCACCGCGTGTACCGCCCCCAGCAAAATCAACGTCAGCGAAAGCGGGATATGCACCAGCAGCCACCCATGCAACAAATGATGAAGCTGCTCCTGCCGCACAAGCTGCCGCGCCTCGTCGCAAATATCCTCCAAATCCTCGAGAGTCGCCTGTGCCGATTGCGGCATCACTGTCCGCAAACCGGAAAACGCCCCATGCGCTTTCTCTCGGTCGCCGAGGCGCGAGCGGTGTTGTCTCGGCTGTTCAAGAAACGGCCGCATTTCACGCAAATAAAACTTTCGCAGGAAAGCGCATTCCTCGTCCGTAAGCATGACGGTCTCCGCGGCAGCAGCCACCGCTCTTCCGCCGCTCACAATAGACATGGACCGCGCCGCGCTAAGTCCCCCCGCTCGCAGAACTTCTTCGCTCGCCGATTGGCCGACCCCCAGCGGCCCGCAAATCGACTCGACGCCGCGATCCGCTTCTTCGCGTAGCAGTTTCTGCACATTTCCGATTTCGTCGTAGATCGTTTCCAGCTTGACGTCCGTGGTCATTACCCGCGGCACGTAGTGTTGCAGCGCTGCCCCAAACACTCCGCTCACCACCGTAATCATCAGCAGCCACATCAGGATGCTCGTCAGCGTCCCGCCAAAATGAAATCCGCCGTGAAACAAAATCACCGGCAAGCTCAGCAAACCCAACCACAAGTGCCCGCGCATCCACGCTTGCGCTCGTCCAATCCGCCAAACCGGCACCCGTTTCCGCGCCCCCAGCAGCGCCGCGAAAATCATGAACGCGAATCCAATCGCGCCAAACGTCAAGCCCAGTGCGCTTCCGCCCGGTGGTCCGCTCGGTGCATGCACCGCATAGGCCAAGTACGCGACGGCGAACAAGAGAAAAATCGCGAGCGAGGCGATGGCCCATCTGCGTTGTGTCTTGTCTATCCGCACCGAACATGCCCCTGGCGTGGCGGAGACTTCCGTCTGTGCTCTTGATATCGGGGGCGTTCGGATGGCTCGCGCTGACACATGTTGTGGGTCACTTCGCCGTTCCGCCGCCCAGCATTTCCGAAAAGAATGTCCGCGGGTCCACGCGGTGCGCCGCATCGTGCGGGCACGCGTAAACGCAGCTCGGCTCCTTCAAATGCGTGCATAAATCGCAGGAAGTAGCCTTCTGCTTTACCACCGCTTTCTGTTGCCCCGGACGCTCCAGGTCTTCGACCAGCACTTCGAACGGATGCAAATTAATATTTCCGTACGGGCAGTTCCGCGCACACAATCCGCAACCGATGCACCAGTCCTCAATAATTACTTCCAGCGAATTTCGCCGCCGGATCGATCCCACTGGACACCCGACCATGCAAAGCGGGTCGCGGCATTGCCGGCACGAAGTGGCCACCAAATATTGTTCGAAGCGCAAACCTTCCCGCACGAGCCGCGTTATTCCGTCGTGCGCGTCGGCGCACGCGTTCACGCATGCATCGCAACGCGTGCAATTCTGCAAATCGAGAATGAGCAAGCTCTGTGCCTCCATCAAACCCTGCGAAAGGAATTGGTCGATGGGCACACTGCGAACGGTCTGCATCCGCTGCTGATTCTGCGCGCTACGCTCTGCCGCCGCCACTTCAAGTCCTTGCCGCACGCTCGGGAAACGCTCCACCATGTTGCGAAAATCGTCGCCGGAAATACGCACCACTTCCACGTGATCCAAAGCCGTGCAAGTCGCCGTGCGCACGCCGCCACCCAGCAAGCCGATCTCTCCGAAATAATCCCCACGCGACAGATACGCCAGCACAAGCTCCCCGCCGGGATAGGTCTCTGAAATCTTCACAAACCCTATGCGCACTAAATAAAAACTCTTGGCCGCATCGCCTTGCTGCGCGATGACCTGCCCCGGCGCAAACCTCTGCAACTCCACGCTCCCCTTCAAGTGCTCGATAAAATCCGGAGAGAGATCGGCAAACATCGGCACGCCGCGCAAATGATTCTCAAGCGCCCGCCGCCGGTAGTTCTGGTCGATCTCGGCGCGGAACGACTTGTTCTTCATCATGATGTCGAGCACGTTCCTGAGCATTTCGAACGCCACCACATCCGTCTCCGCGAGCACCGTCGCGGACCGCGGGTAGAAATTCATGCACGTCATCTCGCCGAACAAGTCGCCGGGTCCGAGTTCGGCCACTGGATTTCCGTACGCCAGGTCCACGGAGGCATCGATGGGTATCGTTCTGTCGCGAGTCTCCTCGGAGCGGACGTCGGCGTCCCGCGCCGCCAGCGTGCTCGTAAGTTTCTTGAAAAGGCCCTTTGCACCGCCTTGCGTTTTCACGTGCGCCATGGGCGCCGAAAGAGAAACCCGCGCTTTGCCTTCGAGAATGTAAAAAGCCGTCGAGCCGAATTCCCCCTCGCGGCAAATGATCTCGCCCGGTTGAAATCGCCGTTTGACGATGGCCCCGCGGTTCAGTTCGAGAAACGTTCCCGAAATTCCCCTGAACACCGGCAATTGCAAAAGCTCTTCCGCTTGAAATCCCTCGGCGTCTGGCCCCGCGGTAATCGAAGTGCCCACTACGGTCTTATTCGTCAACGCGCCCGTCGGACAAGACACCATGCATTCGCCGCACGAAATGCAGGTCGAATCGCCCATCGGCGCGTTCAAATCGAAAGCAATCCCCGCCGAATAACCTTTTCCCATACGCCCGAGCACAAAATTATTCCTGATTTCGTCGCAACCGCGGATGCATCGGTCGCACAAAATGCAAGCATCGTGGTCCACCGCGATCGCCAGCGAAGAATCATCGATCCCGCGCGAAACAGTCCGTTTTGCAAATCGCGGCTGCGTAATTCCCGCCGCCTTTGCCAGAGTCTCTAGTTCGCAATCGCCCGATTTTTCCTGCCGCGCGCAGGGAGACAGATGGTCCGCCATCAAAAGCTCGAGCAAAGTCTTCCGCGCACGCAAAACTTTCTCGGAATTCGTGACCACCTTCATGCCCGGCTCGACAGGCCGCACGCACGACGCCGTGAGCACGCGCGCCCCGGTGTCCACCACGCAGAGCCGGCAAACTCCTACAGGGCTCTCATTCTGCAGATGGCAAAGCGTAGGAATCGGCGTCCCATTCATGCGCGCCGCATCAAACACACTCATCCCCGGCGCTACCTCGACAGGTCGTCCATCAATGGTGATCTCTATAAGCTCCGGCAGTCCGCTGATGGTGCTCACAATCCTGGTTCCTCGCGTCTCTTCTCGGTCGCCGCTGCGCTCCCGGTGACCTCTAGGTAAGTCTTTTTCCCATTTTTTCTCGCTTCTCGACTCACGGCCGAATCCCCACGCGCTGCGCCTCACCGGCCCGCGCCGCCGCCCGAAAACAGATCTCGCTGGGACACTTTCCTTTCAGCACGTGCGCATCAATCTCTTCTCGAAAATGCTTCAACACCGACTGCACTGGCGCCGGCGCGATCTGCCCAAGCCCGCAAATCGAAGTCAGACTCATGGCCTGGCAAAGCTCATCGAGCAATGCCAGATCCGCCAGGTACTGCTTTTCCGGCAACCCGCCATGGGTCCACCGCAGCAGCAAATCCGTCATCTTCTGCGAACCCACGCGGCAAGGCACGCACTTCCCGCAAGATTCGTTCCGATAAAAACGCACGGCATTCAGCGCCATATCCAGCATGCACGTGGTATCGTCGCAAACCACAATCGCTCCCGAACCCAGCATCGAACCCGCATCCGCTAGTGCTTTGAAATCAAGCCGCACATCCGCCATCGACGCCGGCAAATAACCCGAAGACGGCCCCGAAGGCGCAAAAGCCTTCAGTTGCCTTCCGCCGCGAATTCCTCCAGCGCAGTTAAACAGCACTTCGCCGATCGGCGTTCCCATAGGCACTTCGTAAATCCCAGGCTTTGCCGCGTGGCCGCTGACGCCCACAAATTTCAACCCACGCGAACCGCTTTTACCCTGCGTTTTGTACCACTCCACGCCGCGCGCCAGAATCTGCGGCACATTCAGGAACGTCTCCACGTTATTAATGACCGTCGGTTTTTGCCACAGCCCGGCCTGGACGGGGAATGGAGGTTTGTTTCGAGGTTCTGCGCGTTTGCCTTCGATGGCCTCAAGCAGTGCAGTTTCTTCACCGCAAATGTAGCCGCCGGGACTGACGAAAATCTCCAAATCAAACGCCAGCTCGCTTTTCAAAATGTCTTTTCCAAGCAAACCTTCGTGGTAGCAGCGCCGCAACTCTTCGCCAAGAACTTCCTCCTGCAAGTGATACTCGTGGCGGATGTAAAGAATCCCGCGTTTCGATCCCGTAACCAGCCCCGCCACGATCATCCCTTCGATCACCAGGTGCGGAAGATGCGTCATGATGAAGCGATCCTTGATCGTCCCCGGTTCGCTCTCATCCGCATTGCAAACGATGTATTTCTCCGCGCCCGGCTGCTTGCGCACCAAGTCCCATTTCATGAACGTTGGAAATCCCGCTCCGCCCATCCCACGCAGTTCCGCCGCTTGCAACTCCCTGAGAACCCCGTCCCAGTCTTTTGTCCTGGCCAATTTCCGCAGAACGCCGTATCTCTCGTCGTCGCCATAGGGGTCGGACGCGCACTGCACGCGCGCGTGCCCCGGATGCGGTTCGGGAACCGCTTCGCCACGAATCGCCCTCCGCGCAATGGCTTCCGCCGATGCCGCCGTCACACCTGTGAAAATGTGATCATTGATGGAAACCGCCGGCGCCTGATCGCACCGCCCGAGACAGGAAACATCGCGTATCAGCACATCGCCGGGAGCGCTCTTCAGAAGGCGCTGCTCCAAATCCGCACGCAACTCCGAAGCCCCATTCAAGTGGCAGCTCATGTCTGCGCAGACGCGGACATCCGCTTTCGGTGGCGGCGCCAGATGAAAGTGTGGATAGAAGCTCGCGACACTATGAATTTGGTAAAGCGGAGTTTCCGACCGTTGGGAAAGCGCTTCGAGTTCTGCCTTGGGCAAGAAGCCGTAGCGAAGCTGGATAGCTCGCAGGTCGTCGAAGATCACAGCGCGGCGTCTCGCATCGAAAGGCGCCGGGCGAGTTCGATCGCGCGGCGTAAAGTGTGGTACGGATTTCTCTTGCATACTACTGGCGCTCTGTCGCCCTGTAAATAGAAGCCCGTTGCCTTTTCGCGCCACGCCGCGAAAAAGACAACGCGTCTGACGCATCTTCCAATCGATAATTGGGCGAACCATCGTCCGTCATTGCGAATGCAGATTGCCCCCAAATCCTGTTGGCTGCGCGCCACGGTGTGCGTTGTCTTTCTGGCCCTGGCCTTGGCCGTGCGAATCTCGACGGCGAAAGACGGCCGCGCCCACCCGCGAGATTCGGCCTCCGCGGCCACCGAATCAGCCACCGCGCCTGCCGCGACCGTAGCCAAACTTTCCGATTCGAACGCTGAACCCATAAAATACCTCGGCCCCGGCTCTTGTGCCGCCACAAGCTGTCACGGCAGCGTCAAACCGGTCGCCGGCAGCCGCATTCTACAAAATGAGTACTCCACCTGGATCATCAAAGACAAACACAGTCACGCGTATCAAACGCTCGCCGGAGACATCGGTGAACGCATCGCCCGGATTCTGAAACTCAATTTGAAAGCCGAAGAGGCGCCAAAATGCCTGGCCTGCCACGCGCTGTATACGGCACCGGAGCAGCGCGGCCGTCCGTTCGAATTGTCCGAAGGTGTCTCCTGCGAAAATTGCCACGGCCCGGCATCAGCGTGGCTCGGTCCGCACACAACACGCGGCTGGCCGCACGAAAAATCCGTGGCCCTCGGAATGCGCGATACGCGCGACGTAATTCATCGCACCGAAAAATGTCTCGAGTGTCACCTGGGCACGAAAGAAAAATTTGTCGACCACGAAATGATTGCCGCAGGCCACCCAGATCTATTCTTCGAACTGGATTCTTTTTCTGCCGTGATGCCGCGTCACTGGAAATCCCCGCGAGAATCCGCTTCCGGCACACTGGTCGAAGACGCCGCGTGGGCCGGCGTGCGCGATTGGGGCGCCGGCCAAGCTGTTCAGTTGCGCGCGGAGATGGACCGTTTGACCTGGCGAGCGAAGGGCGAGCGCTTCGATAAAAAAGACGTGTGGCCCGAATACTCGGAGCTTTCTTGTTTTGCGTGCCACCACGCGCTCGTGCCGGCGAAAGATAGCTGGAGGCAGGAGCACGGATTTGCCGGGCGGCGTCCCGGCGATCCGGCGTGGAACAGTTCGCGCTACGCGGTGTTTCGGTTGCTGGCCAGGCAAATTGACTCCGCGAACGCCGAAGAACTTGATCGCAGGCTGCTGGAAGTCTCGGACGAAATGTCCAGGCTAAACCCGGATCGCAAAGTGGTCGCAACCTCGGCGTCCGCAGCCGGGCCGCTGCTAGAGCGTTTTGCCGAGCGGCTGGCGGCCATGCAATACGATCGAGCTGTCGTGCTGCGCACGCTGCAACTGATTCCGGACGAAGCGGAAAGTATTTCGCTGGCCGACGAGCGCGCCGCCGAGCAGGCGGCGATGGCCATGGATTCGCTATACATCGCGTACAGCAAAGATGCGAAGCCCGCCAATGCCGAAGAGGTTCGCGCGATCATCAACGAACTCTTCCAGCAGCTCGAGAATCCTTCGGCGTACAACGCCGACCAATTTGCTTCATCACTCGGGAAAATCCGCGCGCTTCTTCGATAGCCAAATTTTGCACAGGCCTGCGATAATCACACTCCAGAAAGAGTACGTGGTCGCTCCCTATTTGCGCCAGCCTTTCTCGCGCGGCGGATTGGACGTATTTCTGTGAATCGGTTTGAGAACTGGTTTTGTGCGTCGTCGTACTGGCGGCGCATGACCCGCAAGCAAGTGATTCCGTGGCTTTTGTCCGGCACGGATTTGGGCGAACACGTTCTTGAAATTGGCGCAGGGCCGGGCGCGGCAACGGAGGAATTGCGAAAACACGCCGGGCGAGTGACCAGCCTCGAGTATAACCACGCATTTGCCGCCGGGCTTCTCGAGCGAATCCCAAGCGCAAACGGCGATGTGTTGCAGGGGGATGCGGCGGCCCTGCCTTTTAGGGAGAAAACATTTTCCGCAGCCGTCGCCGTCCTGGTGCTGCATCATTTGAAGTTACCGGAATTGCAGGAGCGAGCCTTCGCGGAAGTCTTTCGCGTGCTGCGGCCCGGCGGAGTGTTTCTGGCGGTTGAGATTCAAGATGGATGGCTCCAGCGCATCGGGCACTTTCGCAGCACGTTTGTACCGGTTCGACCGTCATCCGTGCCCCAGCGACTTGCGGCGCTCGGATTTTCGAGCGTGTCCGTAGATTTTCTACGCGGCGCGTATCGTCTACGAGCTTTACGTGCGCGGAACGCCGACCATTCCTCGAAAAGCGACGCGTTGACCCAGCCGGGCCCTGCCCCTAGCATGAAATGATGGTCTCTCGGGCGAAGCTCAAATTCCCTCCCGGTCCTTCTTTCGGGCTCAGGCGCTGGTCCCTGGGGCCTCTCTATAGCGGCGATCCACTGAAATATTTCACGGGAATTATTCGCGAGTACGGCGATGTGGTCGGGCTTCGTATTTTGAATTTCCGCATCCTCTTGATCAACCATCCCGATCACCTTGAAGACGTGCTCGTGAATCACGCGCGAAAATTTATAAAGGGCCGCGTGCTGCAAGCCAACAAACGCGTTTTTGGAAGAGGCTTGCTCACAAGCGAAGGAGATTTCTGGCTACGGCAACGGCGGCTGGCTCAGCCTGCCTTTCACCGCGCGCGGATCGCGGGCTACGCCTCGACCATGGTGGAGTACACCGAGCGGCTGCTGCATAAGTGGCAAGACGGCCAGGAGTGCGACATCCATAAGGAAATGATGCGGCTCACGCTGCAAATCGTCGGCAAAACGCTTTTCGATGCCGACGTTGCACGAGACGCGCAAGACGTCGGCAAATCGCTGGAACTTCTGCTCGAACTTGGTGCCGATTTCCGGCGGGCACTTTTTGTTCCGCACTGGCTGCCCACGCCGACGAATATCCGACTGGAACGCGCCGTCCGGCGAATCGAAAAAGTTCTCTACCGAATTATTGCGGAGAAACGCGCTTCGGGCCGCGATTCGGGCGATCTGCTCTCCATGTTGCTGGCCGCGCAAGATGAGGATGGCTCGCGCATGACCGACAAACAGGTTCGTGACGAAGCTATCACGCTTTTCCTGGCCGGACATGAGACTACGGCAAATGCGCTCTCCTGGACCTGGTGGCTGCTGGCGCGGCATCCCGCAGTCGAAGCGAAGCTCCACGCCGAGCTCGGAACAGTGCTCGCGGGGCGCGCGCCTTCGCTCGACGATCTGCCAAAGCTCGTTTATACGAATCACATCATCACCGAGTCGTTGCGACTCTATCCGCCTGTGTGGGGAACGGCGCGGACGGCCATCGAGGACCACGAGATTGCGGGTTACTCGGTGCCAAAGGGCTCCGGCGTTTCGTTTGCGCAATGGACCGTACATCGCGACGCAAGATGGTACGACGCGCCGGACGAATTTCGTCCCGAACGGTGGGAGGGCGACCTGCTGAAACGGCTGCCGCGTTTCGCGTACTTCCCGTTCGGGGGCGGTCCGCGCCAGTGTATCGGCAACACGTTCGCGCTGATGGAAACGGCGCTGATTCTCGCGAGGATCGCCCAGCAGTTCCGGTTCCAGCTGGTTGTGGGGCATCCGGTGGTGCCACTCGCGTCGATCACCCTGCGACCTCGGCATGGAATTCGTGCTGTATTGGAATTGCGCGCCGCTGCAGAGGGAACCAACCCGTGAGCTACGCGCCCGCTCGCGTCAAGGATGTCACGGCAGCCGTCTCGCCGTTTCGAAGAAAGAAAAAGGGCGCCCGGCTTGCCAGACGCCCTTCGAAAACTCCCGCCCAGAGTCATGGGCGAAAAGGTTGAATTAGTTTAGAAGAAGAACTTGAAGCCAAGCTGCATGGTCCGTGCGTTGCTCGCAAACTGAGTAGAAGGGAGATTGAAGTCCGGGTTTTGCGGCTGCAATGCACTGACCTGAGAGCCGGTATATCCGATGGGTGCAACGTCGTTTAGACGTCCTCCAACCCATTGCGGATGGTTCAAGAGATTGAAAAACTGCGCCTGAAATTCTATCCTGAATCGTTCGGTGAGGGTGAAGCGCTTGAGGGCAGTCAAATCGATATCATTGATGGGCGGAAGTTGTAGGGTGTTACGGCCGACGTTCGCCAAAGCGCCGTAATACGCGCGAATGTACTGAGCATTGGGATTGACTGCCTTATAACCGACCACGTTCGCTTCCACATTGTAGGTCAGGCCGCTATTGGGATCCTTGAAGGCAGTTTTGAGGACATTAGCCTGAGTACAATCGGCGACCGGGACGGCGCTGGTGCACAGAGGCACCACGTCGGAGCCGGTACCGGATACGCCGCTGGCGTTCCAAATTGTGCGGTCGCCTGCGGAGTCGCCGTTCAGGTTTGCGTCTACGCCGCTCTGTGCGGTGACCCACTGGCCCGACTGGTACGTGTAAATCGGAGCAAATTCCCAGTTTCCAATGGTGTTCTTCACGAAGGCATTGCCCTTCTTGAAGTACGGCACATCGTAGACCAAGGAGAGTGTAGCCCGGTGCCGATGGTCGAGGATGGAATTGGCAAAGTCATCGCGTAAGTTCAGACCGTCTTGGGCCCGGCGCGGGGACAACACAGTGCTAAACACCTCTGCCGTGGCGTCGTCGATCAAATGGCTGTAGGTGTAAGCCCCGACAAACAGCAGGCCGTTGCTCAAGCGCTTATTCAGCTGCGTGGCCAAGCCGTTATAGGTTGACTCGGACCAAGGCTGATACGACGTGATGGTGCTCGCGTTGAACCCCGCCGCGGCATATGCTGGCACGATAGCGCTAGTGGCCTCGATGTCCGCCAGAGTTATCGTTGACGCGTCCAACGCTGCCTGCGACGGAACATTGTTGGTGTACGTCGGCAAGAAGAATGACGGCGTCACTTTCGCTTGCTTGTTCAGCTGAATCTGCGTCGGCAGGTGAATGCCGCGCGTCCCGACGTAGCGAACCTCCAGAGTATAGTCTTTCCCAAAGGTGTGCTGTACGCCGAGGGTCCAGTCGATGGACTTCGGATCCAATGTCTGATCTGGCAGAAACGCCGACGTCCCCGCACGCTGCGCAGCGATGGTCGGGAAAGTTCTTAAGCCGCCCGGACTCGGAAGAATGCCGCCGCTTCCTAGAAAAGGCGTCGCGCAGGTGTAACTTCCTACTGGGGCGCAGTCGATGGTCGAACTTAGCTGCGGAGGTAAGCTCAATAGACCAATGTTGTCGAACAAGACGTCGTAGGCCTCACCGACGCCGGCGCGAATCGACGTTCGGCCACTCGTCCCCGGGGAATAAGCCAAACCAATGCGCGGCGCCCAGTTATTGGTCGCTGGCTGCGGCGCTCCGAAAGTGATGAGCCCCGGAACGCTGGCTGCAGAATTTAGCGATTGCGACCTGGTAGTGAAAGGAGTGGTCGTATATTCATACCGCAAGCCCAGATTTAGGGTCAGATTCTGCCGAATCCGCCAGTTGTCATTCGCAAACCCATAAAGTGCCACTTGGTCCCCGTAAAACACCGGGTCGCCATTGCTGCGTTCGGCTAGATAGTCTGGAGTTAGGTCCTCAAAATAGAAGAGCGTTTGCGTGTATTCATAGTCGCCGCGAACACGCTGGGTAAATGTCTCCGGGGCGATGAGTTTGCGCCCTTCAAATCCGAATTTCAGCGTATGTGCGCTCTTGGTCCAGGTAATGGATTCCGCCGCCTGGTAGGTGTTCTGGATGGTACTTTGGGGCGCGTTGGGGTTCGGGCCGAGCTGCAAATTATTGAGGTCCCTGAATTCCAGGTTCGGGAAGCTGTCCAGACCGGGGAACGAGAAATTGCCCGCGGGCGTATTGCTTGCAAACCGGTTAAAGCCGAAACGCAGCTCATTGGTGAGATTCGGGCCAAAGGTGTGATATTCGTTAATCGCCACAAGGTGGAATTTCTGAGGCAGCGGGGTGTAAAAAACGGGCAGCTGTGCTGCTGTGCTGATACCCTCGATATTGTTGTAGATGTAGCGTCCACGAATCTGATCTTTCGAAGAGATATCGTAGTCCATGCTCGTGGTGAGATACTTGAAGTTAGTGTAGCTCGGCGGAACCACTGCGAGCCCGAGCGTTGGAATGGTCGTGCCGTTAACCCATGATATTCCCTGGCAGCCCGGATTCGGCAAGGTTCCCGGCTGGACATATTTCTCGAATTGGGCAACGTTCGTGGCTGAGAGTCCAGGTGTGGCATTGATGGTCGCAAAACCGGCTGCAGTTGGCGCGCAGACTGAGCCCGCTACTCCCACTTGCCCGAGCGGGTCGTATTCAAAGTTGCCGAAAAAGAAGAGTTTGTTCTTGAAGATCGGGCCACCGACCTGGCCGCCCATCCTGTTGAAATCAAAGCGTGGCGGCGAGTTGAAGCCGGCGATTTTTTGCAAACTATCAAGTGCATCATAGTTGCGGTTCTCGTTATAGATGTAAGCCAAGCCGTGGTAAGAATTCGTTCCGCTCTTGACCACCGTGTTGAATTGCCCGCCCGAGGAATGGCCAAACTCCGGCGAAAACTGGTTTTGCAATAGCGAGAACTCCGCAACCGCATCGTTGGGAACAAACACGAGCGGGCCCGTCACGCTCTTGTTGTTATTGTCCACGCCTTCGATCGTGAAGTCGTTATTGCGCGGACGCTGGCCGCCCACAGAAGGCCCCGTGCCGACCCCCACGCCGCCGCTGGTGGCCACTCCAGATCCCAAGAGCGAAAGGTTCAAAACGCCGCTGCCAGTGCTAGCCGAAGGCAACTCCGCGATTTGCTGGTCTTCAAACGTGCTCGACAGTTGTGCGGTTGTGGTATCCAGCGCCGGAGGGATGCCGGAAACTTCGACGGTCGCAACCGCGCCCTTGATCTCCAGTGTAAACAGAAGAGTGCTGGTCTTATTCAGTTCGACCTTGAATCCAGTGACGGTCGTCGTGGCAAAACTGGGGGTCGATGCCGAAACGTTATACGTGCCGACGGGCAAGTTGCTGATGCGATATTCGCCGTTGTCATTTGCTTTGGTCGAATAGTTGACGCCGGTCTCCACATTGGCCGCTACGACCGCCGCGTTCGGAACCACGGCGCCGGTCTTGTCGAAGACCGTTCCAACCAAGTCTCCGCTGATAATCTGTCCGCTGATCTCGCTAGCCATAGCGAGCCCCCATACAAGAACCACTCCGCATACGACTGCCAAATATGCACGAAATCTATTGTTCACTGAGACCTCCTGAAGTCACAGATTTTCGGGTGAAACGATAACTGCGCATAGGTATGCAGCAACCGATGTGTCTGCTACTTGTGCATTCTAAATTCCAAATCGCATCTTATTGCCGTCAAACACGGAGTTGTTAACTATATTTATATCTATGACTTACATCTTCTAAAGGGTTCGATTTACAATCGATTTATATTTACGTCTACTGCGGAGCGTAGATGCTACGAAATTTAGAATAAGTTCAGAACTCCTGACATACCCCTAAGAAAGCGGCCAGAATTGGGGTTTTTCGAGAGTAGGGTGCGGACCTAAACCTGTCCGCTTTTTGAGTCTGGAATTGCAGGTTCCAGGGTTCCCGATTCCGCGGAAATCTGAACGAAAAATGCATAGAGTTTTCTTTTGCTGATCCCTCGGAACTGCAACCTGCTTGGTTTTTCGCTTTCCTGAGTGCGGACCTAAACCTGTCCGCTTTTTCTAAATCCGCAGATGGAAATCGTACGATTTTGGCTACCACATTCCCTCGACCGAGGGTGCTCGACATCTCTCCTGGCACATCCCGGGAAGCTGCCACTGGCTTGATTTTCCCTTGGCGGGGTGCGGACCTAAACCTGTCCGCTTTTGGATTTGATTGAGGATAGAACATGCTAAGAAACTATGAGCCCGGCGCCACGTCAAACGGAGTTTTTTGCCCGCCCTACTCCAACTCCCGGTACCGTCTTCGTTAACGATCGCGTTTGTGTCCAGACCGAGGAAGAACAGCGAGTAGTTTTCGTCCATGGCATCATCTTTTCCCACTATCCCATCGAAGATCGCACTGCCGAGGCTTACGTCATGGTTACGCTTTTCGAAACGGGATACGCGGATCAGAACGATATCGCACGCTGCTTCGGCTACTCGGCCCGAACGCTTCGCCGCTATCAAGAGCGTCTCAAGGCTGGTGGACTGAGCGCGCTGGCGCGCCCGGAAGGACGACCCGCAGGCAGTCCTTCCGGGGGCAAGAAAAAACATGAGCGAAACCAAACTATTCTCCGCCTCAAAGCCAAGGGGATGAGTAATCGATGGATTGCCGGCCGGCTTGGCCTCAGCGAAAAAGCGGTCCGCAAGAGTCTCCGTCGGCTGGGCTGGAAATCTGATCCGGAACTAGATCTCCCCTTCTTGTCAAAAGCTGATTCGCAAGCAAAGCAGGCTCCGGTTTCCGCAAGTAAGTTGATCGAGACTCCACCTTCCGCCGCGGGACAGCCTCCCGACAAGATGCCGCAACCGCAAACCGGTTCGACGGCGAAAAGTTTTGACACCAACCCTCTCGATCGGTCCATGGATCGTCTCCTGGCCGCCATCGGACTGCTCGACGATGCCCTCCCGGTGTTTGCTCCCACCAGAAGTCTGCCAAGAGCAGGTGTGCTGTTAGCCATTCCAGCGCTCGTTGCCAGTGGCCTGCTCTCGACGGCCGAGAAAATTTACGGCAGCCTCGGCCCTGCTTTCTACGGACTGCGAACGACTCTGGTTGCCTATGTTCTCTTGGCACTTCTGAGGATCCCTCGGCCGGAGACTCTCAAAGAGTATTCGCCCGGGGATCTGGGTCGCATTGTCGGTCTGGATCGCATGCCGGAAATGAAGACGCTGCGCCGCAAACTCGCACGTCTGGCTTCTTTAAAGGGCAGTTATCGACTCGGTCGTGAGGTCGCTCGGCAACGCATCGCCAAGCGTGGGAAGGTGCTCGGGTTCCTCTATATTGATGGACACGTTCGGGCCTACCACGGCAAACACAAGGTTCCCAAGGCCTATGTGACGCGCATGCATCTCGCCGCGCCCGCAACCACAGACTATTGGGTCAACGATCAACGCGGCGATCCCTTATTTGTTGTCACCGCCGATGCGAACGCCGCCATGACGCGCATGCTTACACCTGTGCTACGCGAAGTGCGTGAACTCCTGGGGCCGCGCCGGCACTCCACCGTTGTTTTTGATCGCGGTGGCTGGAGTCCCAAACTGTTTCAGGAACTGCTGGCCATGGGCTTCGACATCTTGACCTATCGTAAGGGGCGCATCCGCCATATCGCCGAAGAGAGATTCACTCGGCACAAGGCCAAGTTGGATGGTCGGCCGGTCGAATACCTGCTCAATGACCAGCCCGTGCGCTTTCTAAAAGGAAAGCTGCGATTACGTCAGGTGACTCGCCTGACTGAGACCGGCCATCAGACGCCGATCGTGACGACCCGCTGGGACCTGCGCGCCATTGTTGTTGCTCACCGCATGTTCCACAGACCCTGATTTTGAGATTGCCGAAGAGAAAATTCGCCTGGAGATTGACAAGGCTACAAACCACATCAAGAAACTCAAGGCTCGACATGACTCTCTTCCTGCTCGCGTGACAGTTGCGGATGCCCAAAAGGGCCAGGAGATGGTGAAACTTTCTACCGAACGCAAACACCTAACCAACGTTTTGAAAATGGTCGCATACCAGACGGAGAGCGATCTGGTCGAGCTGATTCGCCCCCATTACAGCCGCGTTGAAGATGAAGGGCGTACTTTCATTCAGATGGCGCTGCAGAATACCGCGGACATCGAGCCCACGGAGGACCAACTTCGGATAACGCTAGCGCCACTCAGTTCGCCACATCGGTCGCGTGTCCTCGAAGCCCTTTGCGAGACACTCAACAAGACGAACACGCCATTCCCGGGCACTCAGCTGCAAATGCGTTATGTGGTCGCTGGTCGCACTCTCCTGACTTGAAGCAAAAAAGCGGACAGGCTACCGACAACCCATGTCAGGAGTTCTGAAGTTAGTGGTTCTTAATTTCCTGACCGCGCGGCTCCCTGGGGCGGATGAAGCGGAGCATGGAGGAGCCCATCCGGAACCTAAAAGATAAGAGCCGGGTGACGAAAATTACGAGTGGCAATTTCAATCTTCGAGCGGTCTGTTTTCTGCTTCTTTGCCTAAGAGCGGTCGCAGGTTTCAGGTTAAAGAGACAGTGACGTGAAATGATTTTCAGAGGCCATGGCTACTCCTTGAATTTCTTGCTGGGGGTGGCCTGTTTTTGGTTTTGTAGTTCGAGGATGTCGGCGCGAGTGTCGTAGGAACCGAGGAGCCAGCGGGCGAAGAAATCGCCGCGGGCCATGTCGACATAACTGGCGATGGGCATATAGGAATGGCGCATGCCGGGGTAGATTTGGATTTCGAAGCGCTTATCGGCTTTGATGAGGGCGTTGGCGACGCGCATGGTGTTGACCATGTTCACGTTTTCGTCCATGTCGCCCGTGGTGAGCATGAGGTGGCCTTTTAGATTTTTGGCGAGGTCGGAATTCTTGTCGATTTCGTAGATGAATTTTTCTGTGCCGTCTTTTTGTGCTTCTTCGCGGACGCCGTGGTACTTCTCGCTCCAGTCGCGGTTGTAGACGTTGTTGTCGTGATTGCCGGATTCCGACCAGCCGGCTTTGAAGAAGTCGGGATATTGCAATAGGGCTGCAGCGGTCATGAAGCCGCCTCCGGAGTGGCCCCACATGCCTACGCGGGAGAGGTCGATGAAGGGATGCATAGCGGCTAGACGCTCGGCGGCAACTTTTTTGTCGGCTAGGCCGTAGTCGCGGAGATTGCCGTAGCCATAACTGTCATACCATTTGTTCCGCTGAGGACTCCCACCGCGCGCGCCGACTTCGATGACGATGAAACCGAGCTGGGAGAGCGGGACGTTGGGACTCTTGGGGGAGAAGGTTTTGTTCACTTGCTCGGTTTGCGGGCCGGGATAGACATACTCGATGAGCGGATATTTTCGGGTCGGATCGAAGTCAAAGGGTTTGTGCATGACGCCGTATAGATCGGTGATGCCGTCTTCCGCTTTGACTTTGAAGACTTCGGGGAATTTGAAACCGGCGTCGAGCAATTGGGAGATGTCGGTGGTTTCCAGATCGAGAAGCTGGGCGCCTTGCGCTTCGATGAGGACGGATTTGGGAGCCGTGTCGACGCGGGAGTAGGTGTCCGCAAAGTATTTGCCGGAGTCCGGCGCGCTCAAGGCGTGAGAAAAATTGCCCGGAGTTAGGAGCTGAAGGCCGGTGCCGTCGAGGTTGATGCGATAGAGATGAGTGTAATAGGGATCTTCGGCGTGTTCGCGACCGTTGGCGGTGAAATAGAGGGTACGCGATTTTTCGTCGAGAGAAACGATTTGATCGGTCACGTACTCGCCGGAAGTGATTTGGTTCTTCAGTTTGCCGGCCGCCTCGAAGAGGTAAAAGTGGCCCCAGCCGTCGCGCTCGGACCACCAGATTAATTCCTGGCCGTTGGCGGTGAGACGCAGAGGCTTCAGGCTGAGCCAGACGTTGGAACGTTCTTCGATAAGCGTTTTTGACGCGCCGGTTGCGGTGTCGGCGACGCACACGTCGATTTTACGAAAATCGCGGCTGGTGCTGGTGAAGTAGAGTTTGTCGGCGGTGTCGGAGAGCCAGCGCGGGCTGACGCGTGTTACCGGCATTTGCGCGCCCTCCTGCACGCCTTCCTGTTCTTGGCGAAGTTCTTCGCGATCGCGCTCGACGAGCGGCGCGTCGGAGATGCGCAGTTCCTGCTCCGGGAAATTTTTGGCTTGTACGACGACGAGTTGTTTTGTTGCGACCTCGAGAATTTCGAGTTGTGAGCTGGGCATGATGTCCTCGCCGGGAAGCGCGTAGGGATAGGCTTCGAGCGTGGGGCGGGGACTCGCGAGAGAGTGGATGACCCAGAAGTCGGGGACTTTACGATGGTCTTCGCGCATGACGGCGAATTTTCTTGAGTCTTTGGACCAGTGGACGGTGATGGCGGGAGCGCGAATGCCGGCTTTGTTGGTGTCGCCCTTGTCTTCTTTTTTTAGTTCTTCTTCCTGTTCGGGCAAGATGCGGCGCGCGTAGCCGAATTTATCGACACCGCCGGTGGTGAGTTGGGTCTCGACGACAGTTGCGTCCCCGGCTTTTTTCAGAGCTTTGGCGTAGTTGTCGGCGTCCATCATGAAAAGATTTTGCCCACGGGCGAAGACGATGGTTTTTTCGTCCGGAGAAACCGCAGCCCACATGGGTTTTTTGTGCATGGGCTCGGCCTTGTCGAGACGAGTGACTTTGCCGGTGGCCAGATCGTATTCAAACGACAGGATGCGCGGCTCCTCGGGAGGCTCTGGCGGCTGGCCGGCACGAGCTCCGCGCTGGCCCTGCTGCTCGGTTTGCTGGCCTTCTTTCTGCTTTTCATCGTTCTGCTTGATTTCGCTTTCGTTGCCTTGCTGGCTGCCGTCGTCCTGTGATTTTTTTTCGGGCTCATTGGGGACGACACCGTCCTTGCGGATTTCCACTTCGAAGTCCATGTGCGTGTCTTTGTCGACGAGCTTGAGGCGCTTGATGGGGAGATGCTCGGCGTCGTAGGGGAAATTGGTGAGCGAAGAAAGAGCGGCGGCGATTTTGGTGTTGTCCCAGAGGGGGGACTTGGATTTTTTGACCGGGTCAACGAGGTAATACTTCGTGCCATCGGTGGTGCGATAGCTGTACCAGAATCTGTCGGAGAGAGTGAACCAGTGCGGAGTGACGGAGAGGTCGAAGACGAGTTTGTTCATGCTGTCGGGCAGGAAGCGGGCTTCGAGAGCGTAATTCGGGGCAGAAGACGCGTGGGTTCGGGCATCTTCGGACGCTGCGGCGGCTGGCTCTGGGTTTGCCGAGTGGTTGGGAGTCTGCGCGGCGAGGCTGGCGACGAAGATCGCTGAAACAATCAGCAAAGCTATCGAGCCCCAGGGGAGCCGACGTGGATCCCGTGTCGACAAAGATCTCCGCACATTCGCCGATTTCATGGCTAGGCTCCCTCCACTTTGGTTTGCTGCTTTGTGCTCAGGCTATCCACAGGCGGCGCATTATAAACCAATCGGCAGACATTCCGCAGTCGGTCGGACATGTGGACGCAGGCGGGCGGGAGCGGGCGCTTTTTTTCTAAGAATGTGCCGAGGCGTGCGGGAGTAGGTACCCGCCGCTGCTAAGGCGTGGCACAATTCGGCGCGTGGGAGTTTTGGGGAGCGCTTGGATTCTAGTTCAAGGCGCGCTTAAGCCGTTTGGTGGTCTTCTCTAATTGACGCTTAAGAGCTCCGACTTGCTTCGAGATCGCCAGAAGTTCTTCCTTGGCTAGCGCTCCGGCTTCCACAACTTTATGCGCTTTGCGATCCGCTTTGCCAAATGCACCACCGATACTTGCGGCTACTTGTGTGAGCTTGCTCTTCTTGGCCATCCGCGTCCTCCTTTGGGCTAGACAGCCATCGTATACCAAGATGTGTTCCGGAGTTAATCAGGAAACGGAAACAAATTAGCGAAGGGCAACTCACATCATGGACAAGCTATTTGCTTGCCGCGCCAACGGAGAGCGGGCCGAGTTCAGAGCGGGTTTGCATGACGCGAAGGATGGAATCGCGCGAGACCATGCCGATGATTTGGGCGGCGCCGTCGTCCGAGCCGGAGACAATGGGTATTTGGTTGATATCGGCGGAGAGCAGGCGTTCGAGGAGGCCCAGCAGGGGTTCGTCTGGCGTGGCCCAGAGGATGCGCTCGCGGGGAATCATTACGGCCTGGACGGAGTTGTGCGCCCATTCGTCGCGCGGGACGGAGTTGAGGGTGTGGACGTTCATCATGCCGACCAGGCGATCATCGGTGATGACCAGGTGGCAGCGGCGGCCGGTACGAAGGACCTCGGCCCCGTAGTCTTCCAGGGAGATGGCACGGCCAACCGTGGGGACCTCGTGGCTCATCACGTCGGCGGCGCGTAGGCCGGTCAGAGTTTCGCGGATGGCCGCTTGGGCAACGCTTTCCTGCGCGGCGTTCAGAAGGAAAAAGCCGATGAAAACGCTCCAGAGACCGGGGACCACGACGCCCTTGAAAACTCCGAACCCGCCGAGAAGGATCATGGCGTAGGCAATCAGGCGGCCGCTAGAGCCTGCGACTCGCGTGGCTTTGGAAAAATTATTGGTTGCGCCCCAGATGATGGCTCTGAAGATTCTGCCGCCATCGAGCGGAAAACCGGGGAGAAGATTGAAAAGCGCAAGCAGTAGATTTGTTTTCCAGAGCCAGTCAGAAAGCACCGCCACAGCTCCGTTTGACGGAAAAAACACAAACAAGCCCAGGAAGAGTCCGGCCAGGAAGCCGCTTGCCAACGGTCCGGCGATGGCGATGTTGAATTCCTGGATGGCTTTGGAAGGATCGCGCTCGATGCTGGCGACTCCGCCGAAGATGAACAGGGTGATGGAGAGAACGCGAATTTTGTAGTGCTGCGCGACCACGCTGTGGGCCAGTTCGTGAAACAGGAGACAAGCGAAGAAGAGAAGGCTTGTGAGAACACCGACGCTCCATTGTTGAGCAGGGGGCCAGCCGGGTTGCTGCGCGAATTGCTCTTTGAGAAGGTAGGTGTTCGCGGCAAAAATGATGATCCACGTGGAATGCAGATAGATAGGTATACCAAGGATTTTGCCGATCCGCATTCCTGGGCTTGGCGTCATGTCGATTGGTATTGGGAGGCGAGATGCTTTGCGCTGGAAATCAGCGAAGCAGCCTTGCCTATTCCTTTCGGGCTTTTGTCCGGCGTGCTGCCCGGGTCGTCTGGCCTGACACTACTACAATAGCTCTGATTGCTCGCGCGGCCAAACGCGGGGCGCGAGTGTGCGTCTGGCTGGCCACGTCGTGTTTCCCGCCACACAAAGCTGCCTTCCTGCCCGAAAGGTAAGTCCCTTATTTTCAGCACATTTGCGGTTGGCGTTGGGCGTGCCATTTCTTATGCCCGAGGACCTTGGGAGACCGGGAGGCCACCATGATCGCCATGCTTAACTTCCTAGCGCTTGCCTTTACTACGCTTTTTTCCGCGGCTGCCGCCGTGGCGTTCGACTGGTTGCTGCTGCGGGCGATGTTCGTCTTGATGCGGCCGGCGACGGCCCGGCGCGTGAACGCGCCCACGCACCTGCTGCGCGGGACAGCGCAATTGGCGCGGGCCTATGCGCCCGAGCGCTGAGTCGAGCGACCAGGCGGAACGGGCGGGGCCAGCCCCCGCCGCGCGGAAATCTCATGACTCGGCGCAGTTGGAGTTTTTTGAGAGAACGAGTAGTAGCGAGCGGAGAGCCTGAGATGCAGCGGGCAGGATTCCCGGCCCAACGTTAGTGGCAGAGTTGACGGTCACCCCTCTGCCCGAACGCCCGGGAGTGAGAGGGAAGGGAGCAACACCATGCTGGCTTTGAAGTATTTGCTGATGATTCTCGGCGTTGGACTGTTCGGAAGCGCCGGGGCTTTGGTGGTCTACGACGTATATCTCTCGGAGCAACTGCGGCGGCTGCTGTCGCCGAGTAGGACGAGGGACTTGGGCGCGGAAACGGGAATAAAGGCACACCGCCCTTTCGGACCGGTCCGCTGGCGGTTGGCCCAGCGGCTCGCGATCTCGGGTGTGCTACCCATCTTGCTGGCACTGAGCATCGTGGTGATTCCGGACGGTTCCGCCGGGGTACGCGTCAGCCAGATTTGGGGCGCGCGGCGCGGCACGCTGTATCCGGGGGTGCATCTCGTCACGCCGCTCGTCGATAGCGTGGCGTTGTATGACACGCGGGAACAGGTGTACTCGACGGCGGCGAGTGCGTCGGCAAAATCGGAGAACGAAGTGTTGGTCGTCCAGGCGCGAGAGGGGTTGAACATCGGTTTAGCCGTTTCCGTGAGGTACCGCCTGGACCCGCGGCGGCTGGATACCATTCATGCGAATTTGCCGCAACCTGTTGGGGAAGAGGTGGTTCGACCGGTGGTCTCGACGATTTACCGGCAGCTTGCGCCGAACTACATCACGCAAGAGATCTTTGCGACAAAACGCGAAGAGTTGCGCTCGAAGGCGGCCTTGGCAATAACGACCCGGCTGGAGAGCGACGGAATACTCGTGCGCGAAGTGCTGTTGCGCGACTTGCAGCTTCCGGCGGAATACGCGAAGGGACTTGAAGGACTGCTCTTGAAGGAGCAGGAGAACGAGCGGTTGGGAACGGAGCAGGAGATCAAGTTGAAAGAAGTGCGCATCGCCGAGCTGGAGGCGGAGGCGCAGAAGGCACGCGACGTGAAACAGGCCGAAGGGCAGGCGGCTGTCCGCGTTCTCCAGGCTAAGGCGGAAGCGGATGCGATGCAGTATACCCTGCCGCTGAAGCAGAAGCAGATCGAGCAGACCAAGCTGGAGGCTGAGGCGCGGAAGGAATCGACGTTAGAGAACGCGGAAGCGGCGGCGCAGGCGAAGATCATTGACAGCAAGGCGGAAGTCGAGCGCCAGAAGAACTTGTCGGAAGCGGAGGCTAACCGAATCCGCGTGACCGCCGCGGCCGATGCGGAGCGCATGAAATTCGAAGCTGCTGTGTTGAAGCAGAATCCGATGCTGATTCAGAAAATTATTGCGGAACGGCTTTCCGACAAGCTGCAAATCATGATGGTGCCGATGGATGGGAAGAACTTTTTTGCGACTGACGTCATGCATTCGGCGTTTTCGGGTGTGACGAATGGGAACGGGAACGCGACGGCGGATGACTCGGCGGATACGGACGATGCGGCGCCGACCGTCAGTCGACAAAAGCGATCGTCGAAGAGGCCGTAACTGAAAAGGCTCGAAATGGATGGCCACAAGAGATTGCACAGACGGAAGTCTGTGCTCCTGGTTCCGCTAGCCAATACCCCTGTGGGTGGCTCGGGACGCGTTACTCGGAAAGGAGGAAAGATCATGAGCATCGAGGCAAGCACCGCCGCGCTTGACCCATTTTGCCAGGAGATTATTCCTCCGCCAGAGATGCGGACCGGGCCACTCGGCTAGCGGTTGCATGGTTCGTTCCCGTTGGCGTTTCGTGTGATTGAGGGTATCGAGAGATGAAATTCGCGCTGTTATTTCGAACCGGGGAATTTCGGCCTGGGAGGAAGTCCTTTGTAATCTTTCAGGGCTTCTTTGGCTAGCTCGATGGCCTTCTCGAGTTGCGGGTCGTGTCCTTCGACGACTAGATCGGGGCGCTGAGGCACAACATAGTCTGGATCGACGCCATGATTCTCGACAACCCAACCGCCACCGTCGGCCCAGGAATAGAATCCGACCGAAGGCGCAGTAACGAAACCGCCGTCACGCAGCGGCGCGCCGCGATTGATGCCGACCAGGCCGCCCCAGGTTCGTGTGCCCACGATGGGGCCGATTTTTTCGAACCGGAAGAGCCACGGGAACAGATCGCCTCCGGAGCCGGAGAGCTCGTTGACGAGCATGACTTTGGGTCCGTAGATGCCGACTGGAGGATAGGGAATGTCCTTGCCATCGCGAACTGAGATTACCGCCAGGAGTGATCGTTTGAGTTTTTCGGTGTAGAAATCGGGAATCTGACCGCCGGCATTGAAACGTTCGTCGACGATCATGCCGTCCTTGTCGAGCTGTCCGGTGAGCTCCTTGTCAAAAGCGATGATGCCGGGGATGCTGGTGTCCGGGACATGCATGTAACCAATGCGGCCGCCGGTCGCTTCCGCGACTTTCTGGCGGTTGGCCTCAACCCAATCGAGATAGCGGAGGCTGGTTTCGCTTCCGATGGGTTTGACCGTGATTTCCCACGCACCGTCCGCGCTGGGCTTGCTGTTGATTTTCAGAGTGGCGAGTTTTCCGGCCAGATCCTGGAAGTAGGCATAGACATCCTCGGATGCGCGGGTTTCCTGGCCGTTTACGGAGATCAGAAAGTCGCCGGCTTTCACCTTTAGGCCGGGATCGGTTAGCGGCGAGCGTGTGTCCTCGTTCCAGTTTTCGCCGGGATAAATCTTCGCGATGCGATAGAAGCCGCCGTCGGGCTCGAGATCGGCGCCCAGCATACCGACGCTGACGTGAGGTTTTTTCGGTTGATCGCCGCCACCGACGAAGGCGTGCGAGGTGCTTAGTTCGGCGATGAGTTCGCCGATGAGATAGTTGAGATCGCTGCGATGAGCCACCCAGGGGAGAAGCGCTTCGTAACGAGCGCCGATTTTGTTCCAGTCGTGGCCGGTCATGGCGGGATCCCAGTAGAAATCGCGTTCGAGGCGCCAGGCCTCGTGGTAAATCTGGCGCCATTCTTCGCGCGGATCGATCTGGACTTCGAGTCCGCCGAGATCCAGCTTGCCGGCGCCGACTTTGGCTTTGCCAGGAACGGCATCGGTGATACCGAGGACCGGTCCGGCTTTGTAAAAAACCTTTGTGCCGTCTCGATTGAGGTCGTAGCTTTCGATGCCCTCGAGAAGGACCTTGTCTTCGCGTTTGGTGATGTCGTAGACGTGGAGCACGTTCTTTGGACCCTGATCCTGTGTGCCGAATTGGCGGGCTTCTTGAGGCGTCGAGAGGTAAAAGAACTTGTCTTTGCGGGCTGCCAGGCCGTTCAGAATGCTGGCGTCGATGGGGGCGGGGGCGATGCGATTGCCAATGCCATCGAGATCGATTTCGATGGGCTTCACGGCTTCCGGCTTTTTCTCTTCTTTTTGTTGTTGATCGTCTGACTTACCGGCATCCGCCTTCTGCTCGCCTTTCTTTTTGTCCTTGTTTTCATCGGCGGTTTTTTCTTCGTCGCTTTCGGGTTTGAACGGGGAGGGCTCGTCAGCTTTGAGAGTGACAGCGAAAACGCCGTCGGTGGAATAGTAGTTGTAGCGCTGATCGAGCTGGCCGATGCTGGGGTAGAAATAGCGCGTGGAGATGAAATAGAGGAACTTGCCGTTGTCGTCGAAACTGGGGGTGTTGTCGTTGTAGAAGCCCTTGGAGACTTCCGTGATTTTATTGGAAGTGAGTGAGTAAAGGAAAACGTCGTTGGCGCCGCGGCGATGAGGTTTGGAATAGGCGAGCCAGAGGCTGTCGGGTGACCAAGACGCGTCCGAGATCAGGCCGTAGTCGGAGGTGTCCACCAGGACGGGTTTCTTGTCCTCGAGACCGACGTACCAGAGTTGGTTGGACTTGTCCCAATAGAGGAGTTTCTTGCTGTCGGGGGACCACAGGGGGCCGAAGCGATAGATTTTGCCGTCGGAGGTGATGCGCGTTTCCTGGCCGCCCATTTGCGGGCGCGTATAGATCTCGTATTCGCCGCTTTTATCGGAGAGATAGGCGATGGACTTGCCGTCAGGCGACCAAGCGGGATTCAACTCGTGGATGCTGGAATGTTCTGTCGTCAGTGTGCGGACGCTGCCATGCTCGGCGGGCACGGTAAAGATATTGCCGCGGGCTTCCACCACCGCGCGTGCGCCGGAAGGAGAGATCGCGGCGCTGCCGATGCCTTGGGCGACGCTCTTAAAATCCATGCGCGCTTCGACGTCTTCCGCGCGGACAACGATCGGAAGATTACGCGTCTTGCCGCTGTCGAGATTGTATTCATAGAGCAAGCCGCCGTTTTCGAAAACGATGGCGTCCGGGCCGAGGCTGGGCCACTTGATGTCGAACTCCTGGTAGTCGGTGAGCTTTCTGGTTTGCTTGGAAGCGAGGTCGTGGCTGTAGAGGTTCATGACGCCGTCGCGGTCGCTGATGAAATAGATGGAGTTGCCGTGCCACATCGGAAACATATCCATGCCGGCGGTCTTCGGCAGCTCTTCGTAGGTGTTCTTTTTCAGGTCGTAGATGGAGATGGGGAGGCTCCAGCCACCGCGGTAGCGCTTCCAGGTGCGGAATTCCTGCGAGGTTTCGAGGTATGCGATTTTGGTGCCGTCGGGGGAGAAGGAGGTGAGGTCGCCGCGCGGAACGGGCAGCGGATGGGCGGTGCCACCATGCGGAGAAACGAGGTACAGCCGCGTAGCGCGGCCCAAAGATGTGCTCGAACGGTCGGAACGGAAGAGGATATTCTTGCCGTCGGGCGTCCAGCCGAGAACGATGTCGTTCGAGGGGTGGAACGTGAGTCGCTTGGGCTCGCCGCCTTCGGCGGAGATGACATAGACGTCCGGATTGCCGTCGTACTCGCCGGTGAAGGCGATCCATCTGCCATCCGGCGAAAATTTCGGGTAGAGCTCGTCGCCGACGTGAGAGGTGAGCCGACGCGCTGCGCCACCGTCGCGGGAGGCGATCCACAGGTCACCGGCGTAGGCGAAGACGACCTTGTCCTTCGAGATGTCCGCGAATCTTAAAAGGCGGGTGGGGCCCGCGGGCGCTTGCTCCGCGGCGCCGGCGGATGGCGCATGACCGGACAGTTCCGACAAAGCCGCAAGACAAGCGATCGCGGCGACAGCTAGCCGCAGCAACGCGTTTTGACCAGTAACGATCCGATTCATTCTTGTCATCCTTCGAGACAGAGATCTCCCACTGTAGCCGACAACCTACATGGACGGGCGCCGCCGCGAATTGTTTCGCGGCGGGCAAGTATTTTCAACTGATGGTCCATCGCTTTGCCGGAAACTCTTTCGATATACACCGTACAATCTCGTCGGCAGCACTCGGAACCTCGGCATCGAGGCGTGTTATCATCATCCTTCAAGCCAGTGTCCGCCAAGCAAAATCTGTCCTTGCCGCGCCCGCGCGGCCTCAGCGTTTTCTGCCAACTCATGGGTTTTGCTCTGCTGTTTTTGCCGTCGCGCTTGCGGGCGGAATCACTTGAGGATGCGGCGCACGAGCTGGCCATGAAAGTGTGCTTGGCAGCGCACAAACAACCGGTCAAGGTTGCCTGGCGGGAAGCCCCTCAGCCCTCTGGCTATTTGTCTGATCGGCCGAAAAAGGTATTCCTTGACCAGATTTCTGCTTGCGGGATGGAGGCAGCCGAAAACTCGGACGCTCCGATTTTAACGGTCACAATCGAGGTCACTCCGTCCAAAGTTCTGTTGATTGCCAGTTCCGCGGAGGCGGTGAGCCCGCAGATTTACGTGATCGAGGTTCCGCGGGCTTCCTTATTTGTGGCCCGAGAAACAGCGCCAGCGACCCAGCTTAAGCGGGAACTTTTGTGGCAACAGGAAACGCCAATTCAGAGCGCCTTAGAGTGGCAGGACCCAACCACCATGGAGCGATTTCTTTTCTTGTTGAGTGAAAGCTTGTTTATGCGTTTTGATTTTGAAAACGGCGTTTGGAAATGGATGGATTCCGCGCAATTTCTGCCGGTCGGGCCTCGTCTCCGCGCCGGGGAAGCGAGCCTCTTCTACAGTCATGCGAAAGAGCGCGTCGAACTAGTCCTCGGCAAAGAGGTTTGCGATCTCCATCTGACCTCACACTTTAACTATACATGCCTGGGTACGGAGGTCCTGGACAGGACCACGGAGCTGTCATCCACCTGCGACGAATCTCCCCGATATCTTGTGACCGGCAAAGGCGACTATACACAGACAGATCGAATCACTCTGGCAAGTGCCGCGGGGGCCGCAGCTGCGGCCGATGAAACCTATCGAGGTTCTCTGGACATGCCTGGGCCGGTGCTCGACATCAGCGTGGCAGAAAATGCCAAAGCCGCAGCCGCGGTGGTGAAAAATCTTTCCACAGGGAATTATGAGGTTTATCGAATCACGGCTGTTTGCAGCAACTAGTTTGTTGTCGCTCGCTACACAAATTCTTCTGGGTTCGCCGGCAACCGCCGCGACGCATCCGAAGTATGGCGGGACCCTGCGGGTGGAAGTGCATGCTCTAAGCGTGTCGCTTGACCCGCGCGAGTGGCAAGCGGGATCGCTCGAATCCGCAACGAATCAGAAGATGGCGGAGCTGGTGTTCGAACGCCTGCTGGCGCTAGATAGTTACGGGCGATTTCAGCCTGCGCTGGCCACCGAGTGGTCGCACGATGGCTCGACGAAACGCTGGCGGTTTTTGATCCGCGCGGGCGTCAAATTTTCTGACGGTACGGCGCTCGGTGCGGAGGATGTCGCTCTGGCGCTCCAGCCGCTGCTTCCGGCGACACAGCAAATCTCCGCGTCCGGCAATGTCATGGTGATTCAGTCAAGCGTGCCGGCGCCTGACTTGTTGGAGCAGCTTGCTTCGGGGCGGTACTTTGTCTATCGAGCGCTGCCAAGAGGTGTGCTCGTCGGGACAGGGCCCTTTGTTTTGGGAGAAGTACAGAGGGGCGGTGGACTGGGCGCGGAGCAGAATCCCGGGTCGTCACCGTCCGAGACTTCGGGCGCCCGGACCGCGCCAGGCGGAGGCGAACATCTTTACTTTCGAGCAAACCAGGAGGCTTGGACCGGCCGGCCGTTTCTCGACGGGATTGACGTCACGCTCGGTGTGCCGCCGCTGCGTGCCATGTTCGATGTACAACTCGGAAAGGCGGATTTGATCGAGCTTGTGCCTGAACTCGTGCCCCGTGCAAGGCAAGCCAATCTGCGCGTGTGGTCGTCGGAGCCGCTCACCCTGTACGGCTTGCGATTTGACGATACGCAGGTCGTGGCGTCGGATGTTCGTCTGCGTGAGGCATTTTCGCTTTCGCTCGACCGAGGCACCCTGGCCAACGTGTTGCTGCAGAAGCAAGCCGAACCTGCAGCAGCCCTTTTGCCCGAATGGCTCTCGGGATATGCTTTCCTCATCGGCGTGGACACCAACCTAGAACGCGCAAAGGAATTGCGGCGCGCGCTTCCTGCGAGTGAAGCTGCGGGAGCGGCCCCCCTGCGGTTGCGCGTTGATCCGGCGGGTGATCTGGCGAAACTCCTCGGAGAGCGCGTAGCGGTGAATGCCCGCCAGGCGGGGATCTTTGTCGAGGTCCTCCCGAGCCCCGTCCCGCGTGCAGGCGCAGCGACCACGGCTCGCTCTGATCCTCCAGCGGGTGTTCACCTTTTCGCCTGGCACTATTCATCTCTTTCCCCGCGCGCCGAACTCGATTCTCTTGTTGCGGCATATAATCTGACTGAGCCTTCCGCGGTGAATGCCGCGAGGACGGACGACGAGCAGCTTTACGCTCGCGAGCGGCGGGTTCTGGAAGACCGGCGTGTGCTGCCGCTTATCGTGGAGGCGGAATCCGTGGGGCTTGGCGCTAGCGTCCGCGATTGGATGCCTCGGCGCTGGGGCGAATGGCATCTCGACGATGTTTGGCTGGAGCTTCCCGAGCCGGCTGCGGCGGACTCTCGGAATACGGGAAATAGCGCGGTAGAAGCAGTACCGCAACCGCGGCCCGCTGCGCCCGGAGCAAAGCCATGAGCTTTCGCACAAAATTGTTTCTGGTTTTTCTGATCACCGTGCTTGCGTCGGTCTCGCTAGTAGCCTATGGCGTGACGCACTATACGCAAGCCGCGTTCGAAGAAGCAGACGCGCAACGGACCGAAGCGCTCGTGGCGCAGTTCAACACGGAATATGTGCAGCGAGGCGACGAGATTGTTCGGCAGGTGAAAGACGTCACCGATGCGCAGATCACGCTAAATGTGGCCATCGATTTGGCGAGGCCGGCACCGGACTTCTCTCTCTTTGTGCATGATGCCGCCGGTGCCGCACAGGATCATGGGCTGGATTATATGGAGTTCGTGAGTTGGGACGGCACACTGGTCTCTTCCGCACAATACCCGGCGCGTGTCGGCTATAAAAACGAATGGGTTACGTCCAACAAGAATTGGGCGGACTCCGCGCCATTCTTGAGGAAGGAAGAGTTGCCGGACGGGGTGGCCATCTCACTGACGGTAGTCCGCACGCTTCCCGGTGGAAACAATAAGGACATGTACATCATTGGTGGGCGACGGCTCGACCAGAACTTTCTTGCCTCCCTGGTCCCTCCTGCGGGGACGCGCGTTTTGCTATACCGCAATCTGGAGCCCGGCTTCGTGGCATCGGCGCTCACGGACGCGAGCGGCCCCTTCGAACAACCGGAGCGGCTCCAGCCGCTGATTGAAGAGATTCAAAAACAGCCGCAGCCGCTGGTTCGAACCATGAATTGGTCTTCAGATGCGGCCGCAGCCGAATCGTTCCATGCCATTCCGTTGATGGGCCGAAACAATGAACTTCTTGCCGTTCTTTTGCTCGGCAGTTCGCGCAGAGAGCTCGTGCTGCTGACGCGCCACATTTTGCAGATCGCTGCTGTGGTTGCGGGCGTGGCGATTTTGATCGGATTGCTGATTAGTTTGTGGGTTTCGGCACGCATCACGCGGCCGCTCGAGGAGCTGGCGGCGGGCGCGCGCGAGGTGGCCTCCGGTCGATGGGATACCGTGATTGACTTGCGCGGGCGCGATGAAATTGGGCAGCTTGCTTCCGCGTTTAATGAAATGACCAAAACGCTGGGGGCGCAGCGCGAGCAACTCGTCCAGACGGAGCGCGTAGCCGCGTGGCGCGAACTGGCGCGGCGCTTGGCGCATGAACTTCGCAACCCGCTCTTCCCGCTGCAAATCACCGTTGAAAATTTGCAGAAAGCACGGCAATTGGACGGTAAGCAGTTCCTCGAAGTCTTTAACGAATCCACGGCCACGTTGAAAGCAGAACTCGCGAATCTCAACACCATTGTCGGTCGCTTCAGCGATTTTTCGAAGATGCCGGCGCCGCAGTTTACGCGGGTCAACGTGAATGAAGCGCTGCGCAATGTCGTGCGCCTGTTCGAACCGCAGTTCACCGCTGTGGGCAAGCCGCCAGTCATTCCGGAATATTTTCTGACTGAGCCTGCGCCGGAAATCGACGCCGATGCCGACCTTCTGCACCGCGCGTTTCAAAATCTGGTGTTGAACGCTCTGGACGCCATGCCCGCCGGTGGCACGCTGACCATGCGCACTACCGAGCACGAAAGCCACGTTCGAATCGAAGTGACGGACACCGGCAAGGGACTCACGCCGGAAGAATGTTCCCGGCTTTTTACGCCGTACTACACGACAAAAGTGCAGGGAACCGGCTTGGGTCTGGCGATCATTCAGTCGGTGGTCAGCGATCATCACGGCACCATTTCCGTTTCAAGCGACGAAGGGCGCGGCACAACGTTTCGCATCGAGCTGCCGCAGCGACAATCCGAGCATCCGCCGGCCCGGACGGAGGAAACCCCCGCCGAGCGAAAGCCGCCCCCGAGCTTCACCTTGGCCGCCTCCGACTGACGCGCCGCCGCAAAGGACATTGGTTTGCCACGCAAAGCTCACCTGCTGCTCGTCGACGATGACCCCAACACGCTAGCCTCGCTGGCGAGAGCGTTTCGACTCGCCGGCCATGAAGCGACTGTTTGCGACAATGCGCCGCGCGCTCTGGAGCTGCTGCGCACGGAAACTTTTGACTTGATTCTTTCCGACGTGGTCATGCCCGGCAAGAGCGGCATCGAGCTGCTCGAAGACCTGAAAAATGCCGGCTCGAAGACGCCTATCGTTCTTATCTCAGGCCAGGCCAATGTCGAGATGGCGGTGAAGGCGACGAAGCTCGGCGCTCTGGATTTCTTGGAGAAGCCGCTCTCGACAGAAAAACTGCTCCTCACAGTGGAAAATGCGCTGCGGCTTTCGCGTCTCGAAGACGAAAACCGCTCGCTGCGTCAGCGGCTCGGAAAGCACGAGTTAGTCGGATCGGGCCCGGCGATGAAAAAGCTGCTTGCTCAAATCGATCGCGTAGCCCGAAGCGAAACGCGCGTTTGCATTCTGGGCGAAACCGGGACCGGCAAGGAACTGGTGGCGCGAGCGATTCATGAGAAGTCGCAGCGCAGCGAGAATGCCTTCATCACGCTGAATTGCGCGGCGGTGCCGGCGGAACTCATCGAATCGGAACTTTTCGGCCATGAAAAAGGAGCGTTTACCGGCGCGGCGGCAAAGCATCTTGGCAAATTCGAACAAGCCGAGGGTGGCACGCTGTTTCTCGACGAGATTGGCGACATGCCCGTGTCTATGCAGGCGAAACTGTTGCGCGTGCTCGAAGAGGGTGAGGTCGAGCGCGTCGGCGGCGACAAGCCGATTCGCGTGAACGTTCGCGTGCTGGTTGCCACCCATCGGAACCTGGAAGATCTGGTGAAGCAGAACGCGTTTCGTCGCGATCTTTTTCACCGCATCTATGTTTTTCCGCTGGAGCTGCCGCCGCTGCGCGAGCGGCCGGAGGATTTTAGGGAGCTGGTGGCCCACTTGGGGCGGCAAGTGGCCGCGCAGAATGCTTGGAAAGAAAAGCTCTTTGCCGCAGATGCCATCGCGGAGCTCGGCCGCTACGGGTGGCCGGGGAACGTCCGCGAGTTGCGTAACGTGGTCGAGCGGCTGGCGCTCTTGTCGGCAGAAGATTCCATCACCCTTGCCGATGTGCGGCTTGTGCTTCCGGCCGAACAGGCGGCCGGCGGTGCTTCAAGTTTATCGAGTGCCGGCGCGGCGCAATCGGGAACCCTCGCAGAGCGCAGCGAAGCCTTTGAAAAAGAGGTGCTGCTGGCGGAAATCAAGCGGCACAATTTTCACATGACCAAAGTTGCGCGAGCGCTGGGTTTGGAGCGCAGCCACCTGTACAAGAAGTGCCAGCAACTGGGAATTGACCTGCAATCCCTGCGCAAGCCGGACTGACGACTCCCCTGCGCGCACGCGCCCCAACGCTTGCTGAATCCAACCAAGCGCGTCACACCCTACTGTAAAGTATTGAAAACAGGGCGATTGTTTTTCTTGACACAAATAGCAAAAAGTAATACGTTATTTGCAGATTGCAATAGGTAGGTTCTCGGATGACTCTCGGTAACAAACTCCGTTCGCTCCGCGCCGTCGAGGGTTCTCTGCGCGGTCTCGGCCGCCCGATGACGCAGCAGGAATTGGCTAAAGCCATGAAGCGCGAAGTGGGGCGCGGACTAAGCCAGGCGTACCTCTCGCAAATCGAGAGTGGCACGCGGCCGCACTTGACGCACGGTACGCGCACGCTGCTGGCGCGTTTTTTCCGCGTTTATCCCGGTTTTCTGGTGGACGATCCGGAAGGCTACACGCCGGAGCTGCAGTCCGCGCTTCGCGCGGTCGACGCCAAGATCGACTCGTGGCTCTACGCCGGCGCGGAACAGTTTGCCGCCGATCCGGAGCTCCGCCGTGGCCTCTTGGTCATCGCGGAGAATGAAGATTCGCGCCGGGCGCTTTTGCTCCTTGCGGAGATTCTTCGCACGCCGGGTCTGGCGGATCGTCTCGGAGAAGTTTTGCATTCGGGTAAGCATCAGGCGAGTGGTCATCCACCGCCGAGTTCGCTCGATAACTGACCCGAAGGGGCCGCGTCCGGAATTCCAGTCTCGGCAGCGGGGTGCTGCGTTTCGGGGTGTCTTATGACTTGGTCTGACTTCTATCTGCTGTCGTTCCTGGTGGGCTTCTCGTTGAGCGTTCTGTCGTTCCTGGCGGGCGCAGTCAACTTCCATCTGCCGTTCCACATCCATTTGCCTTTTCACGGAGCGCATCACGCGGGCGGCCTCACAGGAGGCGGTCACGCATCTGGCGTGGGCCTCAAGAGCGGCGCCGCTATCAAATCCGGCGGCCACATCTCCTGGTTCAACGCGTCGACGCTGCTGGCGTTTCTGGCGTGGTTCGGCGGCGTCGGCTACATCCTGACCAAGCACTCTCATTTTGTGGGACTCACCATTCTCGGTTTTGCGCTGCTGGCAGGGCTCTTTGCGGGCCTGGTTGTTTTCCAATTCATGGCCCGCGTGGTGAAGGCCACTAGCACGCCGATGCTGGAATGGGACTACCGCGTGGAAGGAACCGTGGGAACGGTCAGCATGGCCATCCGCGAAAACGGGACCGGCGAAGTGATCTTCGAGCAGAACGGCGCGCGAAAAAGTACCGGCGCTCGTAGCGAAGATGGCACGAGTGTGCCCAAGGGAGTCGAGGTGGTGATCGCACGCTACGACGACGGAATCGCCTACGTGAAGCGGTGGGATGAGTACACGAAGTAGGCGCAGCAGCACGAAAAGCGTTTCTCGGAATGGCGCACGATAGAGACAGTTCGGTCGGATAAAAAGGGAGGTCCACAATGTTGGATTTTTCGAGTGTATGGGTCATGGCCGGGTTGTTGGTGCTGGTGGTCATCGTGATTCTTGTGACGTTCGCAAAGATGTTGCGGAAGGTTGGACCGCACGAAGCGCTGGTGATTTACGGCATTCGAGGACCGCGGACGATAACCAATGGCGGCACGATTATCCTGCCGATGCTCGAACAGTGCCGTGAGCTCTCGCTGGAGTTGATGTCGTTTGACGTGGCTCCTCAGCAGAGCCTTTACACCAACCAGGGCGTGGCCGTCACCGTGGAGGCCGTCGCGCAGCTAAAAGTGAAATCAGATCCGGTGTCCATCCGCACAGCCGCCGAACAGTTCCTCACCAAGCGGCCGGAGCAGCGCGAAGGTCTGATCCGGCTGGTCATGGAGGGCCACCTGCGCGGAATCATCGGCCAGCTCACGGTGGAACAGATCGTCAAGGAACCGGAAATGGTCGGCGACCGCATGCGTTCCACATGCGCGGCCGATATGAGCAAGATGGGGCTCGACGTCGTGAGTTTCACGATTAAAGAGGTGCGCGACAAGAATGAGTACATCACCAACATGGGCCGGCCGGACATCGCGCGCATCAAGCGCGATGCCGAAGTAGCAGCTGCCGAAGCCGACCGCGACATCGCCATCAAGCGTGCCGAAGCAACTCGCGCTGCAGCCGTTGCGAAAGCACAAGCCGATCAGGAGCGCGTCGCCGCCGAAACCGCCTCGATGGCCAAGCAGGCAGAAGCTCAGCGCGACCTGGACATCAAGAGGGCCAACTACCTCGAAATGTCAAAGAAGGCCCAAGCGACAGCGGACAAAGCGTACGAAATCGAGACCAACGTGATGCAGCAGCAGGTCGTTACCGAAGGCGTGCGCGTGCAGCAGGTGGAGCGCGAGTCTCAAGTGAAGGTGCAGGACGCGGAAATCGAGCGCCGCGAACGCGAACTCATCGCCACCGTGCTCAAGCCAGCGGAAATCGAGCGCCAGCGCATCGAGACGATCGCCAACGCGGAACGCCAGCGCTTAATCAGCGAAGCCGAAGGCCGCGCCTCTGCCATTCGCGCCCAGGGCGAAGCCGAAGCCGAAATCATCTTCAAAAAAGGCGAAGCGGAAGCCAAGGCCATGAACGTTAAGGCGGAAGCTTTCCAGGAGTACAACCAAGCCGCGGTCGTCGACAAGCTCATCAGCAGTTTGCCGGAAGTCGTGCGCGCTCTCGCAGAGCCGCTCAGCAAGGTCGACAAAGTCACCATCGTCTCAACCGGAAACGGCGACGCCGCCGGCGCTTACAAGCTGACCGGCGACATCACCAAGATGGCCGCGCAAGTGCCGGCGCTCTTCGAAGCTCTCTCTGGCATGCAGATGTCGGAACTGCTCAGCAAGGTACGGATGATCGGCGATAAAGCGCCAAAGCCAGAGAAACCAGCAGCGCCCGCGCCCAAGGCGTAACGTTCGCTTCCGCCCCTGCAGGCCATCGGGCTTGCCGGGACGCTTGATGGCAGTTGGGGGACGGCCATGACGTGGAAAGATGAACTCCTGATGTTGTGGATCTTCTCGACGGTGGTGTTGGCGTTTGCCGTTCGGTATTTTCTTGGAGGGGCGGTCAGTATGGTCGAGCAAATGGCGGCGTCGAGCCTCTCCTACGTGCCAGCGCTCCTGCATCTGCTGACTCGGCATTTCCGTTAGACCGGTTTGCTTTGCCGGCATTGCGTCGACTGGTTGAAGCTTTGATATTTTTAGTGCGTTTTTGGCAGCCATAGTTTTCGGCCGTTTGAAAGGAGAAATGTCATGGGACTTTTGGAACGAGTGAGCACGTTAATCCGAGCCAATCTGAACGACATGATCGATCGTGCGGAAGACCCGGA
>Ga0210398_10000567_pt1 | contig 41669 bp, 38 predicted proteins | sample IncBWC4OmetaG_FD_161047 | JGI IMG/M metagenome (GOLD analysis project Ga0210398, IMG submission 161047) | Forest soil microbial communities from Barre Woods Harvard Forest LTER site, Petersham, Massachusetts, United States - Inc-BW-C-4-O | ecosystem: Environmental > Terrestrial > Soil >... | reverse complement strand
ACGTACACGGACGGAACGACGCAGGATGTGACGTCGGTGGTGACGTGGAGTTCGTCATTGGCGACGGTGGCGATCATCAGCAACACTGTGGGCAGTTATGGTCTGGCGACCAGTTCCGGCCAGGGCATGGCTACCATCACCGCCACTTCCGCATCCCTCTCCTCTTCCACCACCCTCACGGTCGGAGGCGCAACCGTATCTTCGATCGTTGTATCGCCTTCTTCCGCATCTGTCACCGTGGGAGGCGCGGAACAATTCTCGGCCATCGCAACCTATACCGATGGGTCAACTCAGGACATTACGCAGTCCGCGACGTGGACATCCGCGATACCGGCCGTGGCGACCGTCGGTTCGTCAGGACTCGCGAGCACTATGCTCGCTGGAACCACCACCATTTCGGCCAGTGCTGGTTCCGCGACAGGCTCGGCTCTGCTCACAGTGAATGCACCCGTTCCCGTATCGCTGGTCGTTTCGCCCTCGAGTGCGACGGTTTCCGCCGGCGCGCGGTTGCAGTTCAATGCGACGCTCTACTACAACGACGGGAGTTCGCAGAACGTGACCAGCGCGGTAACCTGGACTTCTTCAGTTCCAACGGTAGCTTCTGTTACCAGCACCGCTCTTGTAGTAACTTCGGCAGCAGGTTCAAGCACAATCGAGGCGAACTGGGGACCGAACCTGTTGACCGCCACCGCCAGCATGACAGTCTATGCCGGCAATACTTTCTTCGTGTCGCCCACGGGAAACGATTCCTGGAATGGAGATCTCTCAGCTCCCAATTCCGATAACTCTGACGGGCCGTTTGCTTCTTTGTCTCGCGCGCAATACGCCGTCGAGAATGCTCCAAAACCAGCCACTGTGATGTTGCGAAACGGAACATACTATCTGGCGGCGACGCCATCGGCGACCCACACTTATCCCGGCACCTTAGTATTCACGTCCGCGGACTCCGGCGCTTCGGCCAGCGCGCAGGTAACGTGGCAAAACTATCCGGGAGAGACTCCGATCATCAGCGGAGGAGTACCCGCGAATACCGATGCAGTCTCCGGTGCGGGTTTGCACTTGCAATGGACCAACACGGGGAACTGGTATCAGGCCCCGCTGCCCACCGTTCTTTCCAACAATATTGCCCTGCAGCCGTTCGAATACCTTTACTACAACGGTGAGCGGCGAATGCGGTCGCGAATTCATGATAACGGTACTTCGCTGTACCCCAGCATCGGTTATTTCATGCAGAATGGGGAGTGCGTCGCCTCCCCGTCCACGCCGGCAGGGCAGTCCAATCCGACATTGGCCTCGTGCAATCTGGGGACGTTCCTGCGCGTCACGAATACGATCTCTCCGACCAGCGCATTGGGACAGGGTTGTCTATATGAGTCAGGGATGGTCAATGGTGTGGCAGTATCGAAGTGTCTTGACCGGTTTGTCTACACCAACACGGCCGGTGGCGACCCCATTCAGGCGTGGAAGAATCTGAACAGTATTTATACGGGTAACCCGGCTAATCCTTGCGCACCCATCACCGGCAACACCTATCCTGCGGGAGACGTTGAATTGACTCTCATAGACGCGTGGTCGGTGGATGTGATGAGAGTAAACTGCGTCGATACCGTCGATAACGTCATCTTCCTTCTTGGCTCGGCCAAGGGCGGAGGGACCGTGGCTAACGCGAACGGTAACTACAATTACTTAGGGCCCACCATTGGTCATCGCTACATAATCGAAAATACTTGGGACGCCTTCAGCGATGCCCTGACGCCAGGGGCGTCTCAGTATGGCATCACCGGCATCTGGTTCCTGGACCGCCATACCACTCCGTGGGTGCTGAACTATATCGCAAATCAAAACGAAAACCCAGACACGGATAATATTGTGATCCCGCAGCTTGGCGGAGCCATTCCAGGGCCGCCTTTGACGGATTACATCGGCGGGAGTCTGTTCTACGCGACCGGCCTGAACTACGTGACCTTCGAGGGCATCACTTTCGAGGTCGATAACTTCTATCCCAACAGCATCGGTTTCAACAACGATGCCAATGGAGAGATGTCGCTCCCGCAGGCTCTTGATTGCGAAGACTGTCAGTTCGTTACGTTCAATACCGTGACGATCAGGCACACATCGGCATCGGGCATTCTCGCGGCTGCTACTGTGGCGACGCCTGCGTGCTCGGGAGGCAATCCGCCCGCTTGTTTCGTGATCGAAAACTCCACAATCTACGACATCGGCGACAGCGGAATACGCATTGGCCACACTCCAGCCGCTACCGACACAAGTGCGACGGTCATACAAGATGTGATGGCCCAGAACAACCTTATTCAGGGCTATTCGCGGGTTTTCCCCGATGGCGAAGGAATCGCCGAGGCAAACGGCAACAACAACCAATATTCCTACAACACCATCACCGATGGGTACCATTCCGCCATTTCGATTTGTCACAACGGCTGCGGTCCCACGAAAAGTGGCGCGAGCATCAGCGGGAACAACATCATCAGCAGTTACAACCTGATCTCGAACATCATGCAAGGCATCACTTCCGATGGAGGAGCGCTCTATTACAACGTGGGAAATGGAAATTCAAGCGGCACCGGCAACGTCATAACTAATAACATTATCAATAATGTTACTGACTCTTATATCATCGACAATCCAGGCACCGCCGGAGTTACAGTAGCCGGCTCTGCCTATGGTGGCGAGGGTGTGCAGCTTGACCAGCAGACAGCGGCCGTCGAGGTTACAAATAATGTCATCTATAACCTTTCCGGAAACGCGATGCACATCTCGCAAGGATTGGCATCTTCAAAGGAAAGCCCTAATACCTTCACGAACAACATTCTCGCGTTTGCCAACTCGGGAATGTTCTTTCAAGCCACGCCCTGGCCGAATGGCTGTCCCAGCGCCCCAATAAAGCAGGTGAATGTCACCAATAACATGATGTATTTCGACCGACAGAGCAGCAGCAATCCTTCGTTTTGGGTGGTCCAGGGCTGCACGGATTCGTGCGGTCAAGCCTACGACACTTACCAGAACTTTCAGGGAAACTCCTATTGGAGAACAGACGGGAAATTCGCGAGCATCAGCAATGCGTTCCAGGTATTGGCCACGCAGGGCCTTAACTCCAGTAATGCTTGCAAGACTTCACCCGTCACCTCTCTTTACTTTAGTAGTGCGACTGCGCCTGACTGGCAGACCGGAGGCAAGGGCGTTCCTGTGGCAATGAATGAAGATCTTCCACCCAGCGCGACGGCCTCGTATCAGCCTCCGTTCACAGGCAGTGGGTTGATCAGCGATCCACCCAGTGCCTACAGCTTCGCCGCCGGGCAAACTCCAGCGACGCCTTTCATCACCGGCAACACGAATCTCACGATCACGAATGCGCACAGCTCTTTGCCCCAACTCGCAACTGTGCCCGCTACCTTTCCAACTTACGTGTACGGCAGTCCGTTGAACAAATTCTAGGCATCGACCCTGGGCAGAGCGATTACGCGGAAGCAGAAGTTGTGCTAAGGCAGACAGTGGATCGATCGGCGGCTTTGCCCCGGCGAGACCGGAGTTGTCCGAGTCGGCTGGGAAATCGAATGAAAGCCAAGATGGATTCGCGTTCCATTCGGTTTGTGATCTTTCTCTGATGCAAGACTGGTTGGTAGCGCTACCGGGAATCGAACCCGGGTTTGAAGATTGAGAATCTTCCGTCCTAACCCCTAGACGATAGCGCCATTGTGGCTGCGCGGCAGCGACGCCGCTTCTGGCTTTTCAATTCTAAGGCTCGCTGCCGAAGTGGTGCAAGCGGTCGAAACGGGATTCGGCGAGATTGCTCGACGGATGTCGAGCAAACTGGAAGTTTGAGCCAAGCCACCGCCAGATTGGCCAGAAGTCGGCCTCGAGGAATTGTCGTGCAGCCATAGAACTGACTGCGTTGGTTGGAGATGGTGGGCGCTATAGGATTCGAACCTATGACTTCCACCGTGTGAAGATGGCACTCTACCGCTGAGTTAAGCGCCCCGCGAGAGTCGGATTTTATTCAAACATTTGCGCGCGGATTATGCAACCCAGGGCGCCATGGTCTCCCTGGGAAGTTTGGATCGGGGATTCACGGAATCACGCTGAACGACACGAGACTTGCCTTCATTTTCTCTGTTCTCTGAGCTCTAGTCTCTTCCTTCCCGGCGCAGGCATGATGGCCCACCCCATCCCGCTTGTTCCTGGGCGGCGGAATTTCTAAGAACGGTTTTACATATTCATGACAACCGATTGAGCCTTACCTCGCTATTTTGGATCGCGTCAAGTAGGTACGTTTTTCCCGGAAGGTCGGCGCTGCCCGAGTCATGGAACTACGATGAAGGGCTGATTGCTGGTGAGCTTGCCTTTCAGAGTGGTTACGGTGACGAATCCGTCGGTCGCGCCGGAGGGCACAGTGGTTTGGATTTCGGTGTCTGAAACAACGTCGTACTGTGCGGCGTGACCGTTGAAGAGCACTCCGCTTGTGCCGGTCAGGTTGTTGCCGAGGATGGTGACGTGGTCATTCACTTTGCCCGCGGTGAGGCGGGTTTCGATGAACGGAGCAAGGCCCATCGAGAGACTGAATATGGTGCCGCAGCCTCCAATGCAGTTTTTACTGGTGCCGCCGGCGAAGGTGGCTCCGTAGAAATTTCCGTTGGTCGCCTGGATCAGACTGGAAAAAGGGCCGGTGCCGTCTGAACAGTTGGGCTGGGAACAAAAACTGTAAAGCGTGGTCAACTGGCCGGCGGGGGTGATTTGGAAGATCGTGCCGCCGGAGCCGCTGGTTCCTCCCGATGACGTTGTGCCATAGAAATTCCGGTCGGTGCCCAGCACGAGAGCGGCCTCGGGATAGGCTCCGTCGGAGAGATTGAAGTTGTGGAGGGTCTTCAGCGTGCCGGTGGGTGAAACTTCGAAAACCGTACCGTAGCCGTTGGCTCCGCCAAGAGTAGTGGTTCCGTAGAAGTTGTGGTTGAGGCCCTGGACCAGGCCGCCGAAAACTTCCTGACCGTCGGCGCAGTTCGGTTGGGAGCAGAAACTATAGAGGCTGGTGAGTTGGCCGGAGGGAGTAATTACAAAGACGGTGCCGCATCCATTTTCTGCCGTGCAGTAGCCGTTAGCGTTGGAGCCGCCGGCGATGGTCGTACCGTAGAAGTTTCCGGTGAGCGGGCGGATGAGCGAGCCAAAATCGGGACCGGTTCCATCTGCGCCGTCAAAACTTGCAAGGGTGGTCAAGGTGCCAGCCTGGCTCATTTGGAAGACTGTGCCGTTGCCACTCGCGCCCGCGTTAAAGGTTGTTCCGTAGAAAGTGTCGTTGAACACCTGCAGCAAGCCGGCAGCCGGATCGGTGCCGTCGGCGCAGCCCGGTTGGGAACAAAAACGGTAGATTGTTGTGAGGCCGCCCGCCGGAGTGATTTTGAAGGCCGTGCCAAAGTTGTTGGTACCGCCGAGAGCGGTGGTTCCGTAGAAATTGCCGTCGGTGGATTGCAGCAGCCCGGCGTTGGCGATGGCACCGTCACTGCAACTGGCCTGAGAACAAAAGCTATACAACGTGCGCAGCCTTCCCGCAGGGGTTATCGCGAAGACTGTGCCCTCGTCGCTGGCGCCGCCAGCGGCTGTCGTCCCGTAGAAGTTTCCGTTGGTTCCCTGCACCAAAGGCGCGGCAGGGTACCCTGGGTCTCTACCGTCGGTCTTGTTGAAGCTTGCCAGAGTGGTAACGGTCTGGGCCGGCGCCGTGGTCACGGCTGCCGCACAGAACACGAGGATGGCCCAGATTTTATTTCGTTGGTTAAGGTTCGTCATGACAGATTCCTTGTTGCCGAGCATGTTGCAGAGCATGGAATTAGACCATGCAGAACGGGTTCGGGGACGGTCGATCAGCGAACATGATCGGGCGATGAGATTATGTCTTCGGTTCCAGTGGACGTCAAGGTGAAGGATTCTGCAACTCTTTAAGGGCAAAGGGATACTGGTTCAGGAAGGGAATCTGTTGACTGTAAAGATTCGTAGGAGGGCGAGAAATTGGTTGACGGGTTTGGGCAATTTGAGTAGAGTATGACGTTCCAAGGATCACCGGAATTTGTATCTGCTCTGAGATACCCATCCTGGGTAGCCCAAATCAGGAAAAGTGAGCATCTTCGGGGTCCGGTTACGCATCTATTCTGGGTAGGAATTGCGCTAACTCCTTACAAAACCTTAGGGAAATGAATGGCTTAGGGTCATTTCTGGGGTTCCTGGCCATCTTAAGAAGGCGCGAGGCGAAGCGAAATTACCCATATATTATAAAGGAAGGAGCAGGACGACATGCGCTCTGATCGTGTGTTTGACGCTTTACAAACGTTGAGGAACCGTTATATGCTTTGCCAGCTCGCCTCCAAGGCCACGCGGAAGTTCCACCGGCCCAGCACCAGAATCCAGGAAACGATGAATGGAGTTTTGGACCGGATCGCGGGCGCGGAGCGGCAGGAAATCCTGTCGGAGCCAGAGAACGTTGCCGAGGCACAAAGGCGGGCTGCTTAAGCAGCCCGGTCCGCCTGCCTTGTAGGTTTTTGTCTTCCCTGAACACCCTCCTTGGAAAATTCCCGACAACGCTGAAACGTATACGTCTAAGTGCTCGGGCATAGGTGAATCATGACCATTGCTGAACTCAAAGAAAAAAACATTACCGAGCTGACCAAGATCGCAAGGACCTTGGAGCTGCCCGGGGCGAGCGGACTGCGGAAGCAGGATCTCATCTTCAAAATCCTGCAGGCGCAGAGCGAAAAAGAAGGACACATTTTTGCCGAGGGCGTGCTGGAAATTCTGCCTGACGGCTACGGATTTCTGCGCTCGCCGGATTACAACTACTTGCCGGGGCCGGACGATATTTATGTGTCGCCGTCGCAGATTCGCAAATTCGATTTGAAGACGGGCGACACCATCAGCGGGCAGGTGCGGCCTCCGCATGAAGGCGAGAAGTATTTTGCGCTGGTGAAGATCGAGGCGGTGAACTTCGAGTCGCCGGAAGAAGCGCGGAACAAGATTCTGTTCGACAATTTGACGCCACTGTATCCGCAGGAGCGGTTGAAGCTGGAAACCACTCGTGAGAACGCCAGCGCCCGCGTGATGGATTTGCTGACGCCGCTCGGCAAGGGACAGCGTGGGTTGATCGTTTCTCCTCCGCGGGCCGGCAAGACCATGCTGTTGCAGAACGTGGCGAACTCGATTACGACGAATCATCCCGAAGTGGTGCTGATGGTACTGCTGATCGATGAACGTCCGGAAGAAGTTACCGATATGCAGCGGTCGGTGAAAGGCGAAGTGATTTCTTCGACCTTCGATGAGCCGGCGGCGCGGCACGTACAAGTCGCCGAGATGGTGATCGAGAAGGCGAAGCGCCTGGTCGAGCACAAGCGCGATGTGGTGATTCTGCTGGATTCGATTACGCGCCTGGCACGCGCCTACAACACGATTGTTCCGCCCTCGGGCAAGGTGCTTTCGGGCGGCGTGGATTCGAACGCGTTGCAGCGTCCGAAGCGTTTCTTTGGATCGGCGCGAAATATCGAAGAAGGCGGCTCGCTTACGATTATCGCGACCGCGCTGATCGATACTGGATCGCGCATGGATGACGTGATCTTTGAAGAATTCAAAGGCACGGGCAACTCAGAAATCATTCTCGAGCGTAAGCTGGTGGATAAGCGTGTGTTCCCGGCGATCGACATTCAGCGCTCTGGCACGCGTAAGGAAGAGCTGCTCATCCCGCGCGAGGATCTCTCGCGTATCTGGGTCCTGCGCAAGGTGCTGAACCCGCTGTCTCCGGTAGAAGCGATGGAGTTGCTGATCGACAAGCTCAGCAAGACCAAGGCGAACGGCGAATTTTTGTCGAATATGAGCGCGCTGTAAAACAGCAGCTAGCGGTTGCCGGCCTGCGGCACTCGCGTCTGAGACTTTGAAGCGCGTATATTTTCATCGGCTTATTGGCACGAGGATTCGTGCCTTTCCCGATATTCACCAATCTCAGGTTTCTTCTGCCTTCCAGGCAATCTTTTCGTCCTCGCGCGATGGTGGCATACTTTGAGGAACGGGCCTGACGCTTCAGCCTGTTTGCGAGGTCACCGTGCGACCCATAGTGCTGACTTTTCTGGTTTCTATTTGTTTGCTCTTCCCTGCCGCCGGAACTCCGCAGGGTTTGCCGCAGAGGCCGGGGCCACCGATGAATCCCGGGGATCGAGGCAACAATGGTGACAACGATCCGGCGCAGCAGCAGATCGCGCGCGACATGGCAAAAAGAGCCAACGAGGGCCGACAGAAGCTAATCAAGAACGATACCGACAAACTGGTGAAGCTTGCGGCGGAACTGAAAGAGTATGTCGACAAGTCGAATGAAAATGTTCTGTCGATGGACGTGGTCAAGAAGGCGGAAGAGATCGAGAAGCTGGCGCACAGCGTGAAGGAAAAGATGAAGGGGCCGAACTAGAAAGATCGGGTAGTTTGGGTAATCGAGCAATTGTGTAATTGGAACCGAGGCGGATCAATTCAGAATCAGCTATGACTTCTCGCACAGTGGCGGTTTTCGATCTTGGCGGGGTGCTGGTGGACTGGAACCCGCGCTATCTGTATCGCAAGCTGTTTTCCGGAGACGACGCGGCGATGGAGCATTTTCTAGCCAATATCTGCACGTCATCGTGGAACTCGGAGCAGGATGCGGGGCGAAGCTTTGCGGAAGGCTGCGGTTTACTGAAGGTGCGGCATCCCGATTACGCCGAATTGATTGACGCCTGGTTTGCGCGACATGGGGAGATGGTGGCGGGAAGCATTTCGGGCACGGTCGAGATTCTGGCGGAGTTGCGCGCGAGAAAAATTCCTTTGTATGCGCTGAGCAACTGGTCGGCAGAAACATTTCCCACCGCGCAGAAGCGATTTGAATTCCTGCAGTGGTTTGACGGGATTCTGCTCTCGGGCGAGGCGGGAATGATCAAACCCGATCGCCGAATTTATCGGCGTTTCTTCCAAAGGTTTGCCATCGATCCTGCGCAAGCGGTTTTTGTCGACGATCTGCGGCCGAATGCGGAAACCGCGCGAGAGCTGGGGATGCATGCGATTGTGTTCACCGATCCGGCGGCGCTGAGGCGGGAACTGGCGGAGCTGGGTTGGTTATCTTCCAAATTCGGCGGGATGTGAGGAGCCGAGAGCGAGAGCGCCGAGGGAACCAGGCTTCGCAACCTGCAGAACCATAAATGGACCTGCACTGCTCGGTTCGCCATTCACAGCGTCACCATCGTCCTCCTCCGAAGTCTGCCCCGCATGAAGGGGATGGTTTGCGATGGTTTCGTAGGCATACCCCGTAAGGTGAGCAATTACCCGATCGTCGGTAACGCGAACGGTCAAGCGCGCCCAGCCGTAGTGTTCCTGGTGGTCGATATCAAACTCGAATCCGAGGTAGCGGTCAGTCACGTTTACCCAAAGGCCAACGCCGCCAAAAACCATGGCGCCGCCGTTCTCCTCGCACAGTCTTCCCCGGCCGATGCCTTGCCCCGCCTGGAGTGCACTGGCGTAGCAACCGGAACTCCCGGCCGATTCGAGTCCAATGACCCGATTGCCGTTGGCGTGGCCGATTACTTAAAAGGAATTCGCGTTATCGACCCCACCGCCAAAGGTGAAGTCGGTAATCCCGTCGCCGTTGACGTCGAGATCGAAGGTCGGGCCCTTGCGAATTGTGATGGTGACGTCTGCGCTGGTGTAAATGATCTCCGCTTCGGAGGGCTGTGCCAGGGCAAGCACCGCAATGCCGCTTCCTGCAGCCGCCAAGGCGTAAGCACGCAGCCGGGTTTCGGTGTGGGCAGGTAGTTTTTCGCGGCGTCTCATTGAAAGGGCATCGTCACCGGAAGGAACTCTAGTACAAGTTTGCGCGGCGTGCAAGGGTTATGGCCACGGGGCGGTGGCGCAGTTTGCATTGAGCGGCGCTTTTTCGAGCGACGCGAAGAATCTCCCGCTACGACGCCGCGTGCCACAGGAGATCCCACGCCCCGCTGGTGAAAACGCGGGCGCTTCGGGATGACGCCTGACAGATCTGGCTCGTTTCGAGTTGCCGCGGCAAGGGAGCGCGACTGAAGTCGCGCCCCTTGCAAACTAAACGAAAAAAGATCTACGCTTTGTCGCTTCGGATTCGCATACTAAAGAATGAGCGGTAGACGAAGATGAACGAGATGGCGAAGAAGACGAGCGCCAGCACGTTGGTGATGGTTGCACCGTTCTCTCCCTGCGCGATGCTGACGGCGAGTTCGACGGCGAGCAACCCGAAGAGCGTGGTGAATTTGATGATCGGATTCAGCGCCACCGAGGAGGTGTCTTTGAAGGGATCGCCGACGGTGTCGCCTATGACGGTTGCGTCGTGCAGCGGAGTTCCCTTCTGCTTGAGTTCGACTTCGACGATTTTCTTGGCGTTATCCCACGCGGCGCCGGCATCGGCCATGAAGATTGCCTGGTAGAGGCCGAAGATGGCGATGGAGATGAGATAGCCAACGAAGAAGAACGGCTCGACGAAGGCGAATGAGAGCGTGGCGAAGAACACCGCGATGAAGATGTTCAGCATGCCTTTCTGCGCGTACTTGGTGCAGATCTCGACGACTTTCTTGCTGTCCGCGACCGAGGCCTTTACCACTCCTTCGAGCTTGATGTTGGCCTTGATGAACTCGACTGCACGGTAAGCGCCGGTAGTGACGGCTTGAGTGGAGGCTCCGGTGAACCAGTAAATAATGGCGCCTCCGGTGATCAGGCCGAGGAAGAATGGCGCGTGCAGCAGCGAGAGTTTGTTGACGTTCGCGGTGAGGCCGTTGGTGAGCGCCATGATGATGGAGAAAATCATGGTGGTGGCGCCGACTACCGCGGTGCCGATGAGCACCGGTTTGGCCGTGGCTTTGAAAGTGTTCCCTGCACCGTCGTTGGCTTCGAGCAGGTACTTGGCCCGGTCGAAGTTGATCGACATGTTGAAGTCTTTCTTGATTTCGGCTTCGACGTTGGGGACCTGCTCGATCAGCGAAAGCTCGTAGACCGATTGAGCGTTGTCGGTAACCGGACCATAGGAGTCGACGGCGATGGTTACGGGACCCATGCCGAGGAAGCCGAAGGCAACGAGTCCGAAGGCGAAGACCGCCGGCGCCAGCATGGTGGCTGCGGCTGCGAGGCCGAGAGTGCTGAAGTAATAGCCAATCGACATTAACAGGACCATCGAAAGGCCGAGGTAGTAGCCGGAGAAGTTTCCGGCGACGAAGCCGGAAAGAATTCCGAGAGAGGCTCCGCCCTCTTCGGCCGAAGTCACGACTTCTCTGACGTGCCGCGAGTCGACCGAAGTAAACACTTTGACGAGTTCGGGAATGATCGCGCCCGCGAGCGTGCCGCAAGAGATGATTACGGCCAGCTTCCACCACTGCGAAGCGTCACCTTGCAACTCGGGGATGATGAAGTAGGAAGTGAGGAAAGTGAGGCCAATGGAGACGATCGATGTGATCCATACCAGCGAAGTGAGCGGATGCTCGAAGTTCATTTCGTCGGCATTTTTGTATTTACCGCTGGCGATGGCCGCGTTGAGGAAATAAGAAACCGCGCTGGCCACCAGCATGATGACGCGCATGACGAAGATCCAGACCAGCAACTGGACTTTCACGACCGGGCTGGCTACGGCCAGGAGGATGAACGTGATCAGCGCGACGCCGGTGACGCCGTATGTTTCGAAGCCGTCGGCGGAGGGACCCACGGAGTCGCCGGCATTGTCTCCGGTGCAGTCGGCGATGACGCCGGGGTTGCGGGCGTCATCTTCTTTGATCTTGAAAACGATCTTCATCAGGTCGGAACCGATGTCGGCGATCTTGGTGAAGATGCCGCCGGCGATGCGCAACGCCGCCGCGCCGAGCGACTCGCCGATGGCGAATCCGATGAAGCACGGGCCAGCGTAATCGCCGGGAATGAAGAGAAGGATGATGAGCATGATGAACAACTCGACACTGATGAGCATCATGCCGATGCTCATGCCCGCTTCAAGGGGAATCTGGTAAACCGGAAACGGCTTGCCGGGGAGCGACGCGAAAGCGGTGCGGGAATTCGCGAAGGTGTTAACCCGGATGCCGAACCAGGCGACCCCGTAGCTGCCTGCGATGCCGACGAGGCTGAAGGCCATAATAATGAGGACGCGAGCGGCTTCCATGTGCTCGAGCAGGCCGAAGTAGAGCACGATGACGACGGCGATGAAGACCCACAGCAGCAGAATGAATTTGCCCTGGGTGACGAGATAGGTCTTGCAGGTCTCGTAGATCAGCTCAGAGATCTCGCGCATGGCGCGATGCACCGGCAGGTTCTTCAAACGCATATAGATGACCATGCCGAAGCCGAAGCCGAAGAGGCAGAAGAGCAGGCCAATCATTAAGAGGCGATGGCCGTCGATGGCGCCATTGAAGAAGCTCACCAACGACAGGTCGGGGAGTTTGAGCGAGGCTTCGCCCCCGGCCTCAGGGGCGGGTTGGGCGACAGCCGCAACGGCAGTCAGTGCGAGCAACGCGATAAGAGAGCAAGATTTGCGGAGAAGAGAGCGTCTTCCGGCCAGATCTTTTCCAGCTACATCGGTCAGGAAACCAGATACTGCACGGCGTCCTTGGAACGCAGCAGTGGCGAGCCAGGTGCGCATAACGAGACCTCCAATGAATCGGTTTTCAGGATATTTCAAACGTGTTTAGGCGCTGCGTTCCAGCAAGAATCCCGGGCGGTAACCGAGGGTCCTTTGCCGGAATTCCGAACACGCTTCCACCGCAAACCTACACCGGGAATGTTGAGTTTGGCCGCGTCGGAGTTTGCCCTCGCACGGGGAAGAGAAACGACTCTCCATCTGCGAGTGCAAAACGAGCATTTATAACAGGTTGTCACGAAACGGTCAATCGCGGGGCGGGCGGTAGTGGCTCGGTTTGAAAAATTCGATGCGGTCCAGGCGGTTGGGCACACCGAAACCCACTCCGCCCGCTGGTGAAAACGCGGGCGTTCAAGATGACGCCACCCAACTCGCGGTGCGCGATTCGGCGCTCCGCGAGTATGCAGATTCTTGCAACCTTATTTATGCGATCAGGTGAAGATCCTTGCGGGGCGCAGGATTTGCATGGATGAGTCTTTATTCTCCATTGCATTACTTTGGTCACCGGCATAGACTCAGCGAGCCGTTTTGCACTCTGCAAAATCGGTTTTCTTGTCTTGGCAAAGAAAAACCCAGAGGAGGAATATAGTGAAAACAACGCTTTTGGCATTTGCGTTCGTGGTAGCGCTCAGCCTCTCCGCGGTTGCGGCCAGTTCGAAGAAGCCTGCAGCTTCGGTACATCTCAAGGGCAACGACTCTATCGCGGTTCCCCATTTCACCGGCACTCCATCATCCACCCCACCTGCGCTGTGCAGTCCGTGCATTTTCTACGGTGGCGATCTCGACACCTCCAGCCCCAACGCTGCCGGCATGTCGGATGAGAACACGCTTCTCATTCTCGGCGGCTCCAGCACCTATGCGGCCGTGAACATCCCGACGGGCGTTACCGCCAATGTTTACGGAATCGTTTTTAACGTTCAAGCGGATGCGGCATTCGATCCGATGCAGGGCACGTATGACATTCGCACTGGAGTTTCTGAAGGCGACGGCGGAACCAGCATCGCTTCGGGTAGCGGAGCAGTGGTAGTGCAGCCGACGGGCCGCAACTTCCTCGGCCTGTACGAGTACACGGTGGCATTGTCGTGGTCGTCGGCGGTAACACTGACGCCCGGCGAATACTGGTTCAACGTGACACCGCAGTGCCTGAACACGCTGGATGGCAGCTGCAACGTCTTCCGGCAATTCGTATCGAACACAACATCACTGGCCAACGGGCGTCATGCCTCGTGGCAGCCGTTGCATGAGATGTTCCTGAATTCGTCGTTCTTCGGATTCACCTGGGCGAACTGGTGTGATTCGAGCCTCGGCTTTAACTCGCAGCAGTGCGCCGCTATGTCGTTCGGTTTGCGCGGAACGGACTAGCAATCTGATTTCAGTCTAGTGAGATCGCAAGAAACGGCTCCAGCGCATCGCGCGGATCCGGTAATGCTGAAAAAGATAGCGAAAAATACACAGGAGGAATCGAGTGAAAACGACGCTTTTCGCAGCAGCATTGGTAGTAGCGCTCAGTCTCTCTGCGGCGGCGGCCCAAAAGGCATCGCCATCGCAACACCTGGCGGGCGACATGGACGGCAAACAAACACCCCCGCTTAGCATCCCACCTGCGCTCTGCAGCCCGTGCATTTTCTACGGTGGCGACCTGAATGTGTCGTCGCCGAACGCGGCAGGACTCTCCGATGAAAACACGCTTCTCATTTCCGAGGGTCAGACCTATGGCAACTTCAACGTTCCTTCGGGCGCCAGCGTAACGGTGACCGGAATCCTGTTCAACGTGCAGGCAGACGCCAACTTCGATCCGCTGACCGCGACCTATGATGTGCGGCAGGGGGTTTCGGAAGGCGATGGAGGCACGGACCTGGCCAGCGGCAGCGGCGCTATCCAGGTGGCAGCCACGGGGCGTAACTTCCTTGGGCTGAATGAGTACTCACTTGCCGTTCAGCTCGCCGAGCCGCTGGTACTTGGGCCTGGCGACTACTGGTTCAACATGACGCCAACTTGCGTGGCGGGTTCGACCGACGGCAGCTGCTACGAGGGACGGCAATTCGTCTCCAACGTAAATGGCCGCACCAACAGCATCCACGGCGCAGGCGAACCGGGCGGGCAGATTTTCCTGAACTCCGCCTTCTTCGGGTTCACCTGGGCGAACTGGTGTGATTCGTCTCTCGGTCTGAACGCCCGGCAGTGCAACAGCCTGTCGTTTGGATTGATGGGCTACAACAACGACTAACCTGCTTTGACGAAAACGAGAGCCGGGGAGAAATCCCCGGCTTTTGATTTTTTCGGCAGTTTTGGTCGTGGTCGAACTTAGAGTTCGGAAGCGAGTCACGCGAGGCGAGTTTAGGTCCAGTAGGTGCGATCGAGGGAGCGGTATTGAATCGCCTCGGCGATGTGTTTGGGCTCGATGGCGGCAGCATCTTCCATGTCGGCGATGGTGCGCGCGACTTTCAGGATGCGGTCGTGGGCGCGAGCACTAAGGCCCTGTTGAGTCATGGCGCGCTCGAGTAGGCGCTCGCAATCGGCCGAAAGCTCGCAGAACGAGCGAATGTGTCGCGACGACATCTGCGCGTTGCAGTAAATTTTCTCTCGGGTGGAGGCGAAGCGATCGATTTGCTTTTTTCTCGTTCGCACAACGCGTTCGCGAATCTTTGCGGAACTCTCCGGCTCGCTGGTCGAACGCATCTCTTTGTAGTTCACTGCGGGAACATCGATGTGAATGTCGATGCGGTCCATGAGGGGGCCGGAGATTTTTGAGATGTAGCGTTGAATCATCGGCGTGGTGCAGTGGCACTCGCGGGTGCGGTCGTTGTGGAAGCCGCAGGGGCAGGGATTCATGGCGGCGGCGAGCATGAAGCGCGCGGGAAAAGTCAGAGCCATGGCGGCGCGGGCGATGGTAACCGAGCCGTCTTCAAGCGGCTGGCGAAGGACTTCGAGCACATTGCGGGGAAATTCGGGGAGTTCGTCGAGGAAGAGCAATCCGTTGTGCGAGAGCGAAACTTCGCCCGGGCGCGGAATCATGCCGCCGCCGATCAATCCAGCGTCAGAGATGGTGTGATGCGGAGAGCGGTAGGGACGCTTGCCGACCAGGCCGCTGCCGGCTTCCAAAATCCCGGCCACGCTGTGAATCTTGGTGGTTTCGAGGGCCTCTTCGAAGGTAAGCGGCGGCAGGATCGTAGGCATGCGCTTGGCCAGCATGGTTTTGCCGGAGCCCGGAGGACCGATCATGAGAATGTTGTGGCCTCCGGCGCAGGAAATTTCGATGGCGCGCTTGGCGGTCTGCTGTCCGCGAACATCTTTGAAGTCGACGAAGAATTCCTGCGATTCACGCAGGAGCGCGTCGCCATCGGCCTTCACCGGAGCGATGCCGTTGCCCGAGTTCACGAAATGAATGACATCGAGCAGCGAGCGTACCGGATAGACGTCGACTCCTCCGACCATGGCCGCTTCACGAGCGTTGGCTTCGGGAACGACGATGCGAGAGATTTTGCGGCAGCGGGCTTCGAGCGCGATGGGGAGGGTGCCACGGACGCCGCGCACTCCGCCGTCGAGCGAGAGCTCGCCAATGAAGAGACAGTCGTCGATCTCTTTCTTCGTAATGCCGCCGTAGGCGCCGACAATGCCAAGCGCCATGGGCAGATCGAATCCGGAGCCTTCCTTCTTTATATCTGCGGGCGCGAGATTGATGGTGATGTGGGTGGGCGGAATGTCGTACCCGCAATTTTTCAATGCGGCACGCACACGGTCGCGGCTTTCGCGCACGGCGGCATCGGGCAGACCGACGGTGTGAAAATGGTCCTGGTCGGTCTTGATGCCGGAACAATCGACTTCCACCTGAATGATATTAGCGTCGATGCCGTAGACCGCGGCGCTGAGCGTCTTGTAGAGCATGAAAGATCCAGGCGAGATGGGCCTCGGTGGCTGTTGACACACGAAGGCTCGACTCTGGAAGCAGTCACGTTACGCGCCGCGAACCCGTTATCGCTGTGATGGATGTCACATGCGTGGCTGTGGATTACGAAGAGGAAATCCAGACCGCGCTGCCGTGCCATTGACGGTCATGCAGCGCGCATTCAGGGCTTCGCTCATTTGTGGACTTCTGCAGGAAGCGGCTGCCGTTGTGCTGGACAATCCGGCATGCTCAACTGCCTTGCGCGATGAAACCGGGGACGCCTGTTGTCACCACGGTATTGAGCCTCTGCCTGGTCTGAATGCGATTGATTTCGTTCAACGCGCCTTCCGGAAGGGTGGAGATGTCAAAATTCTCTCTGGCGCGGGCCGCGGATTTGGGCGTGGTAAGCACAGCCGTGCCGCGCTGTACCGCCCATGCCAGCAGCACTTGTGCTGGGGTTTTTCCAACTCGCGTGGCAATTGCCGAAATGACCGGGTCTTCGAGCAGCCCCGGCTTCATTCCGTGGCCCAATGGCGCGAAAGCCAAAAGAACAATTCCCTTTTCTTTGCAGAATGCGAGAAGCTCCGTTTCCGGCAGATAGGGATGTGACTCGACCTGAACCACGGCTGGCTTGATTCTTGCAGCCTCGAAAACGGGTAACAATTCATTCAAGCCGACGTCGGACAATCCGATGGCCCGGCACTTGCCGTGGTTCACGAGGCTTTCCATCGCTCTCCAGGTATCGAGCAAAGTCACTCCGTTGTCGTAGATCACATTGCCGTTTTGATCCCGCGGGTCCTGCTCGTCGCCCGGTTGAAATGCGTAGGGAGTGTGAATGAGGTAGAGATCCAGATACTTGAGCCTGAGCCTGTCGAGACTCGCTTCGAAAGCCGGTTCGACGCGTTCGGGCCGATGATTGGAGTTCCACAATTTCGTAGTAACAAAAATGTTTTCGCGCGCGAGCCCAAGCTCCGCCAGGCCCGACTGTAACGCCTCGCCCACCTCGCGCTCGTTGCGGTATCGCTCCGCGCAATCGAAGTGCCGGAATCCGGCGTCGAGCGCATCTCTGGTCGCAGTTTTCGTCACAGCGGCGTCGGGAATGAGGGTGCCAAAGCCGAGCGCGGGAATGGCGGCGGCTCCGCTGTTGAGCGGCAGTTTAGTTAATCGAATATCAGAAGATTCAATCATGGGGAGATGCTCGTGCCGCTCTGCGTTCTTGTCACCTGGCTAGCTGTAAATCTTTTCTTCCATATTCTGCGTGTCATTCGGCGATGGGGCAATCAACCCTGAGGATATTAACGACGCGTACACGGCTTGTTCGGCGGCGAGCCAGTCGACATCAGGCGAACCGAGAGGGCATCCCCTTTGTGCCCAAAGCTTGTATGCCAGTTTTGCTATGAATTCATGCCGATCCTCCCCTAGAAAATCGGTAGTGAGTTCCACCTGCAGTTGCTCGTCTCTTGGTCGAGATTCGTTGGGCATTGTGGTCCTCCAAGCCTGGTTCATCGCCAGGACGGTGCTTCGTGCCACAAAATGAAAGGAGCCTCAAGCGGTACGAACGCTCCTGCGCGCTGCGGAACGAGGCGCGGTGTGTAGTCAGCCGGCGGACGGCCCTTCGGAACAGAAGCGCTGTAGGTGAAGGCGCTAGTGGCTCCGACCAGGCGTTCGCCGCGATTCATAGCGTGCGTGACTGGATCCCCGTCTTTCTGCGGGTTTGCGTAAAGTTCGACTCTCACGGCGTCGGGATCGATATCATCGAGAAAAACCTGAACGTGAAAAAGGTATTGCTCGTTCTGTTGCTCCAGGGTCGCGGCGCCGAAGCGCAGCGCCGACCAATGTTGCGACAGTTCCCCCTGCCAGGCGACGAGATCGGCTCCCTCTGAACCTCGATTCCCGGCGCGCCGGCGAAAAGCCGCCGCCGCCGAGAGATAGTGTTCTTCGGTATATTGGCGGACTGCGCGGTTGCTCGAGAAGGCCGGAGTCAAGCGGGCCATGCTCTCGCGCATGCGGGCAACCCAGGCCCGTGGAATTCCATGCTCATCGCGGGCGTAGAACTCCGGGACAACCTCTTTTTCGAGCACGGCATAAAGACTCTCGGCGTCAGCGGCGTCCCAGGCAGGGTCATCGCCATGTTCGCGCCCATCTCCGATGGCCCAACCTACCTCCGGCGTATAGGCCTCGGCCCACCAGCCATCGAGTTCCGAAAGATTCAACCCGCCGTTCACCAGCACCTTCATGCCGCTGGTTCCGCTGGCTTCCCAGGGCCGCCGCGGAGTGTTCACCCAGACATCCACGCCCTGAACCAGATGCTCCGCCATGAGAACGTCGTAGTCCGAAAGGAAGACCACCCGCGATCGAACTTCGGGACGGCGGGCGAATTCAAACCACTGCCGGATCATTTCTTGCCCCTCGGCATCCTGGGGATGAGCCTTGCCTGCAATCACGAGTTGAACCGGGCGCTCCCGATTCATCAGGATGTTGAGGAGCCGCGCCGGATCGCGCAAGAGAAGATTTGGGCGTTTGTAGGTGGCAAAGCGACGAGCAAATCCCAAGGTCAGAATATTGTCATCGAGTATCAGGGCGGCCTGCGCGAGGTCCTCCGGCGACGATCCGCGAGCCGCTAGTTGACGGCCATAAAGTTTTCGGACGTACTCAACGAGAGCTTTGCGGCAACCTGCGCGGAGTTGCCAGAGGCTGGAATCGCTGACCGCACGAATATCTTTTTCTGTATTTGCCAGCGTTCCGTGCCAGCATTCTTTTCCGCAGGAAAGTTCCCATAAGTGGTCTGCTTCGGCGGAGTCCCAGGTAGGGGTGTGAACTCCGTTGGTCACGTACGTCACCGGCACTTCTGTTTCGGGCCAGCGGGGAAACAGAGGCTGGAAGAGCCGCCGGCTCACCTGACCGTGCAATTTGCTGACGCCGTTGATGGCGCCGCTGCCGTGGATCGCCAGATAGGCCATATTGAACGGCTCGGAGGAGTCCTGGCGATCGCGCCGCCCCAACGCCAGAAAGTCATCGAGCGAAATCGACAGTTTCTCCTCGGCATACTTGCCGAGATATCGCTCGATCAGGCTGGGAGTAAAGCGGTCGAAGCCTGCCTCTACGGGAGTATGCGTCGTAAAGAGATTGCCGGCACGAGTGACGGCAAGCGCGGCGTCGAATGGCTTGCCATTGTCTTCCATGTAGGAGCGCGCACGTTCCAGAACCGCGAATGCGGCATGGCCCTCGTTGAGATGGCAGACCTCGGGTTGCAATCCCAAGGCTCGCAGGAGCCGCCAACCTCCCATACCGAGGACTAACTCTTGTTTCAAACGCAGATCGGGACCGCCCCCGTACAGTTCAGTCGTAATGCCGCGGTAAGCCGGAGGGTTGGCGGGATCGTTGGAATCGAGCAAATACAATCTGGCCCGGCCAACCTGTACCTGCCAGACCCTGATCCACAGCGTAAAGCCAGGCAAAGCGATAGCCAGGCGCAGCCATTCGCCGTTTGGCTGACGCACCGGCCGAATCGGAAGCTGGCCCGGATCGTTGAACGGATACAGAGCTTGCTGGTGGCCCTGGGCATCGATTTCCTGCCGAAAATAGCCTTGTTGATAGAGCAAGCCAATTCCGGTTACCGGGACGCCGAGGTTACTCGCGGCTTTCAGTTGATCGCCCGCAACGTTACCGAGTCCCCCCGAATAAATTGGCAGCGCTTCGCTCAACATGAACTCCATCGAGAAATACGCAATGGTCGAGATGCCCGAACGCGGATGCGTCTTTTGAAACCACGCTTCCGACGCTTCAACGGCGGATTTCTCGTGGTGGAGGTCAGTCAGGAGTTTTTGAAATCTGGGGTCGGAGGTAAGTGTTTGCAGTTTTTGCCGGGATACGGTTTGCAGCATGACCCAGGGATTGTGAGTGAGTTCCCAGAGTTCGGGATCGAGTTGCTCCCAGAGTTGATCCGCCGAGTGATTGAACGACCATCTAAGGTCAAGGGCGAGGTCGGTTAGAGCATCTGAAATGGCTGGGTCGAGAGGACGATCACTGCTCGTTCGATCATTGCCTGTTCGATCATTGCTTGTTCCATCATCGCTTGTTTGATTCACGCCTGTTCGATCGACGACTGTCGGGCTACTCATAAACAAACTCCTCTTGTACTTATTGCTTCCGTGCTTATTGGTTCATGGCTTATGGGCTCAGGCCGCCTGGGCGCCGCGAGCCAGCGTTTCCGAAACAATGGCCTGGGCTTCTTCCTCAATCTGTTGCAGATGTTTCTGGCCGAGAAAACTCTCGGCGTAAATCTTGTAGATTTCCTCCGTCCCCGAAGGCCGTGCAGCAAACCAGCCGTCCTTGGCAATCACTTTGATTCCTCCAATTGGATTTCCGTCTCCGGGGGCGGTACTCAAGATATTCTCTATCGGCTGACCGGCAACTTCTTTAGCGTGAATGTCGGATGGCGACAATTTTGCGAGAGCGGCTTTTTGTTCAGGCGTAGCGGGAGCATCGATGCGTTCGTAGAGCGGATCTCCCAGGTCGCGGGTGAGTTCGCGATAAATCTCACCCGGATCTTTGCCAGCACGCGCCGTAATTTCGGCTGAGAGTAAACAAGGAATGATTCCGTCTTTGTCGGTGGTCCATACGCTGCCGTCGCGCCGGAGAAAAGATGAACCGGCGCTCTCCTCGCCGCCAAAACCGAGGCGGCCGGCGAGCAATCCTTCGACAAACCATTTAAAGCCCACCGGAACCTCATAAAGCCGCCGCTTCAGGCGGGCGGTGACACGATCAATCATGCTGCTGCTCACAACGGTCTTGCCGACGGCGACATTCTCGCCCCACTTGGTGCGGTTCGCAAACAGATAGCTGACGCACGCTGAAAGGTAGTGGTTTGGAGGCAGCAAGCCGCTTCCTTTGGTGACGATGCCGTGCCGGTCGTGATCGGTATCGCTGGCAAAGGCAATATCGAACTTGTCTTTCAACGCGATGAGTCTTTGCATGGCATAGGGCGAAGAAGGATCCATGCGAATCTTTCCATCCCAATCCACGGTCATGAAGCGAAAGGTGGGATCCACAGATTGGTTGACGATGGTCAGATCGAGACCATACTGCTCGGCAATTCGCGGCCAATAATCGATTCCTGCACCCCCGAGGGGATCGACGCCGAGTTTGATCTTCGAGTCGCGGACGGCCTGCATGTCAACAACATTGTCGAGATCGCCGACATAGGTGCTCAAGAAATCATGTTTGTGAGTTGTGGATGCGCGCAGCGCCCTGACGAACAGCGTTCGCTTAACACCGTCGAGGCCGCGCTCAAGAAAATGATTGGCTCTCGATTCAATCCACGAAGTCACGCTCGAATCCGCCGGCCCTCCATGCGGGGGGTCGTATTTGAAACCACCGTCATCGGGAGGATTGTGCGAGGGCGTGATCACGATACCGTCGGCGAGTCCTGACTTGCGGGCGCGGTTGTAGATCAGAATTGCGTGGGAGACGGCTGGGGTCGGAGTATACGGTGTGCCTTCGGAGAGCATTACTTCGACGTTATTTGCCGCAAGCACTTCCATCGCGCTGGCAAATGCCGGTTCGGACAGAGCGTGCGTATCCATCCCAAGGAACAGCGGACCATCGATGTTCTGGAATTTGCGGTAGTCGCAAATCGCCTGAGTGATGGCCAGGATGTGCCACTCGTTGAAGGCCACATCGAAGGCGGACCCGCGATGGCCGGACGTACCGAAGACAACCCGCTGTCTGGGATCGCCCGGATCGGGCCGCATCTCGTAATAGGTTGTGACCAGCTTTGGGACATTAACAAGAATGGATGGGTCCGCCGGCTTTCCGGCGGCAGGATTAATGGTCACGCAGCACCTCCGCCGCTGTCCGCCAAGAGAATCGCACTTGACCGAGGTTCGAGCCGAAAACTGATTTGACCCTGCATGGAAGGCTCTTTCCCAGGGTCGAAGAGATCGTCAGGCGGAGTTCGAGCAGTATCGACTGCCAAACGCCATATCTTATTTGCCGGCAGAGCGGGAATGGCGAAGTCAACCGACCTGGTATCGGCGTTGAACAGCAGGAACAATCCGGGTTCGGCCTGTCCCGTGATCAGGCAGGCAAAGGATTTCTGCCGTGGGTCCGCCCAGCCGGGAGTGGCGCCGTTTGGGGCGAACCACTTTATTTCTGAATCCGTGTAGAAATTTTCGGTTCGCAGAACTGGATGCGCCCGGCGAAAGGCGATCATGCCGCGAGTGAAGCGCTGGATCTCTTTGTGCGCATCGAGCAGGCTCCAGTCGAACCAGCTCACCTCGTTGTCCTGGCAGTAGGCATTGTTATTGCCGCGCTGAGTGCGGCGAAACTCGTCCCCGCCGAGCAACATGGGAACGCCGCGGGAGATAAACAGGGTCAACAGGAAATTCTTGATCAGCCGCGTGCGCATGCCCTCGACCACGGGATCCTGGCTCGGCCCTTCCACGCCGCAATTGTCGCTGTAGTTGGCATCGGTTCCGTCGCGGCTGAACTCGCCATTTTCGATATTGTGCTTCTGCCTGTAGCTGACCAAGTCGTTCAGCGTGAAGCCGTCATGAGAAGTAATGAAATTGAGGCTGCTTGCAGGTCCCTTGCCTGAGCTTCGATACAAGTCGGAGCTTCCGGAGATTCGGCTTGCGAACAATCCAGTCATGCCGTCGTCGCCCAGCCAGAAGCGGCGCACATCGTCACGAAAACGGCCATTCCATTCCATCCAGCGCTGGGTGGAAAAACTCCCCACTTGATAGGCGCCGCCTGCGTCCCAGGCTTCCGCGATAATCTTTACGTCACGCAAGATGGGATCCTCGGCAATGCCTTCGAGGAGCGGAGCATCGCGCAGAACGTTCCCATGCTCATCGCGGCCCAGGACGGAAGCGAGGTCGAAGCGGAAGCCGTCTACGTGCATGTTCATGACCCAGTAACGGAGCACACCAGTGACGAACTCCCTTACGACCGGATGGTTGGCATTCAGGGTATTGCCCACGCCGGTAAAATCCTTGTAGTAGCGGAGTTGGTTTTCCTGCAACATGTAGAAGATTGAGTTCTCAATTCCGCGCAGGCAAATCGTAGGTCCCAGTTCATCTCCCTCAGCCGTGTGGTTCAAGACGATGTCGAGGATCACTTCGATGCCGGCGCGGTGAAAGGCCTTGACCATCTCCCGGAATTCCACGGTCTGGCGCCACTCGGAGCCTCCGAAACTGTAGGACTGCTTGGGAGCGAAGCAGGCCACCGGATTGTAGCCCCAATAGTTTTTGAGTTTCTCTCCGGTGATCGGGTTGAGCCTCTGCGATTCGTTTTCGTTGAATTCAAGAACCGGCATCAGCTCGATGGCGGTGACTCCCAGATCTTTGAGATAAGGGATTTTTTCGGTTAGCCCGACGAAAGTTCCAGGGCGCACCACTCCCGAACTCGGATGAATCGTAAAGCCGCGAACGTGCGTCTCGTAGATAACCGTGTCGGAGGCGGAATGTTTTGGAGGAGAATCCATCTCCCAATCGAAATGGTCGCGGGTAAAAATGCACTTCGGCGCGGTGCCGGCGTTGTCAATCGTCGAAATGCTCAGGTCCTTGAGTGGGCTGGAAGCTTCGTAGCCGCGCGCGGCAGAAAAATCCCAATCCTTGACGCCGGCAATGGCTCTTGCGTACGGATCCAGAAGCAACCTGTGCGGATTGAAGCGATGCCCTTCCTCCGGCCGATAAGGTCCGTCGATGCGATAACCATAGAGTTGCCCCGCCGGAATGCCTCGCACCCAAACGTGCCAAATGTCACCGGTGCGGTGACGCTTTGGATCCAAATCAATGATCCTGGATGGAGAAGAATCGTCGGGACGTTGGTAGAGCTCCAGCCGCACGGCGGTCGCGTGACGGCTGAATAAAACGAAATTCACTCCGTCTCCCAACTGGTGCGTGCCGCCGATCGGAAGAGGATTTCCCGCCTGAATTTCATTTTCCTCAGGCGATATTGCGCAACCTTTTGCGGGATTCTGTTCTGCCGCTAATTCAACGATCGACATGATTTTCCATCTTCACGTGTCTCCGGCGAAGTTGCGATGCAGTTTCTACGACACGTGTGGCGGATAGTTGCCATTAGGCCAGACGGGTGGAGATGGGTCTATTAGACGATGGTATTAATCGATGCATCCGATCAGGTTTCCGTTGCGTAAGCATCGATCAAGTGACGCACCACTGGCTCTCCCCTGACATAGCCGGATATTCGCCCCTCCATCTCACGATCGGCCTGGGTTTGCCGCTCATGCTGACGCAGATGCTCCGCCCAGGAGTTCACCAAAAACATCTCGATATAACGATCCGCGACTTCAGTGTCGCGGAAAATTGCCCACCGATACGCACCATCGCGACGCCGGCTCCGGCCAAATTCATGCATTGCATCGATAAATTCGGCTGCCCGGCTTGGAATGACAGCGTATTCAATGGTGACCATTACCGGTCCCTTCTCAACATGAGCGCCAACTTCACCGATCACGACGGGCATGCGCCAGTGGTTCCAGGGAGTTAGATCCGCGGTTGAATCGGGAAGTTGCGCGAAAAAAGCAATCCCTGCGGTAGCGATTGTCCCCAATCCGGCGTAGACAAGCGCGGCGCCAACTCCCGAATGTTGCGCGACGGCACCCCAAGCCGCGGTTCCGAGCGCGTAACTCCCCTGATAAACCAGAATAAAGATGGCGAGGACCCGCGCTCTTACCCAATCGGGCGCCAGGTTCTGGACGAGAGCATTGATAAGAGAAATGAAAATGACCCATGCCGCGCCGCCAACCAACAAAACCGCAGCCAGTGTGCTCAATCTGTGCAGCGTGCCCATCGCCAGAATCACCAGCCCCAGGCTCACGACGCCCGTTGACACAATGGTCTCCACCGCCCACCTGTCGCGGGCGGATTGCATGAGCAAAGCTCCGATGATTGCGCCGAAACCAAAGCAGCCGAGCAAAAGACCATAACCGGTTGCATGCCGATTGATGTTCCGGGAAACCGTTGGCAGCAACGCAAAAAGCGCGCTGGAAAAGAACATGACCACGCCTGTTCTAAGCAATACCGTCCCGATTGCGGGAGAGTTGCGGACGTATCGAATGGCCGCGACGGTGGCTCCCGAAAGAGATTCCGGCGGCGCACTTCGCTTGCGGGGAGGCCGTTTCCACCGGGCAACGACAAGAATGACACCGAAGAACGACAGGAAATTTGCCAGGAAGGCCGCGGCGACGCCAGCAACAGATATGAGAGCGCCAGCGAGCGCCGGCCCAACCGCCCGGGCGAGGTTGAATTCAATTCCGTTGAGCGCGGAAGCCTCTGCCAGGTCTTCCTTAGGTACCAATTCAGGAAGGATGGCACGCCACGCCGGCGCTTCGAACGCGTCTCCGGCCGAGAGCGCAAATGTCAGCGCCAGGAGTATCCATGGCGACATCACGCCGGCGATCGTCAGAATCGCCAGGATCAACGCGACGCCCATCATCCACGATTCGGTGAAAAGGACCAGCTTACGGCGGTCGACGATATCGCCGGCGGAGCCCGCTGGAAGGGCCAGCAGAAAATATGGCAAGGAAGCGGCTGTCTGCGTCAGGGCGACATAGATCGGTCCGGCGCCGAGTGAAACCATTAACCATGCAGCGCCTACGTTCTGCATGAAAGCGCCGGCGTCTGAAATGACGTCGGCGATCAGCAGATTGCGAAAAATCGTTACTTGAAGAGGCCGCCACAGATTTGGAGAAGGAGTCGGCTTCATTTCCCTCCGCTGTTGTCCGTCAACTCGATAGCACCGTGGGCCGAGATTGCCGCCGCGCTATTTCTTCCGCGCAATCGAGGCGTCTTGTGCACTGCCCTTTTTATTCCACCCGTGAAAACGCGAGAGGTCCCCCGCATTCCACGCCTCGCGGAGCCCGGGTGTGCTCAGATCCCAGTCTGGGCGGATCTCGCTGGTCACGACGCGCAGATCGCGCCAAAGGTCGGCGATGGATGGACGGCCCCAAAACCAGTAGCCGTTATAGATGCTGTAAATCACAAGGCCCGGTTTGAGCACGAGCGTATGCGGGATCATCGGATTATTCTCAGGGTCGGTGTACTCCGCGATGTCGAGATCCTTCTGAACTTTTCGGCCGGGGTCGGAAAGGAAAGGCCACTGGGCTCCGACCGACGCACGGAATTCCTGCAGAGTATGGTGATCGTCGGTGGCGATGGTGGCGACCTGAGTGTACGCCACCGCTATTTTCGGATAGAACGCGGCGAGTTCCAGATGCTGCTGGTGCTCCTTTGGGCAATAGTGGCCGCGCGCAAGCGTGAGGATCAGCGGATCGTCGCCCTGCAGTTCGCTGAGTTTGCGCAACGTGTCCGTGTGATCGGGCAGTTCGTAGTCGGGGAACTTGCCTCCCGGCACAATATCAGAACGCATGATCGAACTCCTTCCGTTTCTATCAAAGATCTTCTTCTAAAGATCCAGAGTAACAGCGGCGCTCGGCTGGGAACAGCATACGAGCACATTCCCAGGAGCGGGCCTCTCCGGCGGCTCGGGGTTATGCGTAATCGATCCGGCAATCGATATCGAGCTCGCGCCCCATCCGCCCTCCGTTAACCGGAGATTTCCAGACTGACGTGCGGACCGTTTTGCCGGTCCAGGCTACGTCGCGTGGAAGGCCAACATTGACTGAGAGCAATCGGGGCATGGATATCCAGTTGGCGCTCAGAGGTCGAAAATTCAGAATCGATCACTTCAGCAACTGGCCGGCGAGCCAGTAATCGACACTGAACCTTCCCGGACCAGAGCAGATCAGCCAGACGAAGAAGAGCACGTACAAGACTTCCGGAAGGTAGAGGAAATCGTCGAGCCAGCTAAGAGGAGAAAGTCCTTTGGGCAGAGTGGAGAGCGAACTGGTCAGCGTGGCGACAACCATATCGATCAATAAAGCCACGCTGGCCGGGCTCGAAAGAAGCCCCACGGTCACCAGTGATCCACCAACGAACTCGACGCCCGCCACGAAATAAGCGGTCTGGCGGGGGAACGGAACTTTGGCCTTAACGAGCGTCTCGTAAACAGGTTTCGTGCCGCCGGCGACAAACAATTTGTCTCCCCCGGAGATGGCGAAGAACAGACCAATTGAAACGCGTACCAGCAGGATGGCAAATTGTTCCAAATCACCGCTACCTTGCAGCGCAAACTGGAGCAACCGTTTCCAATCCATCTCTACCTGCCCCTCCTACCGGGATGTACTCTAATCGTGCCCCGTCTCGTGCAAATTCCACTTCTCCGCCAGCTGCGGCCGAGCATTGTCTTAACTTTCGCGCCAACAGGCCGCGCTAAAGCGAAATTCCGCGAGCGTCGAAAATTACGCCCGTCCGGGCCGAGTTCTAACCGTAGGTGAGGGTAGTGCTCTGTCCGACCTCGATAATATAACCGTCAGGATCGCGGATATAGCAGCGAATCTCGCCGTACTTGGGGATCGGCGGCGTGATGAACTCCGCCCCTCGGCTTTTCCATAATTTGTAGCACGCTTGAATATCCGCAACGCGGAAATTCATAAAGCTGTTGATATGATTCGGGTCGGGGACGCTGAGCGACACCGTCGGCTTATCCGGGGTCGGCCCGCCCCCAACGTTCAGAATCATCCAGATATTCGCCAGCTGAAGGTACGGAGGCGCGTTGCCGTCACCCATAGTCAGAATGCGAGCGCCGAAGACCTTTTCGTAGTAGCGGGCCGATCGCTCGACATCGGCGACGGTGAGAAAATGCGCGATGCTGATTCCCTCTTTCGGGGGCATCTCATAGCTCTTTTGATCGATTTGTACGCTGCTCATTGACGGCTCCATTCCTGCTGATTCTGGTTCTTTTGGTATTCATACCCGCTGCCGATTAAACCTGACGAGGAAAGGCAAAACAATTAGACCAAAGTATTGCGCAATGATTTGGTATCGCGATTTTCGGTGCTGCTCTCATACGGGGGCTGGCAGAGGCGAAAGCTCTATCGCAAGGAGGCAAATCCCGAGGGGCACCATCGGGTTGATTTCGCGGGACTCCACACAGCAGCCTGGGCCAGCCCCCCGATCACGATAGAAAATTGGCGTCATCCCCACGTTTCTCGGCGGTTGATACGAGTTACGCCCCCGGGAATCCGAACATCAACCACGACTGATTGGCTACCCAATGCGGGTATAGCTCCGTCATCTGATCGAACAGCTCCTGGTCGGACTTTGCGGTTTTCTGCAGGCGATCGAAGTCTTCGAGATAACGCTTCGTGTCCTGGATCGCTGAGGGAGAGTCGGGAGCGCCTGGCTTCTTGTGACCGGCGACAACCATCGCGGGGTTCAGCGCCGCTAACCGATCTAGGTCCGCGATCCAATTCTTTCGGCTCTCGGGGGTGGTGTCGCCGACGTACATGCGGCATTGGTTGTACACAACGTCGCCGGCGACGATCAGGCCGATCGACGGGACATATAGCGACGTCGTATCGGCACTATCGGTGTGGCCCTGCTCGATGATGCGAATTTCTTGGCCCTCGAGAGTGAACGTGTCGCGCTCGTAAGGCTCAGGGGCAACCAACTTCGTGGGCACTTGGCCAGGAAACATGCGGCGGGCTAACTGCTTCACTGGCGGAGACAGATAAATCTGCATGATGGCGTTCAGCGTGTTGGGGGTCGCTATCGCGCGAGCGCCCGGGAAACGGTCGAGCAGAATGCCCAAGCCGTAGAAGTGGTCGAAATGGGCGTGCGTGATATAGATGGTCTCCAGATTGCGGTTGTGCAGAGCAACCCAGTTCGCGAGAGCTTCGGCCTCAGCCACAGTGCACATTGCGTCCACCAGCACCGCGTCGTGCTCGCCGAAGATTAAAGTCGACGTGATCGGGTCAAAGCCGAGCGCTTCGCCGAACGGCCTCGGCCGCTCGCCAACCATAGCCTTTCCCGGGGCGGTAAAAACGTTCACACTCAGCGTGTTCGAGCCGACAGGTGTGGTTGGGAGGGAGGTCTCTTTCGGCGCGGTTGTGGTGGCCATTTTGGCAGTCCTTTCGATGTCAGAGCGAGTGGCGGTTCGAGGCAAAAATTATGTGTCCATGCGTTCGACCCACTTAGCGCGAAATGCGGGCGCGGCGAATGGGTCGGTGAAGTACTGCGTTTCGTGCGCGACCTTGTTGCCCTTAAACTCCATGATGCTCACGGTGTAGGTCGGCTTGCCGTCATAGGTCAAGATGAGTTCGGTGACCCAAAGATCGCCGCCACCGACGATTCGCCGGACGGTAAACCGCTTTTTGCTGGGCTGACTGGCGCGCTGGCCCTGTATATTGCGCCGACCGCGGGTGCGCTCGCCTGATTGCGGGTAATCCAGCACCGCGTCGTCGCGGTAGATGAGGTGCTCGGTTTCAAAATCGTTGGCATCTGACGCCGCCCAATGCTGATCGAGTGCCGCTCGAATCTCTTGATCTCGTGCCCCGGAACTCTGCTCCGTCGGTTGTTGATCGGCGATCTGTTGACCATTCATCTGTCGATCATCCATCTGTTGATCGTTCACCTGTCGATCGTTCATCGTACACTCCTGCCTCCATAAAGCGCTTCGATTCTTGCCGGATTGTGCGGCGCCCTACCAGCGACGAGCCGGAGCGCCGCCATCCACGTGGAGGATTTCTCCGCTGACGTGACCGGCTTGCACCAGATAAAGAACGGCATCGACAACATCTTTTACTGTCGCCCGTTTCACAACCGGCTGCGTCGAGTCCCTGGGATCGTTCTTGTGCATCGGTGTATCCACCTCGCCGGGAGCTACGGCGTTAAAGCGGATGCCGTAGTTGGCATATTCGATTGCGAGATTCTGGGTCGCCGAATTCAAGCCACCCTTCGTAATCATGGAGACCGAACCATTTTCGCCGGCGATTGGCCGATCGGCAAGCGCCGCGGTGATGCTCACGACGCACCCCGATTTTTGTTTCAACATCTCTTTCACGGCGCGCTGAGTGATGTAGAAGAATCCAAGCAGATTCGTGGATACAAGGGCGTCGAAGTCCTCGATAGTGAAGTCGGTGAAAGGCTTGTTCATAAAGATGCCCGCGTTATTCACCAGAACATCGATCGTTCCGAAGTTGCCGATCGCCGCTTCGACCGCCTGAGCGGCAGTTTGTGCTTTGCCGATATCGCCATTGAGCGGAATCAAGCCGCTGGATGCGGTTAACTCTCGATTGGCGTGAAGAGATGTTGCGACGACGTTATAACCTTCCCGCAGAAACCTTTCAACTAAGCCCGAGCCAATACCGCCCGACGCTCCGGTTATGATTGCTGTTTTTTTAGCCGACATGAATAACTCCTTGTGACCAGCCGCCGATCTCAGCTTCTCGAAAAAGAGGCGGGCTCCCGACCAGCTCCGCCTTCTGAAACCGCTCTTTTGTCGAAATCCGGACCCGCTGCGGCCATAGAGCTTGGTCACGAATCAGGCCTTCGGTGACGTTTAATTTGGAAGCCGGCCGGAGATCTTTGCCACGCCAGCCTGGGCGCATACTTCATCCTTGTCACCGCCGGGAGCCCCTCCCACGCCCAGGGCACCCACGATCACCCCCTTCGACTTGAATGCGACTGCACCAGGAAGCGCCATAACATTACGCATCGTCGAAAGCCTCGGTGCAAAGGGATTGCTCTTCACAAGCTCAAAGAACTTGCCGGAAGTATCGAAGTTAAATATCGGTCCCAGCGTGACCACTGAATAGGCCTTGTCGAAACTGGATTCCGATGTATGGATGGTGGCCCCATCCCCACGAAGCTCTACTTGAGAGACTCCATCCATATCCACTACCGTTGCGGTCACCTGATATCCGCGTTGCGCACACACGCGAACTGCTTCGGTCGCAGCCTCAAGCGCGAGACTAAGCGGTACAACGTAGTGATAGTCAGTTGTGGATGGCGATGGTGATTGCGCGGCAGCGGTCAGCAAAGCAGCACCGCAAATAAGTGCGGTTGCGATTGTTGTTCTCATATCGATTCTCCTTTGACTTGATTAGGACAGAAGTGGAGCCGCGAGTCTATTGGACGAACGTGTCGATCAACACGAAAGTATGCCGACGCGAGGATCCGATCTGCGATGCTGAGGGACGGCCAGGCGATTTGCCAGCCGCGCCGCGGTCGCGATCGTGACCGCCCGCCAATTCCGGCTTGTCGCTCGATGTGGGCTACCCACTAACTCCAGCTCGTCGAGCCAGTCCTCCGCCGACAGTTTCGCCTCGTCGGGGCCAAACAATTGCGTCACCGCTCGAATGAACGCGGACAACTCACGCTCCGCAATCTCAATTTCAATGGCGCAATTCGAACTGGAAGATGGCTCCTGGGAGTTCATTAAATTCATTCCTACTTTTCTCTACTGGTTGTGACGATTTCGATTTATCTCGGCCGATGCGAGCCATGAGAACAGAAGCGTGGGTGCCGAGCAATTGGACGATAGTATTATCGATATTCTGGTATCCGGTTCTCCTAGTGATGCGCGCTTACAACAACGGTTGCCGCGGCATCCGCCCAAAGCAAAAAATGGGATCTCTGGTAAAATCGCTTTAAGAGTGAGACGTCTCCAGCCAGTCGCAGGCAAAAGTGGGTTGACCCATGCCGGATGTTACGCCGATCGTGTTCGTTGTCGACGATGACGTTTCGGTGCGCGAATCGCTGGAATCGCTGATCCGCTGTGAAGGCTGGCAGCCGGAGACATTCGCGTCCGCCCGAGAATTCCTCAACTACCCACGGGTTCCTGTTCCCAATTGCCTCGTGCTTGATGTTTCTCTTCCTGGTCTCAACGGTCTGGACCTGCAACGCCTCGTCGCCGGTGAACGAACCGACATGCCAATCATTTTCATTACGGGCCACGGCGATGTGCCTATGACGGTCCAGGCCATGAAGGCGGGGGCGATCGAATTCCTGACGAAGCCATTCAACGATCACGTGTTGTTGACCGCCATCCGGGCGGCCCTCGAACGAAGCCGAGTTGCTCTCAGGCTGGAGGCGGAGATGCGGGTACTCCAGGACCGTTATGCGTCGCTGTCGCAGCGCGAACGGCAGGTTATGGCGCTAGTGGTCTCTGGGCTATTGAACAAACAAGTTGCAGGGGAGCTTGGCATCAGCGAGATCACGGTGAAAGCACACCGGGGCAGGGTGATGCAGAAAATGAAGGCCGATTCCCTTGCCGCCCTGGTGAAAATGGCCGCCAGGCTTCAGCTTCTGGAACCCGCAGCAACCGTGGCGGCGTAACGGCCACAATCACCGTCGCCATTAGAGGATATCTCCTATGAAGAAGACAGCTGCACCGATTTCACTTGCGGGCTCCCAACTCGGCGAAGTCCGCCATGTCTGCGCATTTTTCAATAGCGACGACGAAGAGTACCGCGTGCTGCTTCCGTTCATCAAGGAGGGGTTCGAGTGCGGCGACAAGGCGGTTCACGTGGTGAATCCCTATCAGCGTCACGACCACCTGCAACGGTTGGCGGCAACAGGAATTGACCCGGCCGCGGCCGAGCAGAACGGGCAATTAGAGGTTCGGATCAATACCGAAGCATATCTTCGGGACGGCCGTTTTGATCAGGATCGGATGCTGGCGGCGTTCGAGCAGATGGCTAGCGGCAATGCCAAGGGAGGGTTCCCGCTGAGCCGCATCTGCTGCCGGATGGATTGGGCAATCGAAGATCGGTGCTACATTGACGATCTCGTCGAATTCGAATCGCGCGTTAATGAAGTGTGGCGTCGTCACGACGACGCGGTGATCTGCACTTACCAACTGGGCAAATTCGGAGGCGACACGGTGATCGACATCATGAGGACACATCCCATGATCATTATTGGCGGTCTTCTGCACCGGAATCCGTTCTACGTGCCGCCCGAGGAATTCCTGTGTGAAGTCCGCCGGCGCCGGGCCATCCGGTCTTCTTCGTCTTCCGTGGCTGCCTGATATGGAAACTCCACCCGAAATTGCTTCCGGCGAAGTCCGGCACCTTGAGCGGTGCATAAACGATCTGGTTAGCCTGCTTGCCCTTCCCGCCCTCTGGAGCGGGGGCGATCCATCCCAGGTTCTCCATACTTTGCTCGATGCGCTCCTGCGCATGCTGAGCCTGGACATGGTCTCCGTGCGGCTGAACCCGCCAATTGTCGAGGCGCCGATTGAGATCGTCCGAATCGCCAAATTGAGCGGACCGATGCCTCCGGCACACGAGATCTGCGACGCGCTGAGCCAGTGTTTGAAAAACGGCTCGCGGAAATGGCCTCCGCTGCTTCGGAACCTCATGGGCGATGGAGATGTTTCGATCTTGGCTCAGCCGCTGGGTTTACAGGGCGAACTCGGCGTAATGGTGGTCGCGGCCGAGCGGGAGGATTTTCCGCGGCAGACGGAGGCGCTGCTTTTGAATGTAGCGGCGAATCAGGCGTCGATCGGCCTGCAGGAGGCACGGCTGCTGAGCCATCAGAAGCGACTCGCCGGCGAACTCGATCAACGGGTCATCCAACGGACCGCCGAACTTGCCACCGCGTACGAAGAACTCAAAAACGAACTTGCGGAACGCAGACTGCTGGAGGAGAGGCTCAGCAAGGCCCGATCGGAACTCTCGCACGTGGCCAGGGTTACGAGCCTCGGAGTTCTGACGGCATCGATCGCGCATGAGGTCAACCAGCCGCTTTCGGGCATTGTCACCAATGCCAGCACGTGCCTGCGAATGCTGGCTGCCGATCCTCCCAACGTGGATGGCGCTCGCGAAACCGCGCGGCGCACGATTCGCGATGGCAACCGAGCCTCTGAGGTGATCAGCCGGTTGCGCGCGCTCTATGGCAAGAATGAGACCACGTTCGAATCGGTGGACCTGAACGAAGCTGCCAGAGAGGTGATTGCGATGTCGTTGAGCGAACTTCAGAGAAACCGCGTGATCCTGCGCCCGGAGCTTGCCGGCGACCTCCCTCCGATTACGGGAGATCGCGTCCAGGTGCAACAGGTCATCCTGAACCTGATCCGGAATGCATCGGACGCGATGAGCGGGGTCAACGATCGTCCACGGCAGTTGCTCGTCAGAACCGAACGTGATGAAGGCGATCGCGTGAGGCTGACCGTACAGGATGCAGGCAGCGGTTTCGACCCTCAAGCCGCTGACAGACTTTTCGAAGGGTTCTACACCACAAAGCATGATGGTATGGGAATCGGATTATGTGTTAGCCGCTCTATCATCGAGAGCCACCATGGCCGTTTGTGGGCAATGCTCAATAACGGTCCGGGGGCTTCGTTTTCGTTCTCTATTCCTCGATCATCCGAGGGTGCGACGGGCGCCGACAATGATGGCGACAGTCGGAATGCTGATGTAACCGATGCGGCGTGAGCAATCTGCTCTCCGTACGATCCTTACACCGACTTGCCCGGGGATTCCAGCCCCCTGCACGGCGTTCCGATCTCGAGCTGTTCCTCATCTCTGATCTGGTGAACCAATACCAAGGTGCAATGGACAGTGCCTCCTGGAGTGGCGCACCCTCGTGTTGTGGAACCGCGTCAAGAAAAGATCGCCGCGCGGAACAGCCTCGTCGTCAACGGGCCAGCTGGTTCGGTATGGACGGCGATGCCAGAGGAGCAGGCCGACTTCAAACAACGCGAGTGCGAATACACCTGTTTTACCATTGCCGAAGCCATGGGCTGCGGGCGCAGCATGAAGAATTTATGACAGCCGTGCGCTCGCTCGTGGTAGTGGTCGATGACGATGAATCTGTACGCGAATCGCTGCCTGACTTGCTCGCGGAGTTCGGTTTTGCGGTTCGCGCGTTCTCGTCGCCGGAAGAGTTCCTCGCATGCGATTGCCTCGGCCAAACCAAATGCCTGATCCTCGACATCGCCATGCCAGGAATGAGCGGACCAGACCTTCAACGGGAATTGAAGGCTCGAAGGCGGGAAATTCCAATCATCTATATCACCGCCAGTACCGATAAGACTGTGCGCCCGCGATTACTCGAACAGGGTGCGGTGGAGTGCCTAATAAAGCCATTCAGCGACACCGCTCTGCTTGCGGCGCTTAAAGCCGCACTCGGAGTGGACTGAAAGATCGACACAAGGCATCGGTAATACCATCGTCCAATTGATTTCGCCCGAGCGCCTCGGGTGTAATCGCTGTATTGCAGCCGAATGCCCGGAAGAGCGACACTATCAAGAAAACGGCTGGCCGCATCATTCGTCCGTCACAAGGAGAACAGTGCACGGAGGCACTGTGCCGGCCCTGGCTAAATATTGAGAAACAAAGGATGGCACCGATATGACGGAAGCAACCTGGAAACCTCACGAGAAACACCGTCAGCTGACGACGCAGAGCGACTTACCCGACAGTGTCTATGCGTTTCCGAAGCAGCGCAAGGAACCACTGACCGACGCGCAACATGTGCGCAACGCAGTCGCGCGGTTCGATCAAGTCATCGATGTCTCCGATGCCGACCGCGCTTTGGCGTTCGCGAATATCAAGAAGGCTGCAAACTACTATGACGTTAACCTTTCGGAAACGTCATGGCGCGAACTGGGCGTGCACCCTCAAAAGAAATAGGAAAGAGGCTGGCGCCAAGGGCGCCGCGACGCGCGAATGCAGAGAACAGAGCTGAGGATCCACTAGTCAGCCTTTCGACGGCAAAAAGGCAATTACAAGAGTGGTTGGTGAATATGATGCCCGGAGATAAATCCATTCGACCTGCCTGGCGATGCGATAGTTGCAGGCAACTCGTGTTGGATCTGCAATCAGGGTGGGTGGAGTGGCTTGCGGCAGAAGACACTAAAGGAAGGCCGAGGGTAAACGGTTTGCGGTTGGTGCATCGTATCGGCGCCAGCCCGAGGCGGCCAGAACAACACGGGTGCCAGTACAATCCACGAGACGAATTCAGAAAGAACCGCGGCATCGTGGAGGGACTGGCTTTGGAGCGGTTTGCAGGTCCCGACGGGCTCATGCTGCTGCTGTCGATGATTGCGGAGCGCGAACTTCCCGCGCAAGAATTGATCGAACTTGCCAAACGAGTGCAGGTTCCGGGTTACGAGGCGGTACACGACCTGGTTCGCGACGCGGTTCGCGAAGGGGTGATAGCGCCTTCCATCTCGTCTGGCTTTTATTTGCAGAGCGAAATCCGGGAAGTGCTGCGGTGGGCGAAATACCGAACTTCGGCGAGGGCGTCCTAAGGAGATGAGATATGAAAGCAATCGTTGTCCACCAATACGGCGGTCCTGAAGTACTGAAGTTTGAGAACTATCCTGACCCGGTTCCGGGTCCTGGCGAGGTGCTGGTGCGCGTTGCCGCTGCGAGCGTGAATCCGATCGACTATAAGCGGCGAGCTGGATTAACGAAAGACTTCTACCCCATGACTTTTCCGGGACTGATAGGAGTCGACATGGCGGGGACGGTGGTGAAGATTGGGCCGGGGGTGGAAGACTTCTCCGTCGGCGACCAGGTGTTCGCCATGGCGGACAATACTTACGCCGAACTTTGTGTGGTGAAGGCTGCCGCTCTGGCGAAAGTTCCCAAAGGGCTCGATTTGATCCAGGCCGCGGCGCTGCCGCTGGTGACTGTAACTGGCAACCAACTCATGTCCGCCACGGAAATCAAGGCGGGCCAGACGGTTCTCGTCGTTGGTGCTGTGGGAAATGTAGGGCGTTCGGCGGTATTCACTGCGAAAAACCTCGGGGCAACTGTTATCGCGGGGGTTTTGAAGAGGCAGATCGATGAGGCGAAGACTATCGGCGCGGATCGGGCGGTCGCAACCGACGACGATTCTGCGATCGCGAATCTTCCGCCGGTCGATGCGGTTGCGGATGCGGTCGGAGGAAGAATCGCCGAAAAGCTGATCGCGAAGGTCAAGCAGGCAGGGGTGTATGCGTCGGTCGTCGAGGCGCCGCTGAACGCTGCGATGTATCCATCTGTGAAGGTGGTGCACGTATTTTCGAAATTCGACCGGAAAACGCTTGAGTTCATGGCTGAAGCGGTTCGAGATGGCAAGCTGGTAATTCCGATCAGCGAGAAACTGCCGCTCAGCGAGGCGGCCGAAGGTCAGGCAGCGGCAGAAAAGGGTGGCATCGGGAAGGTCTTGCTGGTAGCTTGACACTATTTTGCGGCCATATTCTGCGAAGCGTTTATTTTGCGAACCATTATTTTGCAAAACCGTTAGTTTGCGAACAGGGGACACGAAAGGAAAATCGGAGATGAAAAAGGGCCAGCGCGGAATCAACCCTGCTTCGAAACCAAGTGGCGACGGATGCGTGGAATGCCTGGCGTCACCGAAAGGTTGGTGGTTTCATCTCCGCCGCTGCGCGGAGTGTGGGCATATCGGATGCTGCGACAGTTCTCCGAGTCAGCATGCATCCAAGCACGCGGCGGCAACAGGGCATCCGATCATCGCCAGCTTCGAGCCGGGTGAGGATTGGTTCTACGATTACGAGACGCAGGGCATGATCAGAGGTGCGGAGTTGCTTCCCCCGCATTCGCATCCAAAGAATCAGCCCGTTCCTGGTCCCGCAGGAAGAGTGCCGGCCGACTGGGAATCACTCCTGAACTAGCCAGAGGCATAGAGGGCCAGCCATGGGGCCAAACGACCGAGGATATAATCCAGACTCGCCGATGTTCATCGGAGGCTTGCATCTCCGAGGATCGCATCGCCGAGGATTGCGTCGCCTATGACAGGCTGGTTCGCACGCCCCGTCCTACACGTAACTGACGTTGAGGCCTCACTCCGCTTTTACGTTAACCGGCTTGGCTTTACCAGTCCATGGCGCTACGACGCGGATGGCAGAGTGTATGTCGCGCAGGTGGATAGGCAGGGCTGTGCGCTCGTCCTGGCCGACACGTGGCCAGAGAAGATTGGCAAGGGACTGATATTCATTTCCCTGAACCTCGAGCCGCAGTCGGTCGAGGCCGCAGTCGCCGCGTTGGACGCGCTCCGCGCCGAACTCGAAGCGAGGGGTGTTCCGGTCAGGGAGGGTTCGTGGGGTTACCGGCTCCTGGTCGTCGATGATCCCGACGGCAATCAACTCTTCTTCAACTATCCGAACGAGCCTGCATCGGGCAAGAACGCTAAGGATGAAGCATAATCGTCTAGCCTCTACTCTTCGAACTCGCTTTCTTCCGGCGCATCGGTGGGGCTCGCAAACTCCATGCGATAGCCGTCGGGATCGGCGAGGGGCACAACCCACAAGCGGTTTCCCACAAAAGGGCATTTCCGCGTCTGAATTCCACGCGATTTGAATTCGCGATAAAGGGCGAGCGCGTCTTCGCACATGAACGAGACCGAAGCACCTGTCCCAAGCGTTTCCTTTGGTCGATTTTGCGGCCGGAACTCCTGAAGCATGATCGCAGCGTCGCCAAGCTGAAGCCAGCACCAGCGAATTCTCCCGTCAGGATGGTCTTCGGCACCGTCGGGAATCCAGCAGTTCTTCATTGCGAATCCAATGCCATCAACATAGAACCGCAGAGATGACTCCATGTTGGTGACGCCGAAAAATGGCACAACCTGCTTCACATTCACGTTCGTAACGGTCGCAACGGCCATAATTCACCTCACAAACAACCCTCTTTATAGTGGCAATGGGAGCCAAATGACAAGCAAATCGCCATTACGCTGAAGATCCCACCCTCTAGTACCGATCTGTGATCGATACGTAGCAACACGCTTCCGGCGTCAGATTATTTCCTGTTTGTCCGTCAATCGGCAAAGGCGAACAGCGTTGATCTCGCTCCCAGATGCGGTAATCTATCCTGCCAGGGTGCGATAATTCCAGTGATAATCGTACATGAACTCATGAAGCGCCACGTCATGTTGTACGGGTTGATCGGTGGGATTCTGATTGCCGCGCTCCGGTGGACAGAATATCGGTTTCTGGTAGTTGAACATTCGGTCGAAATCTACGGTGGCCTGATCGCGGCGACCTTTGCCGTTCTTGGCGTCTGGCTTGGCCTCAAGCTGACCGGAAAACGGCAGACAATTGTTGTGAGGGAGGTGTCTGCCGCCGCCGGGGAACGGTTCATCCCCGACGAACGAAAACGAGAGGATCTCCATATCACCCGCCGCGAGCTTGAGATTCTTGAACTGATAGCCCAAGGCCTGAGCAACCGCGAGATTGCCGAAAAGCTTTTTGTGAGCGAAAACACGGTCAAGACCCATTCCAGCCGCGTTTTCGACAAACTGGGGGCCAGGCGAAGGACGCAAGCGGTGCAGCTCGGCAAAGAACTCGGCCTCCTCCCCTGATTCACTCCGCATTAGAACTACTCCCCAAGAATTATTCACTCTAAGGAATGATTTCTCCGTTCCGCACGCCAAAATCATCCGAAAGGATGACGACAGAGACCCTGCCTGATGCGGTATGTTGAGCCACCAAAAGGAGGAAACATGAAGTCTGTGAATAGGATGAAGGTTCTTGCGAGTGTCCTGTCAATCGGCTTGCTTCCCAGCACGGTGGCAATTCAAACATTGGCCGAGGAACTTCCCAAAGTCTACGACGCCTCGGTCCCCCGCGAACGTCAGATCGCGCTGGCGGAAAGCGCAGCCCCTGCCGAGGTATCGAGCAAGGCCACCGTTTATGTTCTTGGCCTGAGAGGCTATGAGAAAGCGCGCGAAGGCACGAACGGGTTTAGCTGTTTCGTTGGCCGGCACTTCGTAAAGCCCACGGAAACGACGATTGAGCCAGCCTGCTTCGACGCCGAAGGCAGCCGCACTCTTTTGTTTGTTTACATGCACGGTGAAGAGCTGCGCATAAGCGGCAAGTCGGAGGAAGAGATCAAAGCAGACGTCGCAAAGGGATACGAGGAAGGCCGCTACAAATATCCCAGCAAGCCGGGATTCCTCTATATGATGTCGAGTGAGAATCGCTTGAGCGCCATCACTGACCAGAGCAGCGGCATCTTCCCTCCGCACCTGATGTTTTATGCGCCGAACATGACGACGCAAGACATCGGGCTCGATACCCAATCGCTGGCGAAGCTGGATTACCTGGGGATGACGCACCCTGGAGCGGGCAATAACCTCATCGTTGTCATCCCAAAGACATCGATGCCGCCGGCCAGCCCAGCTGGTCGATAACACCAGATGATCATTTGGCCGATCGACCTCGTTATCGCGAATATGGATAAAAGCATCTAAAGCATACGAATATAAGAGATCTATGAGAAAGACCGTACTCACCTTCGGAGTGATTTCTGGCGCTATTTCCTCGTTGATGATGATAGCGACCGTGGTGTTCGGGGACAGGATTGGCTTTGACCGGGGCGCCGTCATCGGCTACACGTCCATCGTGCTTTCCTTCTTGATGGTCTTTTTCGGTATCCGGTCGTACCGCGACAACCTCGGCAACGGCCAGATTACTTTCTTGAAAGCTTTTGCCGTCGGGATCTCCATCACTCTGATTTCGTGTATCTGCTATGTCGTGACGTGGGAAGTCATCTATTACAACTTCCTGCCCGATTTCTGGGACAAATATGGCGCTCATCTGGTTGAGAAGCTCAGGGCCTCGGGCGCGGGCCCTGCAGCCATACAGGCGAAGATTCAGCAGGTAACAAAATACAAGGAGCTGTATAGGAATCCACTCCTCAACGCAGCGCTGACGTTCATCGACCCTTTCCCGATTGGGCTCGTCATCACGCTGTTCTCAGCCGCAGTCCTGAGAAGAAAGCCACAAGCGAAATCGGAACAATCGCTTTTGCCGGCATCCTGAGGCTGTAGTGGCGGGCTTCAGCTACACTCGTCAATTTTAAGTTAATTGCGGATACAGCGATCCGCCCGATTCGTCGGGCCGCTTTTTTCGGCGCCGCATCTGGATGGATGTTTGCCCATAGCGGCCAGAGTTCACCACGATCGGATGAGTCCGGTTGGTCGGGAATGCGCAAGTTAAACTCGTCAATTCAAGAACCGTGCTTAGGGTGTTTGCGACCACAAGTAATGAAATGACAGGGTGAGGTTTCGGGCAGGGCTGCTAAACCATTGAAAGATGTGGTGGCCAGGGACGGAGTTGAACCGCCGACGCCAGCCTTTTCAGGGCTGCGCTCTACCACCTGAGCTACCTGGCCACGCTTGCAAAGCCCATCAGGAGTCGCGAGCTTTGAGGATTGTTCGCTTCACGCCGATTGTTGCAGGAAATGCCAACCGTTGAAACAGCCTGGAACGTGTGCGGAACTGGTTGATTATAGCAATGCCAGAGCCTTCTCTCAAC
>Ga0210398_10000566_pt1 | contig 41724 bp, 39 predicted proteins | sample IncBWC4OmetaG_FD_161047 | JGI IMG/M metagenome (GOLD analysis project Ga0210398, IMG submission 161047) | Forest soil microbial communities from Barre Woods Harvard Forest LTER site, Petersham, Massachusetts, United States - Inc-BW-C-4-O | ecosystem: Environmental > Terrestrial > Soil >... | reverse complement strand
TCTCAATTCCGCGCGCTCACTCGACGTCAAGCGTAACTCCCCTTTAGGCATACCCCATGATACACGAAACTACTACCAATGTCACTGTTACAGGCCACTAGTTAGCGCCCAGGCGCGACAGCGCGGATTTGGCGTCCGCGATGCTCTGGCTGTCGCCATCGGTCGAGGACGCTGCCTGCTGGTAGAAGCGAATCGCCGCGGGACGATTGTTCATCGCCTCATCGGTGCGCGCGAGGTTGACCGCCGCCCGGGAACTGCCCGGACACGCAGTGAGCGCATCCTGATAGTAGCCGAGCGCCTTGGTCATATTGCCGGCCGCGTAGGCGTCGCCGGCGCGGCGGGTGGCAGTCGCCTCGACGGTCTTGTCGCATGTGCCGGGCGTGCCGGGGGCGGGAGCCGGCGCCGAGGCGCCCTGGTTCGCCTGCAACATCGCAATCTGTTGCTGGGTCTGCTCGATGAGCGCCTGGTTGGCCTGGACCTGGCGCTGATTGGCCTGGATGGCATCGTTGGCGCATCCCAAGGTCGTCAGGAGAGACGCCAAAATTAAGCCAAGCGCCAGGCGCAGGATCATATTTGCCGGTTGTGGTTGATTCTGCATATCAAGTAGACAAATATCGCCGAGAGCCAAATCGAGCGCAATCGGCATCGCAAGGTGGAGGGAGCATGGGCATTCACGGCAGAGTTTTGGGGGTTTTAGTGCTGGCAGTGATGCTGCTCGCCGGCGCCGCGCCCGGTTGGTGCGACGAGGCGGTGCAATGCAACGAGGCGCGGCCACCGACCGCCGACGGCGCCGTGCAGTCGCTGATTGACGGCAACAAGCGCTGGGCATCCGGGAACGTGAGGCATCCCGGGCGGGATTTCGCGCGGCGGGAGTGTGTATATAAGGAAGGACAGACCCCATTCGCGGCGATAGTATCGTGCTCGGATTCGCGGGCGCCGACCGAATTGATTTTCGATGAGGGCGTGGGCGACCTGTTCGTGGTCAGGGTAGCGGGCAATAGCGTCGATACGGTGGGCCGGCAGAGCCTCGCATACTCAACCGGGCATCTGGGGGTAGAGACGATCCTGGTCTTGGGGCATCAGAAGTGCGGCGCGGTAAAGGCGGCGGTGGAGACATATCCGAAGGCGACGGATAAGTTCCTCATGCTAATCTACACCGCAGTAGCAAAGGCAAAGGAGCTCATACATCAGCATGGCGGCAATGTGGAAGATAAAGACGCATTAATCGCGGCAACGACCGATCAGCACGTCATTGAAGAAGTACGTCAACTACGATCAGCCTCGCCATTTAAGGAAATGATCGCCGATGGAAAACTAAAAATCGTCGGTGGCCGATACGATCTAGATACCGGCCTCGTCACTATGCTGATCCAGTAGCGTCGGTGCGCGGTCACTTCGTCCACGACCAGCCATCCCAGGTTGGGGTGACGCCGATGGTGAGCGAGGCGAGCGCGCGATAGGCACCCGGCGGCCCGTAGTTCATATGTTCGCAGTACTCCAGGGCGAGACGCATTCGTCCGAAAGCGAGCACGTCGGTGCGCAGGCGCGAGTTCTGCGGAATAGTCAACATGTCAAATGACATTCCAACGCTGCGCTCATGATGCAGGTCGGCGGTGGGCCCGTAGTACTGCGATGGAACGAATTCATTTTCAGATATTTTGGGTGCGCGGTCGGTAAAGAACAGATCCAGGCTTCCCTTGGTAAGGTTCGAAAACCAATGACCCGGTTGAACGTCAAGCTCGCTCGCATTCGGGCCCAGCGGATCGTCCATAAGGCGGTCGCTATAGGCCCAATATAGGGCATCGCTATGGGTCTGGTAGTCCGGTTCGTTGATCTTCCATTCGAAGCGAAAATCGTTGCGCCCATCCTCAGTCAGGCGCGGAAGGTAATAGCCGCCCATGTATGATACGGCCAGAAACGGCAACGCTCCGCCGATGGGACGGACTTCCGCACTGAGGTTGTCCTCGCCGAGGGTCTGCACCCACAGGATCGAATCGCGCAGCCGTGGAAATCGGAACTTCAGAAAAACGCCCGCTTGAGAGTTGGTGTTTCCGGACGAAGGGTTCCCGGTGTTGATCGAGGTCGCACGCTCGAAGAATCCGCTCCAGCCATAGTTGCTGTTGCCATGTCCCCCGAACATGATGGTGTGGGTGATGCCCCATTCGAAGTTCGGCAGCGTTCTGAAACTGAGTATCTGGCCATCGATAAATGGACGCGCGAAGGTAATCAGCGGACCGCCAATGACTGACTGCGAAGCCACCCGGCCCGCATCGAGCCGGCCAAAAAAAGTTTGAAATCTAAATTGCCCCAGATATCGCAAGAAAAATGGCAGGATCTTTGGGTGAACGTTTTGCAAGCGGAATCCGGGAATCGGATTTGCGTTGGTGCTCTGCGACAGGGTCGAAAAATAGCCGGGCCCCCACCACACCTCTTCCTGCCCGAACGATAGCGCCCAATTTCCCCAATCGGCTACGGCCTCGGCCCCCATCGGACGCACCCGGTTGGTATTTTCCAGATCGCGGTCCACGGGACCCGCCACCGCCGCCTCACCATAGGCGCTAAGAAATCCGCCCACGCCTCCCCATGCTCCCCAGCGCGCGACTTCGTTGCTCCCGGTCGCGGTCGCGATTCCGTCGTTGTTGGGAAGCAGCGGAGTCCCTTCGTCGGCGTACAACATGTTGCCGCTGGCGCCACGCCAAAATCGCTCCGGGCCGTCGGAATAGATGTATTGAACCTCGGCCCGCTGCAACGGATGGAGAATCGCGGTCGGAGGGTTGTCCTCTCGGTTGGCCTGCAGCCACCCGACTTCCTCGCGCAGTTGTTCGCGCAAGTCGTGAATGATGTCGCGGGCGATCGTATCGGGTCGCGGCGAGTCATCCAGATTCACCCGCGCCTCGATAGTGAGCCGGGCCGCTTCGATGCGGCTGACCGGCTTTATCTCGTCGATGTAGTCGGGGATGTAGCCGAGCGAATCGAGGGTCTCGAGTTCATCATAAATCGGGCTGTCGAGCGGAATGTATACGACATAAGTAGATGCGCTCGCCTGGCGCGCCATCGTGAGAACCACCGCGATCGCAAGAATCGTCAGCGCGGCTATCGATGCAACTTTGAGGCAAATTCTAGAACTCAAAAGAATTTCAACCCCCGATGATTTCAAACACGCTTTCGCTTTCTTCTTTGATATTCGGGCAGGCGCACACAAAACTGACCGCGCGAGGGACAGCTTCTGCTGGGCTCCGATGGGCGCTTCGGATGCGGTCAGACCCGGACCGCACGTACTGTAGGGGCTGGTTTTTGTAAAGTCAAATTAGGGGAATCGGTAGTACGGATCACAAACGTGTAGTTCTCCATGCAACTCGTTGAAGATCGCGGATACTTCCTTCTGGGAATCCCAAACTTTACCGGCGCTTACGAAAATCACTTTGCGGGTTGCGCGGTCTGACTGTTTGTCCGAATCGATTAGCCGTCCCATCTTGCCCGTAGTCAGATTGTAGACGCTATTCAGACTGAGAGGTGGCAAGAATACAAAAAGGCCCCAGCATCGATGCTGGGGCCTTTGTTTTCGCTATCGAGATCCTTCGGGTCGGCCGTTGGCCTCTCACTCCGGACGAAACGCGACGATGTCGAGTTTCAATTCACCGTCCAAGTGTCGCCGCCGTTGAGCAGCTTTTGCGGATCGCCCTTGCCCTTCGCCATCGAATCGATGACCTGCTTGTTCATCGCACCGTCGTAGGTCGGACGCGAGGTCGCGTAGAACACTCCGAGTGGAACCGGCATCGGCGGCTCGAAGTTCCCCAGCATGAACGCCAGCGCGAGGTTGGTCTCGTCATGCACCACGATGCTTTCCAGATCCTTGCCGTCGGTGCCAACCGCGACTACCTCGGGGCGCATCCCGTTCATGCGTATGCCCTTGTCGCGATTCTTGCCGAAAATGAGCGGCTTGCCGTGCTCGAGGATGAGCTGATGCTCGGACTTGATGGCCTTGTCGCTGACATCATTGAATGCGCCATCGTTGAAGATGTTGCAGTTCTGCAGAATCTCGACGAACGAGGCGCCGCGATGATCATGCGCGCGCTTCAGCGTCACGCCGAGGTGCTTCTGTTCGACGTCGACCGAACGCGCGACGAAGGTGGCATGCGCTCCGAGCGCCACCGTGATGGGGTTGAAGGGAAAATCCACCGAACCCATCGGGGTCGACTTGGTGACTTTGCCGATTTCAGAGGTCGGCGAGTACTGGCCCTTGGTCAATCCATAAATCTTGTTGTTAAACAGCAGGATCTTGAGGTCGACGTTGCGCCGCAGGCAGTGAATCAGATGATTGCCGCCGATCGAGAGGCCGTCGCCATCGCCGGTGACGACCCACACATCGAGGTCGGGACGCGAGACTTTCAGGCCGGTCGCGATCGCCGGTGCGCGTCCGTGGATGGTGTGGAAGCCGTAAGTGTTCATGTAGTAAGGGAAGCGGCTCGAGCATCCGATGCCCGAAATGAAGACGGTGTTTTCCGGCGCGATGCCGAATTCCGGCATCTGTTTTTGCACCTGGGCCAGAATCGCGTAGTCGCCGCATCCGGGGCACCAGCGCACTTCCTGGTCGGTAACGAAATCCTTACGCGTCAGCGCGGTTGCCATGATGTTTACTTTTCCTCCAGTGCGCGCGAAATCCGGGTCACCAGTTCCGCCACCTTGAACGGGCGTCCCTGGATCTTGTTGATGCCGACTGCCGGGATCAGGTAGTCGGCGCGCACCATTTTCAGAAGTTGTCCCATGTTCATCTCCGCGACCAACACTTTCTTGAAGCTGCGGAGCTTGTCTGCGAGGTCCGCGGGAAGCGGATTGAGGTAGCGCAAATGGATGTGCGAAACTTTCTTGCCCTTGGCGCGGCTCTGCTTGACCGCCTCGCGAATCGGCCCGAAGGTCGAACCCCATCCCAGCATTACGATGTCGCCGCCATCCGCATCACCGAAAATTTCGATGGGCGGAATCTCCCGCGTGATGCCCGCGATCTTGCGCGCGCGCATCCGGATCATCAGCTCATGGTTCGACGGTGAATAGGAAATGTTCCCGGTCAGATGCTCGCCGGTGATGCCGCCGACGCGATGCTGCAGGCCGGGCGTTCCCGGAATTGCCCACGGCCGCGAGAGCGTCTCCTCATCGCGCGAGTACGGCTGGAATTCCTGACCTTCAACCTGTTGCGCGAATTCGACCTTGATTTCCGGCAGCTTGGATACGTCGGGCACCAGCCACGGCTCGGCGCCATTGGCAAGCTGACCATCGGTTAGCAGGATGACCGGGGTCATGTACTTGACCGCAATCCGAATCGCCTCGTAAGCGGCCATGAAGCAGTCGCCCGGCGTCATCGCGGCGATGATCGGCACCGGAGACTCGCCATGACGTCCGTACATCGATTGCAGCAGGTCGGTCTGCTCGGGCTTGGTCGGCATTCCGGTCGAAGGACCCGCGCGCTGCACGTCGCAAATGACGATCGGCAGCTCGGTCTTGACCGCGAGGCCTACCGCTTCGGCCTTCAAGTTCATCCCCGGGCCGGAGGTCGAGGTGATCGCGATTGCACCGCCGAACGCGGCGCCGATGGAAGAGCATACGCCGGCGATCTCGTCTTCGGCCTGGAAGGTATAGACGTTGTAATTTTTGTAGCCCGCGAGCTCATGCAAAATGTCGCTGGCGGGTGTGATGGGGTATGACCCGAGGAAGAGCGGACGGCCCGCGCGATTGGCCGCAACCACAAAGCCCATCGCGGTGGCGCTGTTGCCGGTGATGTTGCGATAAAATCCCGCCGATATCTCCGCCTTCGGGACCGTATAGCTCGAAGCGAACATCTCGGTGGTCTCACCATAGTTCCATCCGGCCTTGAGCGCCTTCAGGTTAGCGTCGAGAATCGCCTGATTCTTCTTGAAGCGGCTCTCGATGTACCGAACCGTGGTCTCGATGGGGCGCTGATACAGCCACGACAGCATCCCGAGCACGAACATATTGCGGCATCGGAACGAATCGCGATTGCTGAGTCCGGACCCCTGCAGCGCGAGGCTGGTGAGACGCGTCACGTCAACCTCGAAAATCTGGTACTTGTCGAGCGAATGGTCGGTGAGCGGGTTGGAGGTGTAGCCGGCGCGCTTGAGGTTGGCCTCGGTGAAGGCTTCCTTGTCGATGATCAGGACCGCGTTGGCCGGCAGATCCTCGAGATTGGCCCTGAGCGCCGCGGGATTCATCGCCACCAGCACATTGGGCTCGTCGCCGGCGGTGAAAATTTCGCTGGAGGAAAAGTTCAGTTGGAAGCTCGAAACCCCCGCCAGCGTTCCCGCTGGGGCGCGGATCTCGGCGGGAAAGTCAGGCACCGTAGCGATGTCGTTGCCGGCCAGCGCCGACTCCGACGTAAACTGCATCCCAACCAACTGCATCCCATCGCCCGAGTCTCCGGCGAAGCGTATTACGACACTCTCGCGCGGGGTTAGCGGTTTATGCGCGTTTGCGCCGCCGCCGTTCCCTGATGACTCAGAGGCCTGCCCAGCCACCTCAGGTGGTACTGCCATTTCAGTCCAATCTCCCTTGCTGTTTAGAAGCTAAACGAACGAATACCTTGTGTCTCAGAAGAAATCAAAATGAATGTCCCGACCGGATGAAAGTATAGCTAATACGGGAAAACGTTGAAAGGGCGATCTGCTTAAGCATCCGGCACCTGCCCATCCATCGGGCGATGTAGTCCTCGGGTGTCCGAGGATGCCTACCGCCGCTCGAAAGCTCGTCGATGCCACCATTCATCGCACCCGGAACGAGGTGAACTCGCCGCGATAGTCGCTCCACTCCTCGGTCACCTCCTCGACCCGCGCGCCCGGCGGCCCGGTATGCGCCCACGCCCACAACATCTGCAGATTCCGGCGCGCACCCTCCGCGACGATTTCCACTTCCTCCCCGGAAGCAAGATTGCGCACCCATCCGGTAAGGCCGAGGCTCCGCCCCTCATCCATCGTTGCGCGCCGGAAGAAGACACCTTGCACCTGTCCCCGCACGATCACGTGAAGCCTCGCCCGATCATCTGTACGGTCGGGAGCCATCGATGGTTACGGTTATGCCGTTTTCGGACGCGCCATGGCTTCGCGATCGATGAACCCGGTCTTGCCGTACTTCGCCACCGACTCTTCGATTTCCTTGATCAACTCGTCGGCCGGCTTATCCAGATCGATGCGCGCGCCGTAAGGCTGCTTCGCCTCCAAGCCGGTGTTCCAATACGTCTCGATGCGATTGCCCTCGGGATCGAACACGTACACGCCGACCGCGTTGCCATGCGAAATGACCATGTCGAATTTGACCCCATGCTCCTTGAAGCGCCGGTAGTAGCCGATGACGTCATCGAGAGTGCTGCATCGGAACGAGAGCTGCTGCACCAGGCGCGTATCGGCGCCGACGTTGCGCCCCCGGCAGAGCAGCAACTCATGATGCTCGACCTCGGGTCGCGCACTCATGAAAACCATGCCGAGCTGCGGGTCCTCATCGGTGACGGTCAGCCCGATGATGTCGCGGTAAAAGGCCTTTTGCTTCTCGAGGTCGTTGACGTGGATTCCGACATGACCGAGTCTCGCCACCGATGGTGTAGGCATGGATGCATTCCTCCTCGCGCGTGTGTGTCATCGTATACGCTAGAGGGCCTGCCGCCGCCAACATACCCCGGCCTTCCCTCGTTTAGCCGTTAGGTAAATGATGGTTAGGTTGACCGAAGGTTCACTACCGGATGATATGCGATTAGCGAGCAGTTAAAGGCGGAACCAAGGCTGCGGGATCACGGAAATTACCAAACGAAGCCAAATAACCCCCGCAAATGCTGGATCCTTCTATTTCGAGGATACGTAAAATGACATTTGCGGTGCTTCGAGGACGCCGAATTGCACCGCATCGAAGTGCAAAAACAAACCCACTGCCCGCCATAAATCGACATGATGTCGGTAAGTTAGACGATCGTTCCCCGCTAGCGAGCCTCCACCCTCTCCGGTTACTCTTAGCTACCCTCGCTTATGAGGGCATCAGATAATAATTCGGGAGCTGTCGAGATGGCTGATAATAATCTGCGCCGCAATTCCAGCGTGCTGGTCGATGGACCGTCGCGAGCGCCTGCTCGCGCGATGTTCAAGGCGGTCGGTTTTACTGACGAGGACCTCGCCAAGCCGCTGGTCGGCGTCGCGCATACCTGGATCGAAATCATGCCGTGCACCGCGCACTTACGCATCCTCGCCGAGCACGTCAAAAAGGGCATCCGCGCGGCCGGCGGCACTCCGATCGAATTCAACACCATCGCGGTCTGCGACGGCATCTCGATGGGCACTGAGGGCATGCGCGCCTCGCTCATCAGCCGCGAAGTGGTCGCCGATTCGATCGAGCTGACCTCGCGCGGCCATCTCTTCGATGCGGTGGTTGCGCTTTCCGGATGCGACAAGACCATTCCCGGCACGGTGATGGCCCTGCTGCGCCTCAACCTCCCCTCGTTGATGCTTTATGGCGGATCGATTCAGCCCGGCCGCTACGGCGATCATGATGTTACGATCGTGGATGTCTTCGAGGCGGTCGGCGCGCATGCGGCCGGCAAAATCACTGATAAGGAATTGAAGGCGATCGAGGACGTCGCGTGCCCCGGCATCGGCGCATGCGGCGGGCAGTTCACCGCCAACACGATGGCAACCGCGAGCGAGCTGATGGGAATTTCGCCGTCGGGTTTCAACAGCGTGCCGGCCACCGATCCGCGCAAATCCGAAGTTGCGTTCCAATCGGGTCAACTGGTGATGGAGCTGCTTAAGAAGGATGTCCGCCCGCGCCAAATCGTGACTCGCGAAGCGATCGAAAATGCGATCGCATCCGTATGCATGACCGGCGGCTCGACCAACGCGGTCCTCCATATGCTTGCGATCGCGCACGAAGCCGGCATCGCGCTTTCGATCGAGGATTTCGATCGCATCAGCAATCAGACTCCGCTGCTGGGCGACTTGAAGCCGGGCGGCAATTTCGTCGCCACCGATATGCATAAGGCCGGCGGCATACCGCTGGTGGCAAAACGCCTCAAAGAGGCGGGGCTGCTGCATGGCGAGCAGATCACCGTCAGCGGCAGGACCATCGGCGAGGAAGCCGACCGTGCGACCGAGACCAAGGGTCAGGAAGTGGTGCATCCGCTCTCGAATCCGATCAAGAAGACCGGCGGGCTGGTCATCCTCAAAGGAAACCTCGCGCCCGAAGGCTGCGTCATCAAGGTCGCGGGGCACGAGCGCATGAATCATCGCGGTCCCGCGCGCGTGTTCAACAGCGAGCCCGAATGTTTTGCCGCGCTCAACGCGCGCAAGATCGTTCCCGGCGATGTCGTCGTTATTCGCTACGAAGGTCCCAAAGGCGCACCCGGAATGCCCGAAATGCTCGGCGTCACCGCCGCCATCATGGGGCAAGGCATCGGCGAGGAAGTCGCGCTGCTCACTGACGGTCGCTTCTCGGGCGGCACCCGCGGCCTGATGGCGGGTCATGTGGCGCCCGAGGCTTATGTTGGCGGACCGATTGCGGCGCTACGCGAGGGCGACCTCATCACCTTCGACATTCCCAATCGCCGCATCGATGTGAACCTGACCGACGCGCAGATTAAAGAGCGCCTGAAAGACTGGAAGCCGCCCACGCCGCATTACAAATCGGGCGTGATGGCGAAATACGCGCAGTTGGTTTCATCCGCCTCGCGAGGTGCGATCACCGACAAGTTGTAGGATATCGATTCCAAGGGGGGATCGTGACAAAGGGACGAATCTCGCGACACTTAGTATTATTCGGCGCGCTCGCGCTGGCGTTTACCGCGAACGTCACGCGGGTGCGCGCTGAAGATGCTGACGATGATTGGGTCGTGGTCGACCGAACCACTACTGCCCGACCGACCCTGCAGGACAAGGCCGCGACGGCCCGAGTCGACCATCAACTCGCCTCCCCGCAGACATCGAAAGATGCTTCGCCTGGAACCTTCACCGCATGCGGCGAGCCCGCGCACGCGGCGCAGGAGCCCTACAAATCCATTGTGGCGACCCTCAATCAGATGTGGGGCACGCACGCGAAGGTATACGAATCGGTCACCCCGATGAGTCCGCACGCGTCGACCGGCGGATGCATTTTCTACAACGCCGAGTTTCAGGAGATGCTGACCAGCCGCTGGATGGGCATCACCGATGACGACCAGTTGCGCCCCATCCTGTACGCGATTTATGCGCACGAGCTCGGCCACATCATCCACGGCGACCTCACCGCAAGGCGCGCCGACGTCCCGCTCGAGCAGAAGGAGTTGGAGGCCGATCGTTTCGCCGGCTACACCCTATGGCGCCTCAACGTGAAGCGCTTCGATGCCGCCGACACCGAGCACTACTACCAGGCGGTTGGCGATGACTACGTCGGCGGGCAAAACAGTCACGGCACGGGCGCGCAACGCGTCACCGCATTCCAGCAAGGGTGGGACCTCGCGAGGACGGGCGCTCGCGAAGACAGCGATCAGCGCCCCGCCGGCGGCCTCGACTAGCAACTGCAGCGAGGTCGAACGATGTTTCTCATTAGAGTCATCTTCTTCGCGCTCGGATTGAGTTTGGGTATCTGGTGGGTCGTGGCGCACCAGCACGCACGCGTCACACCAACACCCGGCAACATCGTAGGAGCGCTTCGCGAAGCGCCTCTAGAACGAGATCGTGATTGCGGAAAGTCTCCGCGATTTCACTTTCGCTGCGGGTCGTTCGCGAACGACCCCTACGAAGATGCGAAATGGATATCCATCAAGATCGCTCAATCGACGATCGCCGAATAGATGATGTTCTTCAGCTGGCCGCGGAAGTTGAAGGTCGCTGACGGCATCAGCTGCGTCATGAAAATCGCGACCAGGTCCTCTTTGGGGTCGACCCAGAAAATCGTCGAAGCCGCGCATCCCCAGTAATAGTCGCCCGCGCCCAGCGTCCCCGCCTCGACTTCACCGAGAGTCATCGCGAAGCCGAGCCCGAAGCCGACGCCCTCGTAGGCGGTTTCGGAGAACGCGCCAATCGCCATCGAGGCGAGGTCCTTCCCGCCCGCCAGGTGGTTGCGATGCATCAGCTCCAGCGTGCGCGACCCGAGGATGCGGGTGCCATCGAGCTCGCCGCCGCGCCGCAACATTTCACAGAAGCGGAAATAATCCGCCGTCGTGCCGGTGAGTCCTCCGCCTCCCGAGAAGAAGGTCGGCTGCTTGAGATAGGTGCTGCGTTCGGGATCATCGATCAGCTTCAGCGTCTTGTCCGGTTGCCGCTCGTAGTTAGCAGCGAAGCGATCAAGCTTGCGCTCCGCGACCGCAAAGGAAGTGTCCTTCATGTTGAGCGGATCGAAGATATTCTTCTGCAAGTATTGGTCGAAGCGCTGGCCGGAAATCGCCTCGACCAGGTATCCGCAAACGTCGGTCGAATAGGAATACATCCAGCGCTCGCCCGGCACATAGCGCAGCGGCACCTTGGCCAGCTTCTCCACAAATGTCGCCAGCGTCTCGCCCGCCGCCGCTCGATTCACCCCCACCTCGCGATAGACGCGATCGACGGGATGATTGGTCGCGCCGTAGGTCAGCCCGCCCGAATGGCTGAGCACGTGGCGCATGGTCATGGGTTTTTCGGGCGCGACGGTCTGCATTTCTGCGCCGACGCCGGAGATCCACACCTGGTGGTCGCGCCATGCGGGAATGAATCGCGACACCGGATCGTTTAACTGGAAGTGGCCCTGCTCGTAGAGCGACATCAGTGCGACCGAGGTGATCGGCTTGGTCATCGAGTAGAGCCGATAGATGGTGTCGTCGGTGGTCGGCTTGCGCCGTTCGCGATCCATGTTGCCGAAGGATTTGAAATATGCGACGTGGCCATGGCGCGCGACCAGCGTCTGGCATCCAGTTATTTTTCCCGACTCGATGTAGTTGCGATTCAGATGATCGGTGATTCGATTGATGCGCTCGGGCGCGAATCCCGCGCGCTTGGGTGCCACTTCCATCGCGTATCCTCCTGCTGCTCCGATGCTGGTAGAACTAGTCTGAATCCACGCACGTTGTCGAGGTTGAGCGGCGCGACTTTTCGGCGCCCGGCTCACTTTTCTCGCGCGGTTACTGGCTGGCCGAACTGGAGCAGATAGCCGTTATTATCGTAGATGGCAAATTCCCGCATGCCGTACCTGAATGTCTCGATCGGATAGCAGACTTTCGCGCGATCCTTAACCGCCGCCCAAAGTGCATCGACATCGTCGACGTGGAAATAGAGCGACCCGGTGAACGACGGTTTCTGATCTCCTTCATGATGGTTCGGTCTCGCGAGCATGAGGCGTACACCGTCGCGCCGCAGTGACGCCCACTCCTCGGTTTGACTCTCGCGCACGAATCCCAGAATCGCGGTGTAGAACTCCACCGTCGCGGCGGTGTCCCAGGTGCGGAGCATCGGAGTCAGCGTCTGAATCTTCATCGACGATCCGTCCTTCTCATTTGCGCGCGACGAACAGCGAGGCCGCCATGCTGAGCCCGATGCCGACGACGATCCATCGCACCGTTTTGCGCGAGAGCCGCCGCGCGACCAGCGCCCCGCCGTAGCCGCCGCCGACCTGCGCCACCGTCATCAGGATCGCCTCGGGCCAGCTCACCGCGCCGCGCACCACGAAGTAAATCGCCGCAACCCCATTGATGCAAAGCGCGAGGTAGTTGCGCAGCGCGATCATATGATGGATGTCGGTGAAGCCGAGCAGGCCGAACTCCGCCAGCATCAGGATGCCGATTCCGGCGCCGAAATATCCGCCGTAGATCGACACCAGGAACTGAAAGAAAAATGCGGTGCCCCATCCGCCGCGATCGACTGGATTGCCACCCGCTGCGTCGATGATTTCATCGAGTGAACTCCGGAGTGCCGCGCGCGTGATGACCTCCTGCGCGGCAAACAGAATCGTCGCACCCAGGATCAGGTAGGGGACCGCGGCGGCGAACCATTGAGTGGGAGTGTTGATGAGAAGATACGCGCCCACGATGCCGCCCAGCAGCGAGGGCGCCGCCAGCGTCAGGGAGCGCCGGCTCACGCTGCTGAACTCGCGGCGAAAGCCGATGAGACTCGCGAGCGAGCCCGGCCACAAGGAGACCGTGTTGGTGGCATTGGCGATAACCGGGTTCATTCCGGTCCACACCAGCGCTGGAAACGTGATCAGAGTTCCTCCGCCCGAGACCGAATTGACCGCACCGCCGATGAATGCGGCGACAAAGATCACGCCGGCCGACGCGAGCGTCACGCCGGATCGCGATGAGAAAGCTTTGGTCTGCGGAAAATCATGCGCCTCAAACTGCGCAACTCGCGGCGCAACTGCAATAGGTCGAGTCGCCTTGCCCGCGGTCCCACCGGAGCGCTACTTAAGGAACAGGCTAAAAGCCGGTGCCACACATAAGAGGAATGCGACGTGCCCATAGGACAGGAAGTCACTGAAGTTCGCGCTAACCATCGGTTCGATGAAGCGGCGCTGGAGAAATATCTCACCGAGAAGATGCCCGGCTTTCGCGGCCCGCTCGAGGTCGTGCAATTCGCCGGCGGCCAATCGAACCCAACCTTCATGCTGCGGGCGGGCGGCGCGCGTTACGTCATGCGTAAAAAGCCCTCCGGCACGCTGCTGCAATCGGCCCATCAGGTCGAGCGCGAATATCGCATCCTGACCGCGCTCGCGAACACCGACCTGCCGGTGCCGCGCACCCATCTCCTGTGCGCCGATCAGAGCATCATCGGCACTTCGTTTTTCGTCATGGATTACGTCGAGGGGCGCATCTTTATCGACACGCTGCTGCCGGGGCTGAGCCGCGAGCAGCGCGCGGGAATTTACGATTCGATGAACGAGATGATGACGCGGCTGCACAAGGTCGACTACAACGCCGTCGGACTCGGCGACTACGGCCGTCCGCAAGCGTACATCCAGCGGCAGGTCGCGCGCTGGACCAAACAGTATGAGGCCTCGATCATCGATCCGATTCCCGAAATGGATCGGCTCATCGAATGGCTCCCCAAGCACATCCCTGCAGACGACGAGACCACCATTGCGCATGGCGATTTCCGCCTCGGCAACCTGATCGTGCATCCGACCGAGCCGCGCATCATTGGGGTGCTCGATTGGGAGCTCTCGACGCTCGGGCATCCACTCGCTGACCTCGCGTGGAACTGCCTTGCGTATCATTACCCGCCCGGCACGGACGAGGGCGGAAACTTCGCGGATTTTGATCTCGACCAGCTCGGCATCCCGAGCGAGAAGGACTACCTCGCCGCATATGCGCGACGCACCGGACGCGACGGCATTCCGGACTTCATGTTCTTCGTGGTGTTCTCGCTGTTCCGCGGCGCCGCGATCGCGCAGGGCATCGCGATGCGTGCGAAGATCGGCACCGCGAGCGCCGCCGATGCCGCCGAGCGCGGCAAACGCGCAGGCATCAGCGCGCAAATCGCGTGGGATCTCGCGCAGAAGATTTAGCCTCGGCGCCACTGCGTAGAGTGGACCTATCGGGGCGATAGAAAGTGGCCCTTTGCGAGGACTGCTGTTCCCGGCGTATCACATCCTGCGTGGCGCGGTGTTGTACGCAGCAGGCGGGAAGCAGTTGCGAAGGAGCACGGTTATGTCGGATCGTCGCATCGTTCATCGAGTCTGTCCGTTTTGCGAAGCGACCTGTGGTCTCGCCGTCGAGGTCGAAGGCAACTCCATGGTGTCGGTGCGCGGCGACAAAGACGATCCGTTCTCGCGCGGATACATTTGTCCCAAAGCATACGGGCTGAAGGAGTTGCACGAGGATCGCGAACGCCTGCGCGCGCCGGTTCGCCGCACCGCGACCGGCTGGGAAGAGATCAGCTGGGATGACGCCTATTCCGAGGTTGCCTCGCGCATGCTCGCCATCCGTGAGAAGTACGGCCCTAACGCGATTGGCTTGTATCTCGGCAATCCGATGGTGCATGACTTCGCGTTTCTGTACTTTCCGGTCCTCGCGCGAGCGCTCGGCAGCCGCAGCCTTTTCAATCCGGCCTCCGCCGACACGCTGCCCAAGGAAGTTTCCACCGCACTGATGTTCGGCGGCCCGTTTCCGTCGACGGTCCCGATTCCCGATATCGATCGCACCGACTATCTGCTCGTCGTCGGCGCAAATCCGGTCGTCTCGCACGGCAGCCTGATGACGATGCCCGATGCGCCCGGCCGCCTGAAAGCGGTCATCGAACGCGGCGGCAAAGTGGTGGTCATCGATCCGCGGCGCACCGAAACGGCCAAGCTCGCGAGCGAGCATCATTTCATCCGCCCCGGCGCCGACGCGGGTTTCCTTCTCGCGATGGTCCACACGCTGTTCGAGGAAAATCTCGTGACGCTCGGAGCGGCGAGCGACATCATCAATGGCGTTGATGTCGTGCGAGGCATCTCCGGCGACTTCGCCCCCGAAGCAGTCGCGGACTATTGCGGCATCGACGCCGGCACGATTCGTCGCCTCGCGCGCGAGTTCGCCGGCGCACCATCGGCGGCGTGCTACGGACGCCTCGGAACCTGCGTGCAGGAATTCGGGACGCTGGCCAGTTGGGGTTGCGATCTCCTCAATGTCCTCACTGGCAACCTCGATCGCCCCGGCGGCGTTATGTTCACCAACGCGGCCGCATCGCTGGCGTCGCTGTCGAAAGGCAAATTCCTCGACCACGGGCGCCATAAGAGCCGCGTCAGCGCGCGGCCGGTATCGAGCGGAATGCTGCCGTCGTCAACGATGGCGGAGGAGATCCTCACGCCGGGCGACGGACAAGTGCGCGCGATGCTCACCTTGATGACCAACCCGGTCCGCAGCACCGCGAACTCCGAGCAAACGGACGCGGCGTTTTCGAGTCTCGAGTTTTTCGTCGCAGTGGATTTCTACATCAACGAGACCACGCGCCACGCGCACCTCATTCTGCCCACGCCGACAGCGGCCGAGCAGGCATGCTATGAAATAGGATTATATCAACTCTCGGTCCGCAACTTCACGAAATGGTCGTCCGCTTCGCTCTCGCCGCCACCAGGCGCGCCCGAGTCGTGGCAGGTGATGTTGAAGCTCGCCGGAATATTTATGGGTAAGGCGGACCGGCCGATTCGGGAAGTCGATGATGCCATCTTCGCGCAACTTGCCGGCAGCCTCACGAAGCGAAACTGCCCGTGGCCCGATCTCACGCCTGCAGAAATCGCCGCCAACCTGGTCGGATCAGCGGGCCCCGAACGCACCATCGACATGCTTCTACGCATCGGCCCGTATGGAGACGGCTTCGGCCGGCGTCCCGAGGGACTCACGCTCGCGAAAGTGCGGGCCTCCGAGCACGGAATCGATCTCGGTCCACTCACAATGCGCCTGCCCGACATCATCAACACTCCCAGTGGGATGGTCGAGCTGGCGCCGCCGGCGATTACAAATGATATCGGCCGCTTACGCGCCGACCTGTTGAAGCGCGATCGCGAAATGGTGCTGATCGGACGGCGCAACCTGCGCACCAGCAATTCGTTCATGCATAACCTGCCTGCGCTGGTAAAGGGCCGCGACGCGTGCACGCTGCAAATGTCGCCACGCGACGCGCGTCGAATCGGAGTCGCCGACGGAAGCGCCGCGCGCATCACCAGCCGTGTCGGCAGCGTCGTTGCTTCAGTCGAGGTCACCGAGGATCTCATGCCCGGCGTCGTCAGCCTGCCGCACGGATGGGGTCACAATGTCGAGGCCTCGCAAATCAGCGTCGCCAAGAAACATGCGGGCGTGAACACCAACGCGCTCACCGACGATCGCGCCTACGACGAAGCGAGCGGCGCCGCCGTCTTGTTCGGCACCCCGGTGACTATCGAAGGGTAGCGCTCGGGGCAAAATGACTTTGAGGTTGGGTATGAGAATCAAGGGAGTCGACCCGGAACATCCACCCGAGAGCGTCGCGAGCGCATTTCACAAGATGACTGAACTGACCGGCCGCGTGGTTACGCCCGCACTGGTCATGGCCCATCGGCCGGAGATCTTGCTCGCCAGTGGAAGACTCAACCAGGCGGTCGGCGCGTCGCAGATCGTCGAGCCACGCCTCAAGTTCATGCTTTCGGTGCGCGTCGCGCAGATGATCGGATGTCCATTTTGAGTGGACATCAACTCTGCCGGCGGCAGAGAGGCAGGCATCACGGAGGCGCAGTTGGCGGACCTCGCGAGCTTCGAGACCAGTTCGAATTTCGATCGCGCCCACAAGGCGGTGCTGCGCTATGCGGAGGGAATGACGCGTACGCCGGCCGACGTTTCCGATGAGGTATTCGCGGAAATCCGCGATCTCTTCACCACCGAGCAAATCGTTGAGTTGACCGCCGCCACCGCACTGGAGAACTATCGCGCGCGCTTCAACTGCGCGCTCAAGATCGAAAGCGATGGCCTCTGCACCTTGCCGCCCGACCATCCGGTGCGCCTCGCGCTCAAGCGCGACTGATTTGGCATTCGCGACATTGCCCCCACGGAGTGCGCGGGGAATAATGGTGTCTTCCAACGATTGAGAGATTCGCGGAAGATTCCGCAAGACCCAAGATGTCGGCCGCCTCACCATTTCCCAAAGCAAATCCTTCTGCGGAAGTTTCCGCGAACTCCGCGCTGGAGGCCGAGGGGCTCGGCTTTTCGTACGGGGAGCGCAAGGCGCTGAGCGATGTCAGCTTCGCGATCGCGCGCGGCGAGATATTCGGCTTCCTCGGCCCCAACGGCGGCGGCAAGACCACGCTGTTCCGCCTTCTGTCGACGCTGATTCCGCTTCAGTCCGGGCGCGCACGAGTGCTCGGCCGCGACCTCGCCGGCAACACCGTCGAGATTCGCCGCAAGATGGGCGTGGTGTTTCAGCATCCGAGCGTCGACGGCAAACTCACGGTGCTCGAGAACCTGCAGCATCACGGCCGGCTCTATGGAATCAGCGGCCGCAAGCTCAACGATCGCGCCGCGACAATGCTCGAATCGCTGGGCCTCACCAGTCGCGAGGGCGATCTGGTCGAGACGCTTTCGGGCGGCACGCGGCGGCGCGTCGAGTTGGCGAAGGCGATGCTGCATCAGCCCGAAATGCTGCTCCTCGACGAGCCCAGCACCGGGCTGGATCCGATGGCGCGCCGCGAATTCTTCGGCCACCTCGAGCAGCTCAGCCGCCGTGACCACGTCACCATCGTGCTCACGACGCATCATATGGAAGAGGCCGAGCGCTGCGATCGCATCGCCATGCTGCATGAGGGGCAACTGGTCGCATGCGCCGCGCCGAGCGCGCTCAAATCGCAGGTCGGTGGCGACGTAGTGGTGATTCACGCGCTCGCACCGGAATTGCTACAACGCAAACTGCTCGCGCAGCTCAAGCTCAAGTGCACGCTCATCGATGGAACCTTGCGCATCGAGCGGCCGCGCGGCCACGAGCTGATTCGCGAGCTGGTCGATACTTTCGGCGCCGAGATCGAGTCGGTGTCGTTCGGCAAACCCACCCTGGAAGACGTCTTCGTGCATCTCACCGGGCATAAGTTCAACGTCAGCGGAGACCCGCCGCAATGAGCAGGATTTTCCTTCAGGCGGGCACGCTATGGTGGCGCGAGATCACGCGCTTCGCGCGCCAGCGCAGCCGGCTCATCGGCGCATTCCTCCAGCCGTTGGTTTTCTGGGCGCTGCTGGGCGCGGGCTTGAAAGCTTCGTTTCGTCCCAGCGGGATGCCTGGCGACATTAACTACATGCAGTATTTCTATCCGGGCATGATCATCCTGGTGCTGCTGTTCACCGCGATCTTCGCGACGATCTCGACCGTCGAGGATCGCAAGGAAGGCTTCCTGCAAGGCGTGCTAGTCGCGCCCATCGCGCGCTCGACGGTCGTGCTCGGCCAGGCGCTCGGCGCGACGACGCTGGCGCTGCTGCAAGGGCTAATCTTTCTGGTCCTCGCACCGCTGGCGGGGATTCATCTCAATCTCGCCGCGATTGTCATGAGCGCCGGCATGATGGCGATCATCGCGTTCGCGCTCACCAGCATCGGGCTGCTGATTGCCTGGCGCATCGAATCCACCCAAGGCTTCCACGCGATCATGAACCTGATCCTCATTCCGATTTGGCTGCTCTCGGGTGCGTTCTTCCCCGCCACCGGGGTGCCGGGCTGGCTCGGCTGGACGATGCGCCTCAATCCGCTCAGCTATGGAATGACCGCGCTGCGCAAGGGGCTTTATCTTGGCGAGCCGGTCAGCTTCTGCTCGCTAGCTGAATTCCGTTGGTCAGTGCTGATTTCGATTGCGTTCGCGCTGGCGATGTTCGCGGCGGCCACGCGCGTCGCCAATCGTTCGACCTCCGTCTAGCCCTCGCTCCGAGTCGTTTTCCATCGGCGCAGCCTTGTGTCTTCTGGCCGATATGGGTGAATCTTCATTTGATGAACATCGATCATGAGCAGATCATGCGGCGGGTAGCCGAGATTTCTCCGCCGCTGGCGGAAAACGCAGGCGCCTGCGATGCGGCTCGCCAGCTCGTTCCCCAGAGCATGCGGCTGATGGTCGATGCGGGAGTTTTCAAAATCCTGCAACCGCAACGAGTCGGCGGCTACGAACTCCCAATGCGCACCGCGGCCGAGGCGGTCAGCGCGCTCTCCGAAGCGTGTCCCTCGAGCGGATGGGTGCTGATGGTAATGGGCGCGCATCATTGGGTCGTCGGATGTCTGCCCGAGCGCGCGCAGGACGATGTGTTCGGCGGCGGCCGCGATGGTCTCGTCGCGGGCACCCTCTCATGGCAGGGCACTGCAAACACGGTCGCGGGCGGCTACCGCGTCAACGGCCGCTGGCAGTTTTGCAGCGGAGTCGATTACTCGCAGTGGGTGATGCTCGGATGCGCCGATCCGAAGACGCGCGGCCCCGGGGTGCACCTGGTGGTGCCTCGCAACGAGATCGAAATCGACGACACCTGGCACGTGATGGGATTGCAAGGGACCGGCAGCAAGGACGTGGTCGCGCACGATATCTTCGTGCCGGCGCATCGCGCGATCGAAACGCGCGCCTTGTTCATGGGCGCGAGTCCGGATGCCTCGAAGCACACGAGCAACCTTTACCATCTCTCGGCCGAAGCGATGCTCGCCACTTCAGGACTTAGCGCGCTGGTCGGACAAGCGAAAACGGCGCTCCGGCGATTCATCGAGCGCACCCGCGAGCGCAAGGTGATCCTGACCGGCGCGCGCAAGGCCGATCATGGCCCGACGCAAGTGCGCCTCGCCGAGGCTGCCGGAGAAATCGATTGTGCAGATTTGATGCTGCATAACTCGCTCGACCAATTCGATCGCTTGATGGCGAGCGGCGAAAATTGCAGCAACGAGCTGCGCGTGCGGGCGCGATGGAATGCGGCCTACGGCGTCGAGCTGTGCCGGCGCGCGGTCGCGCGAATGTTCGCCGGATCGGGAGCGCATGCGGTCTATGCGCCGAGCGAACTGCAGGTTTCCTTTCGCAACATCCAGGTCGGCGCGCAGCATGCCAGCATGGATTTCGACAGCTCGGCGGAGATGTATGCCCGGCTCCGTCTTGGCGAGACAAAATAATACCTCATTTGGAAATTCACTCTCCGCACCGAAAAGGAGCAGCAGGTGGAATATAGAAATCTCGGCAATTCCGGCTTGAAGGTCTCGGTGGTCGGCCTCGGATGCAACAACTTCGGCATGCGCATCGATACCGAGCAGACCCGCGTCGTCGTCAGCAAGGCGCTCGACGAAGGCATCAACCTGTTCGATACCGCCGACATCTACGGCAATCGCGGCGGCTCTGAGACGATGCTCGGCAAGGCGCTCGGCCCGCGCCGCAAGGACGTGATCGTGGCGAGCAAGTTCGGCATGGCGATGGGCGACGGCCTGTTCATGAAGGGCGCGTCGCGCCGCTACATCATGGCGGCGGCCGAAGCGAGTCTGAAGCGCCTCAACACCGACTACATGGATCTCTACCAGATCCATTTTCCCGATCCCGAAACGCCGCAGGAGGAGACCCTGGGCGCGCTGAACGACCTGGTGCGCGCGGGCAAGGTCCGTTACCTCGGGTCGAGCAACTTCGCGGGATACCAGGTCGCCGATGCGGCGTGGATTTCGAAAACCCACGGCTACGCGCCATACATCTCGGCGCAGAATCAATACAACTTGCTCGATCGCCGTATCGAGAAAGATCTGACCCCGGCGTGCGCGCAATTCGGCGTCGGCATCCTGCCCTACTTCCCGCTCGCGAGCGGCTTCCTCACCGGCAAGTACAAGCGTGGAGAGGAGCCTTCGAAGGACACCCGTCTTGGCGCGATGGGCGCGATGGCGAAGAATGCGCTGACCGATTCGAATTTCGCGACGCTCGACAAACTGCAGGAATTCGCGCGCGGCCACGGCCACTCGGTATTGGAGCTCGCAGTCGGATGGCTCGCCTCGATGCCGCAGGTGTCCAGCGTGATTTCCGGCGCGACCAAGCCCGAGCAGGTCAGCGCCAATGTCAAAGCGGGCGACTGGAAACTATCCGCGGAAGAACTCGCCGAGGTCGATAAAATCACCAAACGGTGAGAGCGCTCGCGCAAAAATCGTAAAGCATAGAACCCCGCGAATTTTCGCGACGCGCAGCGCGTCTAATTCCCGACGGGTGGTTCCGAAACCTGAGCCTGTATACCTACCAAGGAGCCGAACACTATGCGCTACATGATTGCCTGGCTGCTGGGCGTGCCTGCCTCGATCCTCGTGATCTGGTTCGTGGTCTCGCACATCCTCTAAACTCTCGCAGCGCCGCGCGGCACTGTCACAGCGGATCGAAAAACGCTTCGATTCTCCCTTCGAAGTGGAATTCCCGCGCGAGCCGAATCCATTTTCGATCGATTCCGTGCAGCGGCTCTGGCAGCGCCTGGAGCGGGTAAAATCCCGCTTCAAGCGCCTCCAGGGGATTCGGTGCCAGCTCTCCACCCTCAATCGAACAAGCGAACAGCAGCGAATAGATGTGACGGGTCGGCGCCGGCACCTTGAGGCTGTCGACGATGCCGATGAGTCGCGTCGGCCGCACCATGAGGCCGAGTTCCTCGTGGACTTCTTTGGCGACGTTTTCCGCAGGCGAAATTCCCACGTCGCAAAAACCCGTCGGATACCACCAGCGGCCACTCGGCCGCTTCATCATCAGCAGCTCGTCGCGATTGTTGAAGACGATTGCGCCGACGCCCACCGCTGTTGTCACGTAGCCATCGTAGCCGCTGATAACTGACTCGCGCCATCGAAGCCGCATCGCCTCGGCGTCCCGCGGATCAGTTTGCGCGAGCGCGGCCTGTACGCGAGCCGCCTCCTTGAGCAATTCCTCGTAGCGCTCGGAATCGTAGCCGTCGGGTTTGAATGCGAGACCGGTGCGCGCAATCGCGGCGATGCGCTCGATGAAACGCGCCAGCTCCACCATCAAATCGGTTTCCACTATCGCCTCCTGGACTGCTCGCCCGATTCTAGCATCGCGCGGCGCTTCCCTCCGCACTCGGTGCCGTACTAAATCCATACCTCGACAGGTTCATCGAGAGGGGCACGACGATGCTGGATCCGTATATAGAAGGATGGAAGCTGCGCGAGCTTTTGCGGAAGCGTGAAATTCGCCCGCGCGAGGCCGCGGAGTTTTTCCTCGCGCGAATCGAGAAACTGAACCCGGCGCTGGGCGCGTTCGTCACCGTCACGCCGGAACGCGCGCTTGCCGATGCTGACCGCCTGGAAAAGCTTTCGCGCTCCGATGCGGACGCGCTGCCACTGTTCGGGGTCCCCTACTCCATCAAGGATCTCTCGTGGACCAAGGGCATCCGCACCGCGATGGGATCGAAGAATTTCGCGAATTTCATTCCGCCGGTGGATGCGGAATATGTCGCGCGGCTGGAGCGGGCCGGCGGCATCCTGCTCGGGAAAACCTCGACGCCGGAGTTCGGCGCGCGTCCCACCACTGAGGGTGGATTCGGTCCGACCGCGCATAATCCCTGGAACCTTGAGCACACTGCCGGTGGCTCCAGCGGCGGCGCGGCATGCGCGAGCGCGACCGGCCTCGGCCCGCTGCATCAGGGCAGTGACGGCGGCGGATCGATTCGGATCCCGTCGGCATGCTGCGGCGTGTTCGGCATCAAGCCCTCGCGCGGACGCATCACCAACGCGCCGCTTCGCGCCGAGGGATGGGGCGGATGCTCGACGTCGGGACCGATCGCGCGCACCGTTCGCGACGCGGCCTGGATGCTCGATCTGATGGCCGGCCCGGTGGTCGGCGACGCGTACTGGGCGCCACCTCCGGCGAAGCCTTTCATCGAGGCAATCAACTCGCGGCCGAAAAACCTGCGCCTCGCGACCCTATGCGAAACACCCTTCGCCGATGTCGACGCGGAAACCCTCGCGGCATTCGAATCAGCCTGCCAGATGCTGCGTTCGATGGGTCATAGCCTCGAACCCATCAAGCTGGATCTTTCGGTCCTGATGATTCCGGCCAGCATGGTGGCGGTCGCGGGAATCGGCTCAACCGAGGTCGCTGATCCCGAGCTGATCGACCCGGTCATCCAGGGAACGTGGAAGGCCGGCCGCGAAACCACCGCCGCGCAGTACATCAACGCAACCACCATGATGCATAACCTGTCGCGCGAGATCGTCCAACGGCTTGCACCGTTCGACGCACTCATCACGCCGACCTTGACCCGCCCGGCGGTCAAGCTCGGCACCCTGCCCTCCCCCGATCCGTGGAAGATCGACAAGAACGGCAAGCACGTGCACGACATCTATACCTGGACCGCGTTCGTATTTCCGTTCAACGCCACCGGTCAGCCCGCGGTGTCGATTCCGATGGGATTCAATCGAGAGGGATTGCCGCTCGGATTACAAATTGTAGGGCGACCGAATGATGAAGCCGGCATCATCGCGTTGTCGGCACAATTCGAAGAAGCGCGTCCGTGGAAAGACCAGCATCCGGATTTGAGATGACAGCAATCGATCCGGCGATTGGCAGGCTGTGCGGATTCGCGCTCGCGCTGATCTTCGGCGCGTCCGGGATCATGAAGCTGCGCGATATCGAGATATTCGAGGGCTCGCTCGCCAACTACCAGCTCGCGCCGAGATGGATGGAAAAACCGCTGGCGTATCTGCTTGCAATTATCGAATGCGCATCGGCGGCGGGATTGTTGGTGGCCTCGACGCGCGTGGTTGCGGCCTCGATGCTGCTCGCGCTGCTCACGATTTTCACCGGCGCTATCGCGATCAACCTCGCGCGCGGCCGCACCAACATCGATTGCGGATGCTTCGGACCTGCCTTGCGCCAGGAGCTCAGCCGATGGCTCCTCGCACGCAATGCGATTCTCATGCTGGTCGCGGCAGTGGCGATTGTTCCGGCGACCGACCGCGCGATGGAGCCTCTCGACGTCGTCACTATCGTGCTGGGCGCGTTCACGTTCGCGATTCTCTATGCGAGCGCAAATTTTGCGATCGCCAATGCGCCGAAGATCCGCGCGATGGAAATGACGTGACATGAGCGAGGCGCTCCTCATCTCGCAGATCGCGCTGTGGGTGTTGTTATTGATCATGGCGGGTCTGCAACTGGCGCTGCTGCGCCAGATCGGCGTGATCCACGAGCGCATCGCGCCGATGGGTGCGCTGACGCTCGACAAGGGTCCCAAGGAAGGCGAGAGTTCGCCGCTGTTCGACCTGCTCGATATCAGGAAACATCGGGTCCAAATCGGGGGGGCAAACGCGAACGGCAAAAGCTCGCTGATTTTCTTCCTTTCGCCGACGTGCCCGGTCTGCAAAAAGATGCTGCCGATTCTGAAATCGAGCGCGCACACCGAAGCGAACTGGCTGGAGATTTATCTCGCCAGCGACGGTGAAGCCGCAGAGCACGAGCGCTTCGTGCATGCGCAGAGCCTTGGCGAGTTTCCCTACCTCCTGTCACAGGAATTGGGCGTGACCTATCGCGTCGGCAAACTCCCGTATGCGGTGTTAATCGACGAAACCGGCGTGATCCGTGCGAAGGGACTCATCAACACTCGCGAGCATCTCGAAAGCCTCATCCAGGCGAAGGAAATGGGCGTCGCCTCGATTCAGGAGTATCTGCACAAGCATACCGGATCGGATCCAACTTGAAGCTGCTGATCGTGCTGCTAACACTGCTTGCGAGTTGTGGTTTCGCGAAAGCGGACGGACTCGAAATCTTCAACGCGCACTGCGCCATCTGTCATCAGCCGAATGCGGCGGGGATTCCCGGAATGTATCCGCCGCTGGCGGATTCGATCGGAAGCTACGTAACGCTGCCGCAGGGTCGCGCCTACCTGGTTCACGTGGTCTCGTTCGGAATGACCGGGCCGATATCGGTCCACGATCAACTTTACAATGGGATGATGCAGCCGTGGCCGCTCCTCACCGACGAAGAAGTTGCGCAGGTTCTGAACTATGTGCTGACCACGCTCAACGCGGCGCTACTGCCGAAAAATTTCTCCCCGCTGACGACCGCTGAGGTGAGAAAGTATCGCCCCGCCAACACCGCGCTTGGCGATGTTCATAAGGAACGCGCGGCGCTGATGAAAGCGCTCGCCGCTCATCATCCAGGCGGCTGACCGCGAGGGTTTCGCTACTTCTTGTTTTGTGCGGTGCGGTAGTCGCCGAATTTGGCATCGCGCTCGTTGAGCGCCTTGGTGACACCCTCGCGCATCTTTTTCATGTACTCACGCGATGACGGTTGGTGGAAACAGAGCGCCTGGATTTCGGTGGCGGAACGAATCGCGGCCCGCGCACCCATGATCTCCATCGCGCGATGCACCACGCGCTTGTTGAGCGCCTGCAGGTCGCGTGGAATTTTCGCGACGCGGCGCGCCCAGTTCAGCGTCTCCGCTTCCAGCTTGTCGGCCGGAAATGCGCGATTCGCGAAGCCATATTGAACCGCCTCGATTCCAGAGATCGAGTCGCCCGTGAGCATCAACTCCATCGCGCGACGCATGCCCATCAGCCACGGATGGTAGGCGGTGTCCGGCGACGACATCGATCGCACGGGCGGGTAGCCGATTTGCGCATCCTCGGCGACGTAGACGAGATCGCACGCGGTCGCGAGTTCAGTTCCTCCCGCGAGGCAGTATCCGTGGACCTGCGCGATGACCGGCGTCGCCATGTCCCACATCTCAAACCATCCGTCGACCAGATGGCGCGGCCAAATTCCCTCGCCTGGCGAAATGTGGCGCGGAAGCGGCTCGCCGGGCGCCTGCGAAAGGTCATAGCCGGCGCTGAAACATTTGCCGTTGCCGCGAATGATAATCGCGCCGATGCTCGGATCGACATCGGCCTTACGCAAGGCATCGAAGAGTTCGGCGCGCAGACCATTGGAAAGCGCGTTGCGCTTGTCGGGACGGTTGAGCGCGATGCGCCGAATACCGGCCTCCGGATCGTCGACCTGGATGAATTTGTAATCGCCCATCGAAGCCTCACTTATTTCGCGGCCTGACAGACTTTCCACGCGCTGTCAGCGAGCGCGGGCACGCGTTCCCTCATTTGGTCGAATAGAGGATCGTCGGCCTGGCCGAGCAGGAATCGCCCGTAGCTTCCCTCCATGATGATCGCGAGCTTGAAAATCGCGAATGCCTGGTAGAAGGGGAAATCTTTCATCTTGCGGCCGGTCTTCGCCTCATAGCGATCGAGCATCTCACGCCGCGTCAGGAGGCCACGCTCCGGCAGCATCGTGGCCATGCCCGGGTTCGCGCGATCGTCGCCAGGATCGGGCCAGTAGCTGAGCAACCAGCCGAGGTCGGCGAGCGGATCGCCGATAGTTGACATCTCCCAATCAAACACCGCGATGGGTTTGGGCGGATCGCCGGGATTCCACATCACATTGTCGAGCTTGTAATCGCCATGCACGATGGTCGCGGGCGGCGATTCGGGAATCCGCGCCTGCAGCCAATCGCGCACCTGGTTCATGACCGGCAGCGGACGCGTATGCGGAAGGGTGCGCTCCAGTTGATCGATCCAGCGCTTGAGTTGGCGCGGAAGATACCCGTCGGGACGCCCGAAGCCCTCGAGGCCAGCCGCACGCCAGTCCACCGCCTGCAACGCGATCAGCAGGTCGATCATGCCCTCACTGACGGCGCGTCGGCGCTCCGGCGTATTGGCGAAACTTTTCCCGTCGGCGCGAATCACTTCGCCCCGCATGTATTCCATCAGGTAGAACGGCGCCCCGATGTACTTGGGATCAGCGCAGGCGGCATATACTCGCGGGACCGGAACGGCCGAATTCTGCAAAGCATTGAGCACGCGATATTCCCGAATCACATCGTGCGCCGTAGGGAGCAATGGTCCGCGCGGAGGACGCCGCAGCGCCCACGATTTCCCCTGGAAATGGATCAGATGGACTTCGTTGGAATGCCCAAAGGAAATATTCTCGGAACGCAAATCGTTTGGATCGCCGAGTTGGTTATCGCGGATGAAATTGCGCAGCCCCGCGATATCGACGGTGGCATTGGGACCGGTTTTTTCTGAACTGGCAGTGCTACTCATTAAGCGGTTCTCTCCGAACGGTGTTGCAGACCAGCCTGGCCCGCCGCTGAGGCTATAACGCCAGCACTCCCGCGCGCGCAAGTCCCGCAACGGATGGGCAAAGCTTCGGCAAAGCTTCAATGAGGTTGGATGTTAGCGAAAAACTGTCGCGCGCGCTGGTCTAGCTGAAGGCGCGCAGCCCGCCTTTTTTGCGCACCAGCACCACCGCGAAGAGGCTGTAAAACAAAAGCCCGACGACACCCGCGGCGAGGCTGTCGGGAGTGACGAGATTTTTCAGCATCAATGGAACGTCGCGCAGCGCCGCCCTCGTCAGATGCGATTGGGGCTTTGCGGTATCGAGGTGAACCGACTGCGCGAAATGCACTTGAGGAGGAATCCTCACGACCTGCGCGGCTTGCTTAACCGCGGGCGCTGCCGCCGGACGAACCGCAGCGCGGGACGAAGGCAGCGACGGCAACGATGGCGCGCGCTCCACCATCGCGTGGATCCTGCGTTTCGCCGCAACCGCGAAGGTCTCCGTTCTGGCGCGCATGGAAACGGTCTGGCGCGAAATCGTCATCGCCAGATCCTTGATAGCCGCGCCGGCGTTGGCTCCATACTGGTTGTCCGCAGTCGCGAGCCGCGATTGATGGATCGCGATCCCGACAAAGGCCAATAGGAATATCGCAAACGCCGAAACCTTGACGACCTCGAAACGCGCTCCCACCAACGACTTGCGAAGCTTGTGGAGGCTGGGCACCTCGCGGGCAGGCGGCTTCTTGCCGGCCGGCTCCAGCAGCGAGGCGGGCGGCACGTCCAGCTCCCAGGTCACCGGCCGAGTCGGCATGAGATTTCTCTAGTCGCTTGGACTATGGCGTGCTCGGAGGTCATCGGTAGGCTGACTCTACATTTTGTAGTATTGCCGGTCAATCCGCTCTACACGATGTATGTTTAGCCTACGCGTGCGAGGAGGCGGCGCGGCGTCTCTACACGGATCAACGAGACCTGCTTGCGTTTACCCCTCCCGATGTTCATACCAATTGATGCGATGAGCGCCGCGCAACCGAACCTCCCGAACCCTCCTGCGAACCCGGGATCCGCCTTGCTGCGGCTGGCTCGCCCCCATCAATGGTCGAAGAACCTGCTGCTGCTCGCTCCGCTGATTTTCGCCCGCCACCTGTTCATTTTTCATGATGCCGCGATCGCGCTCGCCGGCATGGCGGCATTCTGTGCGCTGGCGAGTTTCGCCTATGCCCTCAACGACATCATCGATCGCGAGGCCGACCGGCTTAATCCCGAGAAGCGTCACCGTCCGATTGCCTCGGGCGAGTTGAGCGTCGCCACCGCGGTGCGCTTCGCGATTGTGCTGGCCGCGGTTGGAATTGCGATTAGCGCGGCTCTGGGCGGCGCATTTTTGCTGATCGCGCTGGTCTACCTGGCGCTCCAATTCACCTATTCGCTATGGGCCAAGCAGGTCGTCATCCTCGATGTGATCGCGGTGTCGGCCGGCTTCGTCATCCGCGCTTATGCCGGCGGCGTTGCGATTAACGTCGATGTTTCGCCGTGGCTGGTATTCATCACCTTTTCGCTCGCGCTGTTCCTCGCGCTGGCGCGGCGGCGTCACGAACTGACCGTTCTCGGCGGCGGCGCGGTGGCGCATCGGCGCGCGCTCGCGCATTACAATGTCCGCCTCGTCGATCAGATGCTGGCAATTATCGCGGGAACAACGCTGGTCGGGTATATGACCTACACCGCGTCATTCGAAATCGAGGCGAAGTTCGGTGCCCGCTATCATCACCTCGCGGTGCTGACGGTTCCCTACGTTGCGTTCGGAATTCTTCGTTATTTGTATCTCATCGATCAGCGCAACGAGGGTGGTGACCCGACCCGCCTGCTGCTCGAGGATCGCCCGCTGCTGCTTTGCATGACGCTCTGGATCGCGACCGAAATCGTCCTGTTGTATTTCTAGCCGGACGTTGCCAAATACGATGTGCTCCAGCAAGCGAGCCCCAAAGGGGCACGAAGGTCCCATAGAACCGGTGCGGCCCTTTTGACCAGGGTTAGCGACCAAACATACAAGGCGCCCATATGAACTTTTATCTTGAGGTCCCCAGGCTGTCCTGTGCCTTAGCCGCCGTGATGCTTTTGGCATTGGGGCTGACTCAAAAGGCCAACGCTCAGACTCCCACGCTTCCTTCCTGGAACGACGGGCCGGCGAAACAGGCGATCGTTTCTTTCGTCAAAGACGTGACGGACAAATCGGGCACCAAATACGTCGAGCCTCAGGATCGGATTGCCACCTTCGATCAGGACGGTACCCTTTGGGTCGAGCATCCTTTGTATACGCAGGCGATGTTTGCATTCGCCCGAGTGCATGAGCTCGCCTCGCAGCATCCCGAATGGAAACAACAGGAGCCGTTCAAGGCTGTTCTCACCAACGACCGCGCGGCGATGGGCAAGTTCTCCGAGTCGGATTGGGAAGTTATCCTCGCAGCCACCCACGCCGGGATGACTACCGAAGCATTCCAGGAGTTGGTGAAGCAGCGGATGGCAACGGCCAAGGATCCCAGGTTTCATCAGCCTTACACGGAACTTGTTTACCAGCCGATGCTTGAGGTCATGGAATATCTGCGCGCCAATGGCTTCAAGACCTACATCGTCACCGGCGGCGGCCAGGAGTTCGTGCGGGTATATAGTCAGCAGGTCTATGGGATCCCGCCGGAGCAGGTCGTCGGCTCGAGTATCCTGACCAAATACGAGGTCCAGGACGGCAAACCGGTTTTGATGCGCGAGCCCAAAGTATTCTTTGTCGACGACCAGACCGGCAAACCCATCGGGATCAACCTGTTCATCGGCAAGCGGCCATACGCCGCGTTCGGGAATTCGACCGGCGATCAGCAGATGCTGGAGTGGACCCAGGCTGGCCCAGGCGCGCGCTTGATGATGTTGGTCCTGCACGATGATCCACAACGCGAGTACGCGTACGGTCCCGCCGCGGGTCTGCCCGAGAGCAAGGTCGGTACGTTCTCGCAGGCGCTATACGACGAGGCCGAGGCCAAAGGCTGGACCGTCATCAGCATGAAAAAGGACTGGAAGTACATTTTTGCTTTCGAGAAGTGATCGGGCACCCTTCCGGTCGGGCCCGAATGGGCCCGCAGATGGCGTCCGGCGCGACGAGGAACCGGACCGGGGCAGGATGGCACTTCGGTGGCAGAGGGAAGGAAGGCCAACCCGACAAGTCTGCCGACTCCGAGCGCGGCTAGTAGGTTGGGAGGACGCCGGTAGGATTACCGGCCAGACCCATCACGGCGAAGGGATTGCGGCCGAACGGGCTTTGGCCGATCGAGCCCAGTCCACCGAGAGTGGCCTGAACCTGGATCGAGGTTTCGTTGGGATTGTAGGAATTGGTGACTCCTACATCGAAGGCCCAGCAATCGCAGGGTGACTTGAAGCGGATACCATACTGCGTCGAAAGCATCCGCGACGCGGCGAGGTCGTAGTCCGGCGCGAAGTAAAGTCCGATCCGGTCGAGTACGTCGTAGTAAGCGCGCAGGGCGAAAAACTGGCTGGCATTGCGCGAGGTGCCGACAAACTCCACCGTGTTCGCACTACGGGTATAGTTGTATGAGATCTGCATGAAGGAGCCGGTCAACGCCTTACCCATGTAGAGCGAGGACTGCTTGTCCTTGTTCCATGGCGGTTGAATGTTCATCTGGATGCTGGCCAGGCTGAGGCCCGGATTGCTGCGCGGGTCGAACGCGAATTGTGATCCGAACGACACCACCGAAGTCGGGAACAAGTTGAAACGGCCTTCCACGTCAGACAGCGCGACCTGGCCGGGCTGCACCGCATAGGTGGTGTCGTAGGCCTGCTCCAACGTCATCGAAACCAATTCGCGCGTGGTGTCTCCACTGGCGGCATGACTCTCGGAGGAGCCGGTGCTGTCGAACACTCCGACCCCGTCGGGACCGCCCAGCACCTGGTCCTGACCGGAATCCGCGGAGCGCACCGCGCCGTTCTGCGCGTCGGCATTTTCGGAAACCTCGGGCGTATCCGCCGAAGGATTCATCTTTGCGTACAGGCGCGAGGTAAAACCGTAAACCACCAGCGATCGCGCGTTGATGCGATCGCGCTCATCGAAGAGCGGAACCGCGCTCTGCGAAATATCGGGAACGTAGTCATAGTCGACGAACGGCTCGACGGTATGCTTCAGCTTGTCGATGTACTTCCAGTCAACATCGTAAATCCGCTCCAGCTCGGTCGAGACCCCGGCGTCGACAAACGGAATCCATCGCGCACTGACGCCACCCGGAGTCAGCGATCCCTGCTGAAGGAAATTGTTGTAGATAAGCTGCTGAAATTGCCCGTTGGGACCCACCGGCGCGCTCTGCCCGACCGGGACAACCTTAAGGTCGTGCCCGGAAGAGTCGTACATGTTGCCCCACAGGCCGCCGGTGACGAAGGCGTTTAGATAGTTCCCCAGCCGCCACGGCACCGTCATCCGAGGATTCATGCTGAGGCGCGTGCCGCTGAGACCCTTCTGACGCCAGTAATTGACCGCATCAATGTCGTAGTTCGCATAGGCGAGGCCGCCCAGCAGATCACGCCGCCCATCGACCCATAAATCCGGCAACTGCTGGAGTGCCCATGGTTGCGACTGGATGAGATCCTGATGCCAGTCTCCTTGCAGCCGCGCGAAGCCATCTTCGAACTCATCGAGCAGCCCGAGATGAGACTGTGCGTCTCTTTCGGAGCCGAAGTTGTTCCCGTAGCCGCGCGAGAGCGTCCAGGTGTCCATCTCGCGCAGGTAGAGGCTGTCGCTGGTGGTGTTGCCGTCGCCGTAGAGCGTCAGGTCCGGGGTCAGATGCTGGCGCATCATCCCGATGATCCCGAAGCGATTGACCGGGATATTGGTATCGGCAATCTGGTTGTCGACAATATCGCTCTGGCGATTGGAGTTGGAGCGAATCGACTCGTTGTAGTACGCCGCATTGACCCAGAAATAATCGTCGAGGCCGTTGGTCAAGCGATACTCGCCGAGCAGACCGACGCGCTGCGAGGTTTCCACGTCGAAGGCCGCGGTCGCATCGGAGCTCTTGTTGATGGCGAAGTAGTAGGGCTGCAGGTACTGAAATCCGCGCAGGCCCGATTCGCCCTCGCGCCCGCTGAGGAACCCGCTATGGCGGTCGGTGTCGGCGGGAAATTCCGCATACGGCAGCGGAATCAGCGGATAGCCCAGCACCGAGAAGGTCGCGTTCTTCGCATAGCCGGTCGACCCCATGTGGACATCCATCTGATCGGCGCTGACGCTCCAGTCGGGCGTCCCCGCCTCGCATCCGCAGGTAGTGAAGAAGCCCTTCAGAACCGTGTAGTTCTGCCCGGCGACTTTGCGGATGTGCTTGCCTTCCAGGTGATAGGTGTTGCGTTTCGCGAAGATCCGGGCGTTCTCCAGCTCCAGGGTTTCCTTTTCGAGGTTAATGTCGCCTTGCGAGGCCCACACCTCGACTTCCGGATCGATGAGGTGCACGTGGCCGACCGCGTGCGCGGTATGGGTCCTGCGCATCACGGTTATCTGATCGGCCTTGAGCACGGTCCCACCCTGGGTCATCACCGCGTTGCCGATGACGGTGAAGGAATCGTTCCTGGAATCGTAGATCGATTTTTCGCCGGTGATATCGATCGGACCGTGATGCTGCTGGGCTACTTCGGGAGGGAGTCGTTGTTCTTTAGATCGCGCGGCGGCGGCCGTGCGCGGTGCGTTGGCGACTAGCGCAACGCATCCCAGTAAGATCCAGAGCGGTTTAAATGCTCGCTTCAGGAAAAAGACCGCTTCGGCCCTCGCGGGCCAGAAAGTATTCGTAGATTTCGCCGATAAGATACACGGACCCCGTCCCTAGCACCATGTCCTGGGGCCCGCTTTCCGCCATCACCATTTCGATCGCGCGCACCGGATCGCGCTCGATCCGGGTGGGAACTCCATAGCGCGAGAAAACCGGCGCCAGACGTTCCGGCTCCAGCGGACGCTTCGGCTTCGCCATGGTCAGGGTGACGTCGCGCACCCGCGGCGCCAGCATCGCGGCCATCTGCTCCCAGGTCTTGGTCTCCTGGCATCCGAAAATAAGCCGCGGCTTCACTTCCGTCCCGAGCTCGACCGCGATGGTATCGAGCAAGGCCTGGATGCTGAGCTCGTTGTGCGCGCAATCGAGCACCACCAGCGGTTGGCGCAAAACGATATCGAAGCGCCCCGGCCAGTACACCGATTTGAGACCGCGGCGGATCGCGTCTTCATCGATTTTCCAGCCCAGCGCCCGCATCGCTTCGAGCGCGGCAATCGCGATGGCGGCATTCTCATGCTGAAACGGTCCCGCCAACGATAGCTCGACATCCTTCATATTGAGCGCGAGGCCCTGGTAATCGATCCGATGGGCGGGGGCATGCGACCGGTAAGTGAAATCGCGATCCATCAGGCGCGACGGGCTGCGCCGCTGCGCCGCCATCGAGGTGAGAACCGCGCGCGCCTCGGCATCGCGCGACCCGATCACGACCGGAATTTCCGGCTTGATGATGCCGCCCTTCTCGGCCGCGATCGAAGGAATCGTATAGCCGAGATATTCCATGTGATCGAAACCGATGGGCGTGATGACGCTCAGAAACGGACGCACCACGTTGGTGGAATCGAGGCGCCCGCCGAGACCGGTCTCGATCACGGCGACCTCGACATTCTCGTCGGCAAAATATTGGAACATCAGCGCGACGGTGAATTCGAAAAACGTCAGCGCGAGTCCGGCATCCTCATAAATGGCGCGCAGCTTTTCGATGTAACCAAGCATCCGGCGCGAGGAAATTTCGGCGCCATCGACACGGGTGCGCTCCGACAGGTTGACCAGGTGTGGCTTGGTATAGAGGCCCACGCGCAGCCCCGCGGCCCGCAGGCAGCTATCGAGCATCGCGGAAACGGAGCCCTTGCCCTTGGTGCCGGCGATATGAACGGCGTGCAGCCTGAGATGGGGATTGCCGATGAGCTCGAGGGCATTATCCATGCGTTCGAGCTTGTAGATTTCGCCTCGGGCTTCGAGCGAATAGAGCCAGTTGAGGGTTTCGGTCAGCCGCTCCGTCATAAGGGATGGGATTTTAGCGGGCGGCCTCCTTTCTGTCATCCTGAGCGCAGCGAAGGATGAGAGAAGCGGATTCTGCTATCTGGATGTTAACGAGCGTAATCGACCGCTTCATCGCAGTGAAAACGGGACCGGAACCTCGAGCGAAACCCGCACCGGATTGCCCTCGTCGTCGCGCCCCGGGGTGAAGGTCCATTGATGAACCGCATCGATGGCCGCCTGATCCAGCATCGGGATCGAGTCGAGTACCTGGACTTTGTCCTCAACCTTACCCGACTCGTCGACCACCACCATCAATAAGACGCGGCCCTGGATTTTTTTCGCGCGTGCCTCCGGTGGATATTCCGGCACCACATAAGTCTGGATTTCCGGCGGATGCGCGATAGCGTTGGCCGCGATCGGCGTGCCGCTGTCCTCATCCGATTCGGCGGGTGGCGGCAGCGCGCTGGCCGAGGAGGTCGCATCAGGAAGCGCCTCCGTATCGGGCGAGGAGGCGGATGACGGTTCATCGGGCGGCTTGGCTTCGAGCTGAACCTGGTACGGCGCGGGAGCGGGGTTCGGCGCGCTGGTTTGGCTCTGAGCGGGCGCCCGCCACAGCGCCAAAATGGCGATCAGGAGCAGAACAACACCCGTCGAACCCATCCAAGAAAAATAGCAATCCGCGGCCGCGATCCGAAGCATTGCCGGATTTGTTAAAAACCCATCGACTCTGCGAATATCCCTTCAATCGATTCGGAGGTAAACCGCATGAGTGCCATCGCATCCACGCGCTATGGAAAAGTCGAAGGCGAAGAGCAGCCCGGGCTGTCGGTCTTCAAAGGTATCCCGTTCGCGGCGCCGCCAACCGGACCGCGGCGATGGCTCCCGCCCGAGAAGCCCGCGCCGTGGAGCGGCACTCGCGATGCGCGAAAATTCGGTGGTGTCGCCCCGCAGCTTCCGATGCTGCTCAACGCGCTGGCCGCCATGGTCATCGACGATCCGCAAACGGAGGATTGCCTCTATCTGAACGTGTGGACGCCCGCCGTCGACAACAGGAAACGTCCGGTGATGGTGTGGATTCATGGCGGCGCGTTCGCCATCGGTTCGGGCTCGCAAGCTTTATACGACGGCTCGACGCTCGCGCGGCGCGGCGATGTGGTCCTCGTCACGGTGAACTACCGGCTCGGGCCACTGGGCTTCCTGCGCCTCGCCGATATCACCAATGGAAAAATTCCCGCCGGCGGCAACGAGGGCATCCTCGATCAGATTGCGGCGCTCGAATGGGTCCGCGATAACATCGCGGAATTCGGCGGCGACCCCGGCAATGTCACTATCTTCGGCGAATCGGCCGGAGGAATGAGCGTCGGCACGCTGCTCGCCGCCCCGGCCGCGCGAGGCCTGTTCCATAAGGCGATTCCGCAAAGTGGCGCATGTCATACTGGCGCGCCGCGCGAACGCGCCACTCGCAACGCCGAGCGCATCATGTCGAAGCTCGGGGCCTCAGGCGCCGATGCGATCCGCGCGCTCACACCTGACCAGTTGCTCAAAGGCACGCTGCTGGCCGACGGCAAAACCCCCGACCCCGAATTCGGCATGGCATATCAGCCGGTCATCGATGGCGCCGTGATGCCGCGGGCCGCGTTCGAGATTGTCAGCGAGGGCGCGTCCTCAGATGTCGCGATTATGGTCGGCTCGACGCTGGATGAGTGGAAACTTTTCGCGCCGATGGACCGCGGGATCGCGAAACTCGATCGCGCAGGCCTCGCCGCGCGGCTCAGCCGGCGCATGAGTCCCGAAGCCGCCGACAAGCTCATCAGCGATTACGAGCGCGCGCGTGCCTCGCATGGGGCCTCGATCACGCCGCCCGACATTTTTAATGCGCTTGAAACCGACCGCATCTTTCGCATCCCTGCAGTTCGCCTCGCCGAGGTTCACGCGCAGCGGCGCTCGCGAATCCATCAATATCTGTTCACCTGGCCGTCGCCCGCCGCGGGAGGGATGCTCGGCTCGTGTCATGCGCTGGAGCTCGGCTTCGTGTTCGGCACCAACCATATCCCTGGGATGCCGCAGTTCGCCGGCACTGGTCCAATCGTCGAGCGCCTTGCGACCGAGATGCAGGATGCGTGGCTGGCGTTCGCGCGCACCGGCGACCCGAGTTGCGCAAGCCTCGGCGCATGGCCGCAGTATGATGCCGCTCGGCGCACCACGATGATCCTCGGCGCGAAGAGCGAAGCTGAGGAAGCGCCCTACGATGGTGAGCGCCGCGCGTGGGATACGCTTCCGGCGAGCATCCTCGGATCGCTTTGAGCAAAACGCAGCAGAGCTTCTAACGATACGGGGCGCCGGATCATTTGGACCGGCGCCCCGTCTCATGGAATGGCTTTACGGAGTGGTGAGTTTCCCCCCGCCCTTGCCGCACTTCCAGCTCAGGCTCATATCGAAGGCCACGGGAGGATTTGCGGGGTTGGCGGTATCGTCAGCAAGGATCCGCGTATGCAACTGGGTGCGCGACGGATTGCCGGAACAGGCTGTCGGGCTGACAATGCGGGTCTTATCCACCACCATCTCGAGTTGACCTTGGGTCGGCCGTTTCTTGTTGAGCGCGATTTTCACCCGCACCCGCGGCGTGGCGCCGTTTTTGGTCTGGTAGGTTGCTTCGAAGGCATTGCCACCTGGGTTCGTCACCGGGGTGATGGGAAGTTGTAGCGGTCGTCCCTGCGCATCGCGCACCAGTTCACCCATGCCTGCATCCTCGCTCAGAAGCTTTTGAATTGTCAGGAAGGTCCGCTGAAGTTGGATGCCGTTGGGAACGGTGACCGGGCCCTTGATGGTCACCTTGCCGTTGGTTTTGTTGGAGCCGACATTGTCCGCGGTTCCGCTAGCTTCCGGGCTCGGGGTCGAAGTCGAGGTGATCGTTTCGACCTGGGTACCGGGCACCATGGTTCCTGGATCGGCGGTGATTTGAGGAGTCCCGGCGGTGGTGTCTCCATAGTAAAAGAGCGTCGTGGGGTTGTTCGCAGGCAGTACTGTGCTGGTGATTAGACTAGAGCCCTTGTCGGCGGATAGCGAGAAAGTCCCGGTCGAAGAGCTCGAGGTCAGATTGACGACGGTATCGGTACTGATCGATGCGGGCACGGCGGTTCCCGAGGAAACATCTTGCAGCTGGATCGTAATCGCCAGCGTGGGCGTGGAGCTGACCGGTCCGGAAACCGCGGCTTTAGTAAACGCGACCTGAAGATAGGGGTTGCGCGGCTGGATGTTGGCAAAATAGCCGTCGAAATCGGCGCCGCACATGGTAGGAACACCCACCGAGTTGTTCGCGGTCCGGGCTACCGCGGGTTGCAGCAAGCCATAGCTGAGGTTGCTCCCGCAGGCGAGCGTGCTGATATCGATCGAGGGCCAGAAGAAACCGTTCGCGCTGGTGTTGCCGTTGTCGTTGTCGGTAAGCCATCCGGGTTGCTGACTATTCACCCAGGATCCGGTCGGACATCCGCTGGGGTCGCCGTTGGTATTCAGGTACGAATCATAAGTATAGGTATCGCCATAAAAACTTTGGTTATTGGTGTCGAGAACCGTGTTGATGGACCGAAACGTCATGCAGCCGCCGCCGTTCCAGGTATCCCACAACCACAATGTAGTGCCGACGTTTCCATAATCGACGCCGTCGTTGCTGCCGTTGTAACAAAACGGCTGCATCGAGAAGGATCGATCAAGATTGGTATCCATGAAGCAGACCGCATTGGCACCCGGTATCGGGTAGAGCGTGCCGCCCGGATTGGGAACCTTCGGGTCTGCCGAGTAAGACTGCTGGGTGAGAATGATCTTGTTGGATGTATTCTGCAAGCCCACGGTCGAGAGCGCATCGGCCACGGTGGTGGAGCCGCTACCGTTGTTGAAGTTGTCGAGCACGTCCCTGAACATCTCGACGGTCGCGGGATTCCAGGCGGTCTCGTAATAGTAGGTCGAAAGGTCGCTCCAGAACGGGTTGTTCGAGAAATTGCTGCTGAAGGTGATGCCGCATCCGTTACTCTCGGTCATTGACGATGGGCAGTTGGTCCCACCTTCGTTGCTGGTGAAATCCTCAATCGAGGTTGCGAACAGGTAGTAGTCACTGTCACCGGCATCGTAGAGTCCGGTGGCGAGCTGACCGTTGCTGTTTTTGCTCGAATATGGAACGCCGTTAGCCGAATACTGATTCTGCAAATAGACGTAGACCTCCTCGGTGACGTCGCGCGCGAAGCCGCATTGGGTCGCGGTCTCACCGGTCGGATTGGTACAAACCACTGCGGCCTCATCGGCCGGGAGGTTGTTGGAGATCGTCGTCGATGAGTAATACGGGGAACTCAGAAAGGCCTCGTAATGGTAGTACTCAACCAGCATCAACGCTGCCATCGTCTGATAGTCAGCAAAATACTGCAGCAGGTTGAGCGGGTCGCTATAGAAGGTCAGGTCCGCGCCGAATGAGCCGGTGGTCGGAAGCGAGGTCACCGCCTTTTCGCATACCCCGATGATACCGTCGTTGTTGGTCGACTGAAGCGCAATGTTTATCGCGTTCAGCGCCGCGTCCATCGATGGGAGCCCGCTGCTCGGGCCATTAGCAACCTGATTAAGAAAATTATCGATATCCGCCTGACTCACGCTCCCGTCCGGATCTTCACCGGCCTGCAAAAGCTGGGTGTAGGTGTTCGCCACCGTGGCGATCGAGGTCAGCGCGTTGGTTACCGAGCTGCTCGAGAGCGCGTCAACGCAGGTCTGCGTCTGGATGGCATCTTGAATGTCGGTGAGCTGAACCGAGATGGTGTCCAGCTCGCTATTGATCGCGGAAAGCTGGCTCTCAACATTGGTCTGATATGCGGCCTCTGAATTGAGGCCGATTGAGGTCAATCCGTATCCGATCAGGTTGACCGACAGTCCACCGACGATCGAATCGACCAAACCCGCTGAGATGGTGGCCTCCTGCGCGCTTATCCGACGGACAGTCGAAAACAGCGAAGCGAGGATCAGGAGCACTGCGAAAAGGAGACTTCGAACCTTCATTAACTACCCCCCTGATGATGCTAGTTGCCTGTCGTCGCCGATGCGCCTTATTGCACTATCCGGCTCGCGCAGGCTGCTAATGAACTGAAATCCATCTTCTGATCTATTTACTTAGGCTATGGCTCGCATTCAAGAACGCCAATCAATTTTTCCGACGCGAGGTCAGGGATCGGCGATGAGCGCAGCGAAGGCGAAGGAAGCGCCGCCCTACGATGGTGACCACCAAGCCTGGGATGCGCTCGTGGCGAGCATCCTGGGATCGCGGTAACTTTTTGGCGGCGACGGGCTGGCGTCTAAGCTGCGACTGCGATTCCCGGAGCGGGCGTTCCGATAGCGTCGCGGCCGATTCTTTTGGCGCACAGGCGTTGTGCGCGAGCATCCGTTCCGGTCTAATGAGTTGCTCGCGCTCCAAATAAATGTCACAAAGGATAGTTCGGGCGGGGTCGTAGTTCAGCCCGGTTAGAACGCCGGCCTGTCACGTCGGAAGTCGTGGGTTCAAATCCCATCGGCCCCGCCAAAATTTGCATATGGCCAGCGGTTCATGATCGATATGAAATCGCTGCCACGGGTGAAACGAAGTTGAGACTAACGCATCAGACCAAAAGCATCTCGCGCGAGAGCGCATTGCGCGATCGGCGCTGGATGATAATCGACGCCGACGGACGAGCGCTGGGGCGGGTCGCGACCCGCGCCGCCTCGATCCTCGCGGGCAAAAATCGCCCCGATTATACGCCGCATGAAGACACCGGCGATTTCGTCGTCATCATCAATGCCGCAAAGGTGAAACTGACCGGCAAAAAGCTGGTGGACAAGATTTACTATCGCCACACCACCTATCCGGGCGGCATCCGGACCACTTCGGCGGGCAAGATTCTCGAATCGAAGAAGCCGCAACAGCTGGTGGAAATCGCGGTGCGCGGCATGCTCCCGAAGAATCGCCTGGGGCGGCGGCTGTTCACCAAGCTGAAGGTTTACGCGGGCGCGGAACATCCACATACGGCGCAAAAGCCACAGGTGGTGGAGAACTAAACAAGAATTCTATGGCAGAGAAGAAAAATATCATTTGGGCAACTGGCCGCCGGAAGACCGCGGTCGCGCGGGTGCGGCTTTTTCCCGGCGCCGGAACCGTCACCGTCAACGAGCGCACCCTCGACAATTATTTTCCTCGCGACACCGCGCGGATGAAGGTCATGGAGCCCTTCGAGGTCACCGAGACCAAGGGTAACTATGATGTCCTTGCCAGTGTGCATGGCGGAGGCTCCTCGGCGCAGGCGGACGCGGTTCGTCATGGAATCTCGCGCGCGCTGGTCGCGGCCTCCGAGGCGTTGCGCGGGGCATTGCGCAAAGCGGGCTTGCTGACCCGCGATCCACGCGAGGTGGAGCGCAAGAAGTACGGGCATCATAAGGCGCGCAAACGGCCTCAGTATTCGAAGCGCTAGTTTCGCGCATCACGGTTTTTTTCGGCCCGCGCCCATCCTCATGATGGTGTGGGCCGTTTTTTATGCTGTCTGCGCGACGAATCTGCATTTTGCACGACTCGGCATTCTAAATGACGCCTGCGCCCACTTTCACTCTCGATGCTTGCAGTAAGCATCGCTTTCTGTTTGACTTCCCTTCGCCCCCATCTCCGTAAGCAATTGAACCAAGGACGATCCATGCGTGGGATATTTAATGCGCGCGACGCTATAAGACTGACAATCGCTGCAGCCTTGGTTGTTGTCCTGCTGCCCTTGGCATTCGCCGCGCCGAGCTTCGCCCAGACTGTGGCCGGCACTATCTCGACCACCTCGGGCACCGTTCAAGTGCAACGTGGGGCCAATACCTCGCCCGCCGGTAATGGAACCCCGGTTAATGTGGGAGACCGCGTCATCACCGGGCCAGGTGGGCATGCCGTCGTCACCCTGACCGATGGAAGCCAGCTCGAACTGGGCGAATCGAGCAACCTGGTGATCGATAAGCAGATGTTGGCGCCGGCGGGTGGCCGAGCCTCGACGCAGGTGAGCCTCTTCGGGGGCGTGCTGCGCTCGGTGGTCAATGCTACCGGGGGCGCGCCCAACTTCGAAGTGCATACTCCGAATGCGGTCGCCGCGGTGCGCGGAACCAAGTTTGATACCGCGTACACCGAA
>Ga0210398_10000565_pt1 | contig 41730 bp, 43 predicted proteins | sample IncBWC4OmetaG_FD_161047 | JGI IMG/M metagenome (GOLD analysis project Ga0210398, IMG submission 161047) | Forest soil microbial communities from Barre Woods Harvard Forest LTER site, Petersham, Massachusetts, United States - Inc-BW-C-4-O | ecosystem: Environmental > Terrestrial > Soil >... | reverse complement strand
CCGGCGCGATATTCTTCAAGCTGTTTGGATAATGTGTCGCTCATGTCGTCGATCTCCTGAGGATGTAATCGGGTCAAGCGGGGACGTAGTTCTGCGGGAACAGGTTGTGCCGTGCCTCGTCGTCCATCTCATGTTTGAACGTGAGATCCTTGGCGACGGCGCGCGCCCGGGCCACGGCCGGGCGCGCATCGATGCCGGCAAACCATCTGGCGATATTGGAAAATTCTCCGAGCCTGCCCTCGCCCAATACGAAATTCGCTCGGTCGATCCGGCCCCAGGCCGCGATATCCACGATGGTGTAATTCTCGCTCACGAGATACTTACGCGCCTTAAGATACGCATCCAATATTTGGTAATGCCGCTCGGCCTCGCGCAGATAGCGGTTCTGCGCATATGGAATCGGTTCCGGGGCGGCACGTCGGAAATGGGCCGACTGGCCCGAATAGGGCCCAAGCCCGGTCGCCACGAACATCAGCCATGCCAGCAACTGGTCGCGATCGGCAGGGCGACCAAGCAACTGGTCAGATTTTTCGGCGAGATAAAGCAGTATGGCGTTGCTGTCAAAAACCGTGACCGGGCCTTCGCCCAGCCCCTCTGTGTCGACGAATGCTGGCGTCTTGCCGTTTGGGTTGATCGCCCGGAATGTGGACGTGTGCTGCTCGCCCTTAAAGGTATCGACCGGAATGACCTCATAAGGGATTCCGGTTTCCTTCAAAAAGAGCGCTACTTTCATCGGGTTGGGCGTGTGGTGGAAATAGAAGCGGATCATTTGGGGTCCGTCCTTCTTGATGCTGCAGTCTTCGAACAAAATACCCGACCGCCTCGCGCCGCGTCGTCCGGCGCTCAAGCCATAATTGCTAGCGTCTTTTTGCTCGGCCGAGAGCGAGAGACCTCAGTAGCCAGGCTGCATAACAACCCACTCATATTGTATCGATCGTTATAATAAAGGCAAGAGGTTTGCAAGTGGGTTTGGCTCCACCACGCTCTCGAACCGTTCCACGGATATGAGGGCAAGCTTAACTCTAAAGCCTCAGCGCATTGCGGCGCGAGTCCAGAAACCAAAGTGCTGAGTGCGACGAAGCCAGCTCGATTGATTCATCAAGTGTCACGCGGCACAGAACAGCCACAGACTCCGCCACACCACTCACGAAGTCGTGACGCACCTGCCGTAACAACCCGCGCGCTCGGTCGAAATGCTGATGAGCGGCGCAGCAAGAAGCCGCGATCCGCTTGGGACCCAAGGCGGGTCAATGCTCAAAGGAGATACGACGTGAAGAAGCTTATCATCGCCAAAAAATGTCTTCCGCTCGCGCTTGCGCTGGCCGGGTTCGTTGCTTTCGGCACGGTGCCGGTGTTTGCCCAGTCCTCAGACACTTGGGCTGCTGGCATTTCGACGAGGAATGCTCGACCATTCGTGCATACGCCGTCGATCCTCGATGGCGGCTATAGCTCGTACGCGCAAGCACCGGCAACCATCCATCACCTAGCCCCCGACTACGATGCTTCCAGTGACGCTTGGTCAACTATAGGCCGTGGAAACATCGGCCATTAAGGTGCCGAAGAGAAACAGGGCGGGTATCAGCCCGCTCTATTTCTCGATGCCAGCAGCCCGGTGGGTGCTTTTTGATCATAAGGCCCCGAATGCGTCTTTATCGAAAGCTTAGATCTGAGTATCGGAACCCCGGTGATTCATCGCAAGATGACCCGCACCACACTGCGCGCAGCGCCAATGCGGCCTGGGGGATGGATTGCCTGCGCCATATTACTCGTCATCGCATTGACCGGACTTTTGTCAGTTTTGAGCCGGGCGAGTCGCCTTGCAGGCCATATAGTTCAATGACGAACCGCGCAGGCTAGCTACCTACGAACATAACAAGATGGGCGCCACTTGAACGGGCTTTGCGTCAGACCAGACATTCCGTAATGTGGCCTTATGTAAACTGTTACTGTTACGTATTGGGCATTATGCGAATGCCGATGAGGGTGCTCCCATCTCCCCCTCACCCGCAATCCCACCCGTAAGGGCTACCGCAGCTTGGACTGAGACCAAATCTGGGCTCGTAATGATACATAATACCAATCGGGGCGGCCGATTCGGACGATTTGTGAGCCGAATAGAGCGCCCCGGTCCCTTCAGGATGGTATCATGCCGTTGCCGCCAGGCTCACGATTCCTGCTTCCAGAGCGATCTTTAGGATCGCGTGTAGAATTAGGCAGTCTTCTCGACCAACGCTGGTTCGAAATCAAAGATGCCATTGGTTTGATTATGAGGCGCCGCAATGTCGGGCCCGAAATGGCAGAATTAAAATTACGAGAAGCATGCCTCTCAGGCAAAGTGAAATCGCGGCAAATTACCGCCATCGTCGATGAACGCGGCGAAAAGAAAATCCGAATTGCGGTATTACCGCGGGACGTTTGGTCATCTTCTTCCACGATTGACGTCAATACAAATACGATTGTTTCACGCGACCTCCTGAAGTTTGAGCAAGTTGCGATCAACGAACTAGATCTAGCCGCTTTCCTCGCCCGACCCCGCAGAGGCCCCCCGGCCGGCAAGCTTGCTCGTTTCGCGGACTCCGACAGAGCGCTTTTTAGCGCAATCGAACGCATCATGCGACGCAAGTCCATATCCGTTACGGAAGCCGTGCGGGACCTCGATCATGAACGAAAAGTTAAAGGCAGGGGTACGTCCGAAGCCCGAGTGAAACGGCTAGCCAATCTGTATCGCAAAGAGCGCCTTGGGCTAGCCCGCTGAAATTCGCTTCCACTAAATTCCTCGTCGCCGCCTAGGTGCAGGAATATATGAGACCATCGAAAATGAGCGATGGTCATGCACGGACACGACAACAGCACCAGCGGTAGCGAGATCTTTCACGATCCGCGCCTCTTTGGTCTCGTCAAAGCAGCATATTCCGTGAACGAGACGCTCGGTCTGCTGTCGATCGGCAGAACTACTTTCTATGAGCTTGTCGATCGCGGCGATCTGAAAATCACGAAACTCGGAAGAAAGAGTCTCGTCTACGCAGTCGATATAGCTGCGCTCCTCAATAAGCTACGCGCGAACCAATAAGGCGTAGGGGGAGAACGAAGATGGCTGGCAGCGGCAAAGATAACAATGGCGGCTCGCTCGAACGCCTCCTGCTGCCGGAGGATGCGGCGAAAATTCTGAATCTATCGACGTCTTGGCTGGCAAAGGCGCGCGTGGATGGGAACGGACCAGCGTTCGTCAAGATTGGACGTGCAGTCCGCTACCGTGAAGCAAGCCTTCGTACGTCTTCGGAGCTGCCGGAGCAGACCCGGCGGCACTGGGCGACATCGCTGCGGCAGATCGCCAAGGCGTTGGACAGGCCGTTGGCCGTGATCCCGGCGCGCTACAGCGCGGTGCGGGCCGACCTTGTTGGTATCGTCCTGGTTTCGACTCGCGCGATACCAACAAAAATACCAACAAATTGCTTGGATGCCAACAACTGACCGCGAACGGCAGCGAACCATCGATCGATATAAATATCTGATGTAACGGCATTAATTGAATTACGACGAACTACCGCGAACAAGGGCGAAGTTTGAGGTGGTGCCGTGGAGAGAATCACACTGAGGGCCTAAGCATCTATCGGACCTATATATTTCACCTGGGCGTTTTTGTCGCTACCCACATTCCTACCCGCACTATTTTTGCGACTTTATTCTTCAACCGGGAATCGAAGCATCCCACTGCAATGTAACGTGACCCCTGGACCCCATTTCACTGATCCAAAATCCCTGCTGTAATTGCGTCGATGGAAACCATCGTCTGCGTCGTGAGCTAATGACGGAGATCGCATGGATCGCGCAAACAGAAGGGAGAGTGCCGTGGCTCAAGGAGAAACAAAACTGCTGTATCCGGGTCTCGCTGGTTTCTACGAAACTATGCTGCCGATCGCCGCTACCTTCGTGCGCATTGTCGTCGGCATCATGTTTTTGATGCATGTTTCTGCCAAGTTCAAACTAGGCGCCGCCGCAGTCGCTGCGAACGTCTTCGCCAAGAACGGCATCGAGCCCGCATTAATGTGGGCGTACGTCATCATGGTCCTCGAATTAGTCGGCGGCATCTGCTTGATCGTCGGCCTGTTCACGCGTTTTGTCGCGGCCGCGTTGGCCATCGAGATGCTGGTGGCTTTGCTGTTTGTGCATCTGCCGAAAGGGTATGCGGCTGGTGGTGGCGGATACGAGTATGTCCTGCTGATCGGGGCGGTATGCTTCGTCTTCGCGATCCGCGGCGGCGGTCCTTATTCGGTTGATCGCGCCATTGGCAAAGAGCTTTAGGCGTAAATCCGAGAGCGCCGTGGGCGGGACCTCGTAAGAGAAGCGACTCCTGGCTCCCGCGAGCTGAATCTGGGAAGATCGTCAGTGGACCGGAGCGGAGTGACGCGTTTTGTTGATGCTGTGCAGCGTTGCATCAACCGGATTGAGGGCTTTACTGCGTCGTTTGGATGAAGCATCGCTGGCCATACTGCCGCCTTCATCCGCCCTCGTGATGGCGGCCGGAATTGAGTTGGGGCAGACAGAACCTCGCCATCCGGTAGAACCGCAAGCGCGTTGCGTAAGGGCAATGTCGCGCTGATGCGCGCCACGGCCGGACGATGCAACCTCCGTTGGCAATCTTCCTTCAACGCAATAAGCTGGAAAGGCTGATGCCGCATGGGCAATCGCCGCTCGGCGGCGGTCAATGGCTGGTCTTGCACGTCGCCGAACGGGGAGCCGATATGATGCCGGAATCAGAAGTCACCTTTCGGATGGTGGACAGGCGCCACTCCGCGAATGCCGGCGAATCCGGCGCTCGGCGCGACATTCCCGACGGCTACCGGCCGCATGCGGTGCTGCTTGGCTATCATAGCGAAGATCAGGCCCGCGAGTTCTTGCGCGACCAGGCGGTTCATCCCGATGCCGTGAGCGATATGATGGCGGAGCGGGCGCGAGCCCAGTCGCGCGTCCGGACGCTCGAGCCGTTCGCCGCCGCGAGCCCGACACTGCCCGTGCAGGATCCGCAAGCGATCGCCGAAATCCGCCGCATCATGGCGCAGCCCGAGTGCAGAGCCGCTTTCCCGGAAGGCACTTGGACGGCGGGGATGGTGGAAATCGCCAAGCTCATTCCCATTCATCCGAGCCTCGACGTCCGCTACGCGGAGAGCCTTGGCGGGGGCAGCCTCGATCCTGCGCAGCCACTCTCCGCACTGCAACTTTGCTTCGCGGCAAAGCACGCCTCGCCCTTCCATTTCAGCGTGGATCACGCGCAAAAGTCGGTCAACATCGCCGGCATCCACCCCGCTTTCGAGGTGGTGAGCCTGCGCGCCGGCCAGCAGGGCGAGGACGGGCCGCTGATCGTGAGTTTCATGGTTGCCGCGCCGCCCAATATCGTGGTGGTGCTGCGTTATGCCGGGCGGCTGTTTCTGTCCGGCGGCCGCCATCGGGTCTATCGGCTGATGCAGGCGGGGTTCTCGGATGTGCCATGCGTCGTCCGCGACGCACCGGGATTGCCGCAAATCGCTCCCTACGGTCCGCGTTTTTTCCAGGAGCCGGTGCTGATGGCGCCGCGGCCGCCGCTGTTTGCCGATTTCGCCGATCCGGAATTAGCGAGCATTGCTCCGTTGCGCGCGATGCGCAAAGTCATCCGCATCCGGCCGGACGAATATCTCGTTGCCTCATAGTTCGCCGATGCGAATTCTTACCTGCAATGAAGTGCGCGCAGCGGCCAGCGGGCCGGAAGCGAACCCGCAGCTCTTGATGCGGCGGGCCGGCTATGCCGTCGCCCAGTTTTGCGCTTCCCAGTTCAAGTTCAGCTCGGTCTGCGTGCTCTGCGGCACGGGCGACATTGGCGGAGCCGGGCTGATCGCCGCCGAGGCTTTGCAACGAGTAGCCGAGACGGTTGCGGTGATCGTTTTGGCGAAACAAGCCGACGAGCTGAGCGCCGACGTCGCGGCTTGCTTGGGTCCCGATATTCAGCCGATCTGGATCGCGGAGGCGGCGGATTTCGCAAGCGGCGCCGCGCAGGACGCGCTTGGCGCCGATCTGGTCATCGACGCCGTGCTCGGGGCCGGCTTCAAACCGCCGCTTGACGGTCTCGCCGCAACAGCGATCGCGGCCATCAACGACGCATCGGGCACGATCGTTGCGGTTGATGTGCCTTCGGGCGTCGATGCCGACAGCACGACTGCGCTGCGCGAGACCGGCGGCAACATGGTTTTTGCCCATGGCATTATCGCCTTGGTCGCGCCCAAGCCAGCCCATGTCTTTGGCGAATTGACCGCGGGCCCGATCGCCGTCAGCGAGCTTGGCACCCAGCCCGCCGCCGTTGCCAATGCGACTGCTCTGGCCGTGATCACCGGCCAGGAGGTGGGAATTGCTTTTCCGCCGCGGCCGAATGACGCTCACAAGGATCAATTCGGTCATGTGCTGGTGGTCGCCGGCTCTCTGGGCAAGGCCGGCGCCGCGGCGCTAACGGGATTGGCGGCAATGAGCGCCGGCGCGGGCCTGGTGACGGTGGCGTGTCCGAAATCGATAGAGGCAACGGTTGCGGGTTTCAGTGCAGCGCTCATGACCCATGGCCTGCCGGAAACCAATGCCGGCACAATCTCAGCACAGGCCAACAACCAGATTGACGCGCTGCTCGCCGGCAAGCATGTCGTCGTGCTTGGCCCGGGGCTTTCACGCAACGCCGAGACGGCAGCCTTCGTCCGGCAACTGGCGAGCGCTTGCGCTCTGCCTCTGGTTCTCGATGGCGATGGTTTGAACGCGTTTGAAGGCCATTACGATGAGTTCAAGTCGCGCGGCGGCGCGAGCGGGGCAACGCCGTTCCACGTCCTTACGCCGCATCCTGGACAGGCGGCGCGGCTGACCGGCGCTTCGATCGCCGACATCCAGGCCGACCGAGTGGCGGCGGCGCGGCGCATGTCCACGGAAACCGGCGCCTGCGTCGTGCTGACAGGATGGCGAACGGTGGTTGCCGGCGCATCCGACGAAGCCTGGATCAACATGAGCGGCAATGCCGCGCTGGCCAAGGCGGGCTCGGGCGACGTGCTTGCCGGCATGATCGGCGCGGCGCTGGCGAGAGGCGATGCCGCAGCTTCAGCCGGACTTCACCACACGGTGCTGCAGGATTTGCACGTCGCGGCGGCGGTCCACCTGCATGGCCTGGCGGGAGACATTGCCCGCGACGCCCTGCATGAGAACACGGTTGCGGCAACCGACCTGCTCGAAGCCCTCGCCCAAGCATTTCGCGAGTGCGAGCTTCAGGTGGAGCGGAGTCTTTTCTATCTGCGCAAATGACGCCCGCGCGGGCCGAGCCTGTTTGGCAGCGCGCGCTCTACTTGACCGTCAGGCTGATGTCCGACGCGTGCGTGACCGAGCCGTTGGTGCCCGCAACGGTCACCGTATAGGTGCCGGCCGGCGTGGCGATCGAAGTCTTGATGGTCAAACCGGCTGCGATCGAGTCGCCCGAGCGCACCGTCACCGCCGCCTGGGACCATGACGCCGTTGCACCCGGAATCTTGGACAAGTCCGGCACCGCAGGCTTTATGGCGCCGGCGAAGCCGGACAGGCTTTTGAACGTCACCTGGAATTTCGCCTCTTCGCCCCGCGCCACCGTCTGGCTCGTCTGGTCGACGGCGGCACTGAAGTCCCCGACCCCCTGATACGAAAGCTCGATCTTAGCACCCGTAGCGCCGTCGAGCAGAACGTCGTGGTAGGTGCCGAGTTGCCGCAACACGAACGGACCGTCGGTGTAGAATCCCGCTCCGGTCACGTTGACGAAGAAGTCATGGGGGACGCCGTCGGGGTAGGTGGAAGTGTCGACGATCGCTTGTCCGGGCGTCGCCCTGCCCTGGATGCGGACCTCCGTCACGCCGACGATCGGGTGGTCGGGAGAAAACACGGCGGTGATCGTGCCCGGCGGTGGCGGGGTAATATTCAGGCCGATGGCCGGTTCGAGGGCGTGAGTGACCGAGCCGCTGCTGCCCTGCGGAGCGATCGGGTAGGTGCGAGGCGTCGTGCCGACCAATGTCAGGATGGTCAGGACGGCCGTGGCCGAGCCGTTGGGCGGCACTTTCAGCCGCGACGACGACCATGTCACGGCTGCTCCCGGTATTTTGGACGAGTCCGGCAGAAGCGGCACCACCTCGCCGCCAAAGCCGCCGACGCTGGTGAACGTCACCTTGAGCCGCGCTTCCAGTCCCGCCCGCATTGTCGCGTTGGCCGGGTCGACGCCGATGCTGAAATCGCCCTGGGCCGTCGTGATGGTCGCGGCGGCGGGGTCGACGGCGATAGTGAAGTCGCCGCTGCCGGAATACGAGATCGTCGTCGAAGCGCCGGTTGCATCGTCGCGCAGAACGTCATGATAGGTGCCGAGCTGTAGCAGCACAAACGGACCGTCCGTATAGGCGCCGGCGGCGTCGGCTTTGACGGCAAAAATATGCACGCTGCCGTCCGGGAAGGTGGAGGTGTCGATGACCTTGGCGCCGGCGCTGGCCCTGCCGCTAATGATGACCTCGGTCACGCCCACGGTGGGACTGGCCGGGGCAAAAGCCGCCGTAAGACCCGTGCTCGGTGGCGCCGCCGGCGCCGCAGGCAGCAAGCCCAACGCGATCAACACCGTCCCGGCCGTCTTGGCGATTGTCATGACAACATCAGGCCGATGGTCAGGTTAATTCAGCGCGTGGGGACGCGCGCCGATGCGTCCGCGAAAGGCGGGTAGGGCGATGTCCCGGCCGATCCGATTCAACTTCATCTTGATGAAACTGTCGACACTCTTGAGCTCCAGCACGAAACCCTCCATGCCGAACGCGACAAACGGCGTGACCTCGAACGGGCAGCGCTTCCAAATCCGCTGCAAGATGGTGTGATAGAGCACGTCATGGCGGTAAAAATATCGCACCAGCGCGTAGCTGCCGTGCACATTGTAGCCGTGCCGGGAAAGAATCGCCGCCGCGACCAGCCGTGACGTTCTGCCGTTGCCATCGACGAAGGGATGGATGGTGTCGAGGAAGAAGTGCGCCAATAGCGCATGGATCACCGGGGGCAGGCGGCCCAACGCCGCACCGTCGATGAATTCAACGTAGCGGTCCATCAGCAGCGGAAGCTGTTTCACTGGAGCGCCCTGGTGAATACCGCCGACCAGCTCTCGGCCGACTTCAGCGGGCTTGGTCCGCAGCGCGCCGGCCGTCGGCCCTTTGACGCCGTGCTCTTCGGCGACCATCCAGTGCAGCGACAGAATGTCAGCCAGTTCGAGCGGCGCGCTGCCCGGCACGAAGCGTTGCTTGATCCAGGCTCTGGCCTTGCTGGTGTCGCGGACCAGCAGCCGCTGCGGAACCAGGGCGGACTGATCTTGCCGGGATTCAACGGACGAATCCGGCGTCGGAGTTGCATCGTCGACTGAGTCCGGAGCGAATCCCTCCGGGACTTCCAGCCAGTGCGGCGGCAGCACCGGACCGAGCGCTGCGGCCTTATATTCCTCGATGGCGAGAATATGCGGAATCAAGCGGCGGAGATCGAGCGTGTAGCTGAAATCGAACGAACTCCAATCCTCGGCGCGCAATGTCGCAGTGCTCCAGTAACGCCGCCTATTGCGAACCTGATTGTTGCGGACCGGCTTGCGCGGTCAGGAAGTCCATGATCGCCCCGAGGTCTTGGTCGCCGACGCTCAGGTTCGGCATCACCACCTTGTAAGCCGCGGCAAGCTGCACGGCGATCGGGTCGCCTGCCGCCCGCATTTTGTTCGGCGCCGTGATGTAACGCTCCAGCCAATCGCGATCGCGCGTGCGGGTCACATCTTTCAGGTCCGGCCCGACGCTGCCGCCCTGGCCATTGACGGTGTGGCACGCCGCGCATTCCTTGGCGAAAAGATACTGTCCGGTATTGAGCCGCAGCGGCGCGCCGTCGGCGTGGCTTGGATTGGCCGATGGGGCAAACGAGGCAACCGGGCCGCCGCCGACGAACGTGACCAGCAGGTGGGCGAGCATGCTTGGATTGTCCGCCGAGGAGTCGCGCAGCCACACGGCGGTCGGTTCATTGCCGATGAGCAGGTGGGGCGTGTGGCCGTCAATGTCGCGGCCGGGACCCGACGTGATGCTGGGATCGCTGGTCAGGCCGAGCCGCACCGCGAGGAGGTCGATATCGGCGCTATTGCCGGTCAGGAAAGTCCAGCCGGGGCCGACGTCGAATTCCGCCATGTAATCCTTCAGCACGGCCGGCGTGTCGTGGTCGGGGTCGATGCTGATCGAGTAGAAGAAAATGTCCTTGCCGACGCGGTCGCCCAACAATCTCTGCACCTGGGCCAAACGGGCGGTCTCCAGCGGGCAGCTAAAAAGACAGTTGGTGTAGATGAAATTGACGGCAACGATCTTGCCTTTGATCAGGTCGTCATAAAAGTGGACGGTTTGGCCGTCTTGGGTGATCAGCGGGATATTGGCGTTCTGGCCGAGGCGGCCGGCGGCCAACGAGGCCGTGGCGAAAACCGCCGCAGCGCCGACCGACAATGCCGCCGCCGCAATCGACCATCGCCACTTCTTCGACAGCATCTTGTCGCGCATGATTTCCCTCCAACAAACAAAACGAGCCGGTCACGGCTCGCCCCCCGCCCCCGGCCCCTGTCTTACCGATGCGGCGGGTGAACGCCACCCGCCGCAATTTTAAGCTGGAAGCTCGGCGGCTGCCACGGGCAGCCACCGGGATTGTCCGTCAGCGGTGGCGGGTGCCTCCGTTGCCGCCGCTGCCGTTGGTGGTGCTGTTGTACGGCGGGAAGGCGCCGGCCAGGATCTCGTCTGGCGATTCGAAGGTGACGCCGTTCGGCGACGGGATCGGGGTCGGCAACGGATTGAGGAACACGCCGCCCGCGTTGTTGATCTCCCACCGCAGCAGCATGGCGTTGTCCTCATGCATGGTGTTGTGGCAATGCTCCATGAACATGCCGCCCCAATCGCGGAACTGCATGGCGATCGTGACGCTGCCGCCCGGACGCAGCCGATAGACGTCCTTGCGGCCCTGCTCCCACGGCGGCACGCCGTTGATGCTGCCGGGGGGCTCGTTGTAGTTGTTGTTGCCGCCGTTGCGCGCCAGAATCTGGCCTTCCTCGAAATGGATATGGATGGGGTGGTCCCAGCCATCGCCGGCATTGACCAGGGTCCAGACCTCCATGGTGTCGTAAGTCGGCGCCGCGCTGATGCGGCCGAAATCCGCCAGCAGTGTCACGCCTTCGTCGCCGTTGCCGGTGCCGCTACTGTTGAAGCTATTGCCGCCGGTGTTGTTGCTGTCTCGACCCTGCTGGCTGGTGTTGGTACCGCCATTGACCGTACTGATGCCCCAGCCACCCTGGCCTTCGTAGGTCGTGACCGGATCGTTGGTCGTGATCTGGCCGTGGCGATCGAAGGTAAAGGTCCGCGTGGTGTTCGCCGTCGGCAAGGTCGGATTGGGGATCAAGGTGGCGGGAATGACGCTCTGGTCCTGTTGGGGCGGGGCGCCCAGGACTTGGAATTTCAGGCACGGACCGACCGCCGGGTCGTTGGAATCGCCCTGCATGGCCTGCGACACCGATAGAATCTGGCCGGGCTCCTTGCCGTCGGTCTGCTCCTGCAGGTTCACCAGGTACACGGTCGCCCCTTGGCTGTAGCGGGAGAAGTCGATGATGATATCGTAGCGCTCGGCGATGCCGAGCTGGTCGAGTTGCGTGGCCGTCACCGAGGCCGGCAATAGATTGCCGTCATTGGCGATATAGACCATGGTCGATGAGTCGCTCAGCGCAAACACGAAGAAGCGCGACACCGAGGCGTTGAGCAGGCGGAAACGATACTTGCGCGCATAGACCTGGAGATACGGTTTCCAGCACAGATTGACGGTCATCTGGTCGCCGAGGAAACCATCGAACTGCGTGGTGTCCATGTCGAGCTGGCCGTTGCTGTCCCAGGCCTTGTCGGCAAACATCAAGTTAATGTCGTATTGCAGATTGCCCCAGTCCGCCGCTGTGCCGCTGGGCAGCCGCAGGTTGATGCCGTCGTTGATACCTTCATTGCCGCGGTCGATCGAACTGTAGATGTTCGTCATTCCGGCGATGCCCTTGTACACGTTCTGGTCGGTGAACGTGAACATGTGATCGTGGTACCAGTGCGAACTCATGGTCTCGCGGTAATCACCGGGAACTTTGGTAATGCCGCCACTGCCGTTCGGGGCGCCGGCATGGGGATCGGTCGCGCCGGTGTTGATGGTGGTCCATCCCGCCAGCGTCCACGGATAATGATAGTCGTAGAATTGGCCGGGATAGAAATAGGCGCCGGTGAAGCCGTCGTTCTCCGCGCCATGATGGCCGTTGTGCTCGTGGGTGCTGAGCGTATGCCGGCCGAAATTGTTGACGCCGTTCTGGGTGATGTCGTACGGCGTGTCGTTATGGTGGCGGAACAGGATGGGCTGGCCGTACCGCGCCATGATCAGCTTGGGCGGAAATGTTTCCGCAAACGTCCACATCGAATTGTTGGTCTGGACCGGGAAGGCGGAAGCGGCGGAGAGTGCCGCCGGGACCGGCGAAGCCGGATTGATGTTATTGTTGTATTGAGACGCCACGCCGGGGCTGTAAGCGTTATTGGTGACCACGTTCCCGGTCTTGAGCTCGATCGCCCACGCCGGCGGGAAGGTGCCAAACTGCTGGTGCGCCCAAATGGGTCCCCCCGGACGTCCTTCGTTCGGTCCGGTGCCGGTACCGAGCGCCGGATTGAGGGTGTGCGTCTTCGTGGTGTCAACCTGCGCCAGTGGGGCCGGGCTCAACGCCGTGGGATTCACCGGTATGACCCCAGGCAACGGCGACACGATCGGAGTCGCAAAGGAGCCCTGCGGCAGGATGTCGAAGCGGTATAGCGGTTCACTGAACGGCGTGACGTTAAAGGTCGGACTGGCCGGCAAGCCGGTCGGAACGCCGCTGCCGCGCGAACCGGAACCACCGCCGAAGGCGTGAGCACTGCGCACGAATGGGCTGAGCCCGCCGATCGGAGCGATGGTGCCGGCGGCCGTGAACAGGCCCCATTTGACGAGGTCGCGCCGCGACACCTCGCCGCTATTCAGGACGCCTTGGATTTCGCGGCGATTCTTGCGGGCGCGTTCGGCGTCGCGCAACTTTCCTTTGTCGGAGTCGTGCAGCCAAATGCCGTCTTTGCGTGACATTGTGCGATCCTCCCTCAGGGCGCGGCGGGTGAACCGCCAGCCCCCCGGATCGGACGATCGGCGGCTCTTATTATGATGAAGAACATAGCTACCACGTGCCTGGGTTATGGTCAACGTCTGGTGCATCGTTTTCGGAAATACAATCTTAGCAATACAACCTCTCATCGGCTGCTTTGCGATTTCTCCTTTGCGACCAAGCTCGTTCTGCAACCGGCGCCTAGGCTGCAACCAGCGCCTCGGTGGTCAAGAGCAGGCCGGCTACCGATGCGGCGTGTTGCAAGGCCAGCCGCACCACGCGGGTCGGGTCCAGGATCCCGGCCTCGATCATGTCGGCATAGCGGCCGGTGCGCGCATCGAAGCCTTGGTTGGTGTCGCGGCTCTCCAGCAGCTTGCCGACCACGACCGAACCTTCGACGCCGGAATTCTCGGCGATCTGCCACACCGGCGCGCGCAGCGCGCGGCGCACGATGTCGATGCCGACTTTCTGATCGTCGTTCTCGGCCTTCAGCTTGGCCAGCGCCTTGTCGGCGTGAATGAGCGCGGCGCCGCCTCCGGCGACGACACCTTCTTCCATGGCCGCACGCGTCGCGCACAAGGCATCTTGAACGCGGTCCCGGCGCTCGCGCATCTCAAGCTCGGTGGCGCCGCCGACCCGGATCACCGCCACGCCGCTGGTCAATTTGGCCAGCCGGTCGCGCAGCCTTTGCCGATCGTAGTCCGTGGTGCCGTCGGCGAGCTGCGCCCGGATCAGGTCGGCGCGCGCCGCGATGTCGGCCTTCTTGCCGGCGCCGTCGATGATGATGGTGTTGTCCTTGTCCACGCGCACTGTCTTGGCGCGTCCGAGCATGGTCAAGGTGGCGTTGCGCAGCGGCGTGCCGCGCTCTTCCGAGAACAGGTACCCGCCGGTCAGGATGGCGATGTCTTCGAGCATCGCCTTGCGCTGCTCGCCGAAACGCGGCGACTTGACCGCGGTGATCTGCAAGCCGCCGCGCCCAGTGTTGAGCACCAGCAAGGTCAGCACTTCGGGCCCGAAATCGTCGGCGACGATCAGCAGTGGCTTGGGCTTTTTCATCACCGTCTCGAGCAGCGGCAACAGCGCTTGCATGTCGGAAAGCTTCTGCTCGTGCAGCAGAATGTACGGCTCGTCCAGCTCGCAGATCAGCTTGAGCTGATTGGTGATGAAGGACGCCGAGACGTAGCCGCGGTCGAACTGCATGCCGTCGACGACTTCCAGCTCGGTCTCGATGCTGCGCGCCGGTTGCAGCGTGATCACGCCGTCGCTGCCGACCTTCTGCATGGCTTGCCCGAGCAGAAGGCCGATTTCCCGGTCGCCATTCGCCGAGATGGTGCCGACCGAAACGATCTCGTCCTTGGTCGAGACCGTCTTGGAGCGCTTCTTGATGTCGGCGACGGCCGCCTCGACGGCGCAATCGATGCCGCGCTTCAACTCCATCGGGCTCAAGCCGGCGGCGACCGCTTTGACGCCCTCGCGCATCAAAGCGTGAGCGAGAACGGTTGCCGTCGTGGTGCCGTCGCCGGCCTCCTGGCTGGTCCTGATCGCGACCTCGCGCAGCATCTGCGCGCCCATATTGGCGAACTTGTCGCGCAGCTCGATCTCCTTGGCGACGGTCACACCGTCCTTGGTGATGCGCGGCGAACCGATGCCGAATTGGGTGCCGAGCACGACGTTGCGGCCCCTGGGGCCGAGCGTCACGCTCACCGCCTTGGCCAGAATGTCGGCGCCGCGCAGCAGCCGCTGCCGCGCATCGCCGTGAAACCTGACGTCTCTCGGGTCTCTCGCCATGATCGATTACTCTTTTCCGACACGCTCATTTTTTCTTTCGCGATCCGGCTCGCACGTTTCGAATCCGGCAAAACGTCCCTGCGCAAGGTGGTCGGCGAGCAGCGCCACGAATACCGCGCTGTCCCGCTCCGGCATCGCTTCCGACAGCGCTGAGCCGGAGCACAGCATGGCCGTCAAACGCGCCTCCTCTTGCGTCAGACGCCGCACCGCGACGCCTTCACGGCCGCGATGCACGAGTAGCCATAGCGGCTCGCCCGTCAGCGCGATTGCCGCGAGTGCCGCATCATCGCCGCCAAACACCGCACGCCAAATGACGTCGGCCGGATGGTGCAGCGACAGCAACCGGACCGACGGGTGCGGCACAAAGCGGACGCGGTCGAGCTCGCTTGCCGCAAGACCTGCCAGCGCGGACGGATCGAGCGCAGGAACATCGGGGGCATTGAGCGCAGAACTCACCGCCCATTCGAGGCGCGCGACATCGGGCAGATAGGTCAGCTCTGCAGCCGCGGGGAAGGCGCCGAGGAAGTCGGCGAATTCGGCGCCATAGTCGTTGAGATACGCCGTCCGCGGCGGATAGCGCTCGATATAGATTCTGGCGGCGCCTTCGAAGAACTCCGCTCCGACCAGCTTCTCGACCGCCGGATAGGCGATGCGCAGCGCGCCGACAAGCGTTGCCGCGGCGTTGTTGCGATAGATGTCGAGCCGGTCGGCGGCAGCGATCACGTCATCGGCGATATGGCGGAGCGCTTCGCCGTCATCGGGCGAGCGAATGCTGCGGGCAACGGCGCGCTGGATTTCACGCAGCGTCGGCATCGGCCCGAGACTCGTGCGGTTGCAACAAAATGGCGGAAGCTTGGTCGGCTTGCTCGACCAACACGTCGAGTGGGGGAATGTTGCTATCCCATTCGATCATGGTTGGACGCGCGCCGAAGCGCAGCACGGCCTGCCGGAACAGCGTCCATACCGCGGGCTCGACCGCCGAACCGTGATCGTCGATGCGCAGCACGGCGCCGTCGCTCAATTGCTTCACCGTGTGACCGGCGAGGTGCAACTCCTTGACCTCCGCCGGGGGCAATGCCTCAAGGTAGGCTACCGCATCCCAGCCGTGATTTTCGGCGCTGACGAAGATGTTGTTGACGTCGCAGAGGGTGCCACAGCCGGTGCGTCGGGCGACAACGACCAGGAACTCGCTCTCGGTAATCGTCGAGTGACGGTAACGCAGGTAGCTCGATGGATTTTCGACCAGGATCTGGCGGCCCAAGGCCTGCTGGAATCGATCGACGTTGTCGCAGACGACATCGAGCGCCTCCTCGGTGAGCGGCAGCGGCAACAGGTCGCCGAGATAGTCGCCGTCGCTGATGCTCCAGCTGAGATGCTCGGAGACGAGGCCAGGCTCGATGCGCGCCGCCAACCGGGCGATGCGGTCGAGATGATCGGCATCGAGGCCGTCGACGCGGCCAAGCGACAACCCGACGCCATGCAGCGACAGCGGATAGTCGCGGCGGATCGCTTCGAGGTAACGCAGCGGTGCGCCGCCGCCCATGTAGTTTTCGGTGTGGACCTCGAACCAGGCCACGGGAGGCTTGCGCTCGATGACCGCTTGATGATGCGGAAAGCGCAGCCCCACTCCGGCGAGCGCGGGGATCAGACCCGGCACGCGTTCCGTCGGCGCGGAAGCAACCGACATTTGATGCCTCGCCTGCCGCTTCGCGCGCTTACGCCGGCTTCAGGCTACCGCCGTCGATCTTTAAGCAAGCCCCCGCGGGCACCAGCACGAAAGAGGCCGGATCGCGCGCCTTGGTCGCTTGGTTCATGCAGGAATGTGCGGCAGTGCCGCAGTCGTTTTTCGCCGCTGCATTGATGCCATAGCACATTTCGAGATGGTCCTTTTTCATCCTGTCGGCCATGAACTTCTGCATCTGCGCCTGCACTTGCGGATCGTCCTCCATCTGCTTTTGCATTGGCTGCATGTGTTGCTGATCGCCCGGCATTTGCATTTGCATTTGCGCCAGCTGTTGCGGATGGCGCGGCATCTGATTCAGAATCCCGGCCGCGCTGGTCGGCGCGCCTTGCATGGCCATGGCGAGGCCGATGGCGGCCGACAGAGCGGTTGCACCAGATGCTGTCTTGGTGACGGTCTGCATGATGGAACTCCCTACTGCCGATTTCTTGTCTTCTTGTCAGCCGAAATTTGCCGGCTCGGTTTGACATCGGAGCGCAACCTTATAGCATAAGCGACAATGCCGGCCAACCTGTTGTTGTGCCGCGACGCTGACCGCGTGCGACAGCGACGGCCGCGAGGCGAGCACTGGCCCGATCATGCGCACTTTTGCGATAGCCGGATTGAGCGCGGCGGCGATGGCCGTTGCATTCATCGCATGGCGCACGGCGCAGCCGGCATTACCGCCGCACCCCGCTGCGTTGGCGGCGGCGGCGAGCGCATCCGACCGGCCGCCCTTCATCGCTCTGGAAACGCCGCGTCCGCTGCCGCCCCTGAATTTCGTCAACGGCGACGGCGCGGCGACGACGCTTGCCGATTTTCATGGCCGCATCGTGCTGCTCAACGTGTGGGCGACGTGGTGCGGGCCTTGTCGCAAGGAAATGCCGGCGCTCGACCGTTTGCAGGGCAAGCTTGAAGCCGCCGACTTCGCGGTCGTTCCGCTGTCGATCGATCATCGCGGCCGCGATGCCGTCGAGCGCTTCTATCGCGAGCTCGGACTAACGTCACTTGCCATCTATCTCGACCCATCGGGCAACGCGCCTTACGCCATCAACGCGTTCGGCATGCCGACGACGCTGTTGGTCGATCGCGACGGACGCGAACTCGGCCGCGTGATCGGCGCCGCCCAATGGGACGACACCGCGATGGTGTCGCGGATAAAGGGCTATCTGGAAACGCGAGATCAGACTCGTACGGATGGCCGCACCGACTGACCGCGCGGAACTCGAACGTGAGTAGCCGATAAATTTCTTTGCTTGTATTTACCTGAACAAGGAAACCGCGGGAACATGATGCCGCCATGTCGGAGCGTGCCGCCATGATGAGAAAGGATAGTGGCCGCGAGCAAAACACTCACATCGAGTCCTTATTCGGGCGGGGGTTCGATTCTGATTAGCAGATGAAAGAAAAATCTACAACAATTTCAATGGTCAGAACATTCGTGGAGGGCGCCACACTGATTGCAGAACGCACGGAAAATACGCAACAAAGAAGCATGCGGCTATCGAGCGTACTCACACTCGTACTCACGCACGCAATCACTTATCTGCGAGGAGGTTCGGGATGCTCGCGCATGAGCATTATCCCTTACCGCAATGTGAAGAGCTCTTGCGGCCACTCCGTGCTCGCCGCTTCAAATGCAGCGCGTGCGAGGACGATTGAGCCTAAGGCTGCGACGATCCACCGGAGGTGGTCCGCGTGCCGCTCGACGCGGTAGCTCACGTTCACGTCGTGAAGGTTGGATTGGCAAGCTACCGCAGCAACTCGTCCAAGTGGAAATAGAGCTTCGAGGAGCGGCCCTAGAGCTCACCGCTTTGGACGCCACAGCTGCTTTAAGAGGCCGAACGTATGGAGCTGGCCACCCGTCGTCGGCCGTCAAAAGGCGCCAAATCGCCGAAGTGAGCCTCCAAAACCAGGAAAGTGGCAGCTGTGTCGACTACGCACCACTGGTTGCATATATCGGGAAATTGATCCTTAATACCCCACCATTGCGGGTTTCGGCTGGCCGACCTTCATGGATGCCCAATCTTCGGCTCCCTTCGACGAAGCAACGCGGTTGATTGCAGCGGGCCGCGGCTTCGAAGCGGTGCCATTCCTGGAGACTGCTCTTGCGCAGGTTGGCGACGATGAATCGCGCGGGGTCATCCGGTACCATCTCGGCTTTCAGCTGGAGCGCGTCGGCGAGCACGCGAAAGCCGCCGGCCATCTCAGGGCGTGGCTGGACATTGACCGCCCGCGACTAGAGCCGCTAATCGGAATAGACCCGTCGGTGACGCGCATCGTCGCGACCGTCCTCAGCACTCTGGGCCGATGTGAGCAGAAGTTAAAGCAATACGCGAATGCGATTGCTACGTTCCACCAGGCGCTAAGTCTTTGGATTGCCACGGCCGGCGAGGACAGTCCTAATGCCATCTTGGGGGTCGATGACCTCGCCTACACATACGAGTTGATGGGCGATGTGCCAGCGGCCGAACGCCTTTTGAGGCGGGTCGCGGAGTTGCGTGAACGGACGCTGGGCTCCGATCACCCACAGACCCGCAATTCGCGGCAGCTTCTAGCGCAGCTGTGCGAGCGAGACGGCAGCTCGAACCGTCCAGAGTGGGATGTCGCCCTCGACTTCTATGTGGACCGATTTCGCGATGTTATGGAAGCAGGCGACCAGGCCGGCGCCGAACACCTTCTCGGAACGCTGGTGCAGCTCGTCTCAGAAATCCCCGTGGAAAAGAGAAACGAAGCCACCGATGCCTTGAACAGGTTGGCCGTTGACTGCGGCGCGCGCAGCCAAGCGCAACTGCAACTCGCCTGCGCCGCGGCGGCGTATGACATCTCAACCGAGTCCTACGGCAGAGACAGCCCGGCCACTATCTCTCTCGCTAGCAATCTCGCTTACGCATATAGCAGGGCCGGCGAATTCTCCGAGGCTATCCGCCTAAACGAGGAATGTCTCGAAAGGAGACGAGCGCTGCATGGTCACGATCACCCGGACGTCGCTTTGAGCCTGAACAATCTGGCACAGGTCCATCAAGAGTTGGGCGAAGTCGAGTGCGCGTTGGAACTGATGCAGGACGCGCTGCGCATTGATCAGGGGTCCTATGGCATCAATCACGACGCAACAGCCGGCGACCTACACAATATCGGCCTTGCGTATAGCGGACTGGGCGACCATTACCGGGCCATGAGCTTTCTCTCGCGCGCAGTCGTAATTTGGCGGGAGCTTCACCCATCCGGCCATATTCATCTCGGAATCGCCTTAAAGAATCTCGGCAGCAGCTATGCGGCAGTCGGCGACTTTGCTGCAGCCATGCGCTATCAGGACATGGCCTATGTCATGCTGCAGAAGACCGCGGGCGAGGCGCATCCAGCCACCATCGCCGCCAAAGCCTCCCTGGAGCATTTGAGGACGCAGCTTTTTGACCGTGACACAGATCGGAATTCGCTCATATCAACCGTGGGCGAGGCTCAGACACGGCTCGGAAGGACTCACCCGGACGTTCTGCGTCTGCGGATGCGCGCTCTGGCGTCTGGATCGCCGACCGCCGAGGAGGTCGACGCGGCACTATCGGACGTGGTTGGGGTTTTTGGAGGAGATAGCCCGGACGCGCTGTCGCTAATCGAGATGAAGGGAGAATCCCTAGCCAGGCAGAACGATTTTGGCGGCGCCGCAGCTGCGTTTCGGCATGTGCTGTCCCATACGCTATCCGATGCACCCGGCTCGATTAGGACCTCGCGATTGTATCTGCGCCTTGCGGCAGCCGAGACTGCGGCCGCGGACCTGCCGTCAGCTGTCGCTCACGTGCGCGAATCCGAGCGCCACCTTAGAATTGCGTGCACACGACTTCCCTTCACAGCGAGCGAATCGCAATGGGATGGAGTTACGCGAGCGACCGCACAGTTGATTAGTCACGCCTTCAGCCTGTGGACCGACCATATGCCGCGCTCTCGCGAAGTGCGCGATCTCGCTCTGCAGATTGCATTGAGTTACAAGTCCCTATCGTCGGACTTGATTGAACGGGAGCGCCGTGCTGCCCGCGACGACCAGCGTCCTCCCGTTCAGGCGAAATTTGCCGAGCTTCGGCAGCTTCGTCAGAACGTTATCAATGAGATCATGATTGCGCCAACTTCACGCGGCGCCTTGTTCAGTACCGAGGATATCAAGCGCTGGCAGGTCCAACAACGGGTCGTTGGCGGCGAGCTAGCTGAGCTGCTGCGCAACGGCGACTGGCAACTCGGATCAGCGACCGAACTGTGCGACGCGATTAGTTCGCGGTTGCCGAAGCGATCAGGCCTGATCGAGTTCGTGCAGTTCGAGCACGTCGATTTTGGCTTCTGGGTCGGCAACACTTCTAGCGGCCTCGAAGCGGCCCGGTACATACTTGATCCGCCGAGGATCGTCGCGTTTCTGCTGCGCCCGGGAATTCCTGCGCAATCGGCGGTGCTCGGGTCTTCCGCGGATATCGGAATCCACGTGGATGACCTGGCCCGCCTTTCGAACCCCGCGAGGATGGACGACGAGCCTTGTGTGCGCGGCCGCAAACAAATTCGGGTGCCATCCTCCTGGCGAGAAGCAGCGGAAGCACTGCGTCAGGTGCTGCTCGATCCGCTTGATGGCTTATGGGACTGCGACGAGATTTTCATCGCTCCGGACGGCGAAACGGGAGCGTTAGGCTTCGAGATGCTACCCGATCCGCGAGGAGGCAGCTTGCTCGAACACCGGCTTATCACCTACGTCGCAACTGGTCGCGAGATTCTGGCACGGAGCGACCGCGGCAGGCCGATGTCGTCACCACCGGTCGTGATTGCCGATCCGGCGTTCGATGTCCTGGATGACAAGCGTTGCATATCCGCCGAAACGTTGGACGCTTATGGCTTGGCTATAGCGTCGACGGCGATCGAGCAGCAAATGCGGTATTTCGCGCCATTGTCGGGGACCGTCGCGGAGGGTCGCGCGATCGCACGGCTTCTCGGGGTCGACGCTTGGGTGGGAACCAGCGCAAACAAATCCGCGATAGTGTCCCTGCATTCGCCTCACGTTCTGCATGTTGCCACGCATGGGTTCTTTCCCGAGGAATGCAACGCACAGCTGGCTGCGGCCGCCGAGCACTTCGATCTGGCGCTTGCAAAGGAAATGATCATGGAGCCCAGCTGGTCCTTGAATTCGGGCATCGCGTTGGCTGGCGCGAACTGGAAGGCCTCATTGGCTGAGCGACTGGTTGAGGTGGGCTCTGTCTTTGGGGAGTCTCGTGAGCCCCTCGATTCTACCGCGCCTCACGCCGAGAAGGAAAGCGTCGGTAGCTTCGCGGAAGCGCGACCCTTATTGGCAGGCTTCGAGAAGAACGCCGTAATGGATTCGGGAGACAAACGTTGGCGACGTCTGCCGGAGATAAAGCTCATGCAGCGTCTCGCATCGGAGGGAATTCAGTACATACAGGGGGAGGCTGCTGGAGATGATGGTGCCAGGGGCAAGCGCATTCGAGCGGAGTTCGGTCTGTTTCTGCCACCAGAGCATATGGGCGACGGTTTGATGACAGCCGAGGACGTTGGGTGGCTCGACTTGGCGGGAACCGAGCTGGTCGTTCTGTCGGCCTGCGGCTCGGGGCGCGGCATCCATTCGACCGGCGATGGAATGTTCGGCCTACGACGAGCGTTCTTCGTCGCTGGCGCCCGAACGGTGGTGTGCAGCCTCTGGAACGTCCCAGACGATGAAACCACCGCCTTGATGCTAGACTTTTATCGATTTCTACTCACGGGCGCGGGGTGCTCCGAGGCGTTGAGAAAGGCAAAGCAGATTATGCAATGCAAATTTCCAGACCAACCGTTCTATTGGGCGGCCTTTGTTTGCTACGGGCATCCCGGCCCGCTTTCGTTTGGGCCGGAAGAAGCCGCTAGCCGGATGTAGGCGAGGTAGCCAGCCGATAGTTTCCGCAGCAGTGACAACAGCACAGGACGTGGATGCGTGGAGGATATGAGACCATACAGCGATGGCATGCTTGCCGACCTTGCCGCGAAAATCGATCATCAGTTGAAGGAGGTGGCAGCCGACGCTGGTCCCCGCATGCGCGGCTCCCACGCCGGCGATCGTCACATGCTGGGCAAGCAAAGGCGCGCCATCAGCCGTGCGACTGGCGAAGGTGCCGACGGTTTCATTGCCCGATTTCGCCGAGCGGCGTGGAACGATTTGTGCGAAACTGGAGGACACCTGCACTCGCTTCGGAGCCGATGGCTCGACCCGAAAAAACCGGAAGTCGTTCGATCGATATGCGCATTGCTTGCAGGAATGGGCGTGAGTGGGAATCTGGTTCCGGTTCTGGTTGTTCCATTGCTCGTGATCATCCTTCACATAGGCGTCACCGCCTTTTGTCAATCGCCCAATGGGGGCGGTCGGAAAATCAAACGCGCAACAACCAACGATATATCCAGGTGAAAAAGACAGGCAGCAGACGGCTCTCTGGGAAGGCAAAGTAGAGAGTGAATCCGCGGCAACGTTGTGCGTAACGATGGCGCGCTTTCGGGTTATCGTTGGGGCGTGGCTCGCAAATTAGAGCTCCTGAGGCGAGAAGACGCAGTCCGAATATTATCAAGGCCCGCGAGATCATGACGCTAGCATTGCTTCTAATCAAACCCGCTGCTCTCTGGCGAATGTCTCCCTCATTCGCCTCGCGATTCGGCGAAATCCTTTCCCCATGACAGGCGCGTAGAAAGAGAAAGCTCCCCCACTGGGGAGCTAATAAGGCTCTCAACACTGGAATCGCCAGAGCTTTACGCCGGTAGGTTTGACCAACAGGTGCAGACCGTTTCCGTCAGCGAGCGTGTACGGCTTCCTTTTCGGTTTGGCATTTTGGATGCCGAACGATGAGAGAACCATGTGAGTACGTCCTTCGATGTGAAAGAGCTGTACTCCCAATCGTACTCACAGATACTCACATTGTCATAGGTCGCCATGTGGAACAGCGAGCAAGCAAAATTGGTGTAAGCGTTTGATTTCAGGTGGGTATGTGGAAGGGCGAAAAACTATGGAACGCTATGGTGGTGCCCGTGGAGGGAATCGAACCCCCACTCCTTGCGGAACACGATTTTGAGTCGTGCGCATACTGCTATAACTACTTGATTTTCATGATATTATTTGGCACTATTCTGTGGATGTGTAAGAGACTGTGTAAGTTTTCGGCTTTTTCGTATGCCTTTTAGCGCCCCTCAGAAGGGTACTGAGCGGCTTTGCTAATTTCCCTTGGCCACCAGCGGACGCCTCGATTCCGCAGATTTGGGTGCATTGTGCGGGAAGCTCATAAACGCCCTCTAGCCGCACCGTCGCAATGCGCTACTGCCCAGCGCCCGGTCAGTTCATTTGAACCCAAAGGTGACGCAACTCAAGTTCTGGGAGGCCTTTTTCTCTCGTATGGGACGAACTCAAAATAGCTACTCGTCGAGTAGCATCGTCCCGTTCGAGGCGGAGGAGGTCATTTATAGTCCAGCCCTGCTCCCCAGCCGCGATTAAGTCGTTGACCCATTCCGCAACACGCGTGTTCCAATATGCTCTGTCTTCTTGTTGTACGTATCCGATCATGGCACCAAGGTTGTGCGCGGCGCCATGGTGCCCCGCCTTGAACCGCTGAATTCCGCCGGTCGTGTTATGTCGATTTATCACATATTCGCGCTCGTCGCGATTTGTGCCGCTTGGCGTCGGCAGCCTCTTGCATTCAATTGGCATCAGAATATCGAAGTCAACGTGTCTGCGACCTTCTATGACGATCGCGACCCCACTAGGTGAGGCAACTAAATCAATCTTACGACCCGGACTCTGCTCGTCAGGTTCTTCGACCCGAAACTGAAGAACATCCCAGCCTGGGGAATGTCGGGTAACGCTGTTGAGATGAGTGCATAGCTGAGATGTCAGAATAGTTTCAGATCCCTGAGCGTTTCTTTCGGGACGGTCTCGCCAGCGCGGCAGCTCGTCCGCTATGAATTCAATTAGCTCATGCCGAAACGTCGCGGGCTTCTGCACATCGCCGTTGAGGACACCAAGTTGGGGAAAGTTGGTCGGGCCGTTTGCGAGCATCGTTAATACACTTTAGAATCCCTGCGCTCGGAGATCAGACAGTGTTTCATCAGCGTCGCGCAACGCCACACTGCGTAGCCAATAGCGCAGCCGGTCCGGTTTCAGCAGAAAGACAAAATTGCCGTCGTATATGCGAGCGATGCGTGTAACGCGAAGCGTCGTGCCGCCCTTGTCATGCAGCAGCGCGTCTAACTTGCCTTTCAGTTCATCAGCGCCGGTCCAATCCACTTTGCCGCTCCCAAATGCGAAAGCCTGGCAAATTATTCCCGGCCACGCTTGCGACTCTAAGGAGCGCAGCGGGTTTTTTCTGTAAACCGCATTAATCTGCTGTAAGTAAACGCGAGTAAAATCGGCGAGCGCGGCGCGGCCGCACTCTTTCATCGCCACCGAATCTTCGCCTAGCCGGATGAGATCACGATAATAATCGACTATATCATCAACCAAAATTTGTTCGTTCTTGCTGAGATCGAGCTTTCGGTCTGCTGGATAAGGGAGTGCCTTTATGTCATTTAAACCGACCCAACTCGCCTTCTGCGTAAATGTGGTCATCCCCCCGGCAGTCACAAATGCCTGGAGTGGTCTCGCTGCTTCCTTAAACCACGATGCGATACTCCCTATCTGCTCTGCATCAGCCTTGGGCGCCGAAATTCCGATAATTTTGTGCTTGTAAGTGTAATAGCCAGTGAGAAACGATCTCGCCGTTAAATCCTCATGTTCGTGTATCAAGACAATTGGACTTTGAAACCGAGCCTTAGTGTAGCTAGACTTGAAACGAGTTGCCTTAACCGTTTCCAGGTCCGTTAGGCTGGCAGTTTCTTTCAGGTGACGTGGCTCCAAAAGTGCCTTGCCAGTGATATGGGAAGCTTTGGTAAGCGCGCCCTTTTTGCCCACAATAAATCCTTCACCTACGTCCCAACCCGGCTTCCGACTATATTGACCGATCGTGCGCATTGTTTTGAGCCGGTCCACGAATCCCAGAACGCGGCCGCCACCCAGAAGGTCAGCACGCCAGACGCCGTCGTTGCTTAACGCCAGACCGCGCGGTAGCCAGTTCAGATCGTAATAATCAATGTCAAAACCCTGTTCGGCGTCTACGCGTCCACTTCGGCGAAAGGTTGCATGAAGAAATTTTCGCTCCAGAGACGGCTTAGCGGCATCGGCGACGACAACAATCACTTTTGTATCCGCACCTCCCTTCTTGAAAAGTCCGCGTACCGAAATAAAATCCAATATTTCTCTAACATCCCACCTCTCAATGAAAGCGCGACGAAAGCCGAGGGACTTTTGGTTGTATAAGAAGTTATATTGCTGAAGCATACTGAGCGTGCCACATTCAGCGAGCATTCCCATCGCTTCATGCAAAAAAAGATATGCAAGCTGCTTATCCGGAAGAGACCCATGAGCGGTCACATAGCGCTTGTAGCTCTGTTTTTCTCCAGGCGTGCTAAGGATGGATGTAAAAGGTGGATTTCCGGTGACGACTCCTACGGGCGCTTTTATCAGTTTTTGTTCCTTGGCATCAAAGAAACAGGAATGATGCAGGGTTTCACCCGCCAGGGGCGGGAATAACTTGACACTGGCACGAATGGCCTCCGGCTCCAGCGCGTCGCAGAGCGCTATACATAAGCTGAAAGCAGCGAGTTCGACCGCGCCTTCTTCCAAATCAATACCGTGAACCTTCTGAAGGAGACCCTTGAGGACAGTGTCGTCCGGTCGCTTCCACTCATTGCGGCTGCGCCAGTGTAGGACCAATCGCTTATACGCCTCCACGAGAAAGACGCCTGAGCCACAAGAAGGATCAAGGATAATCTCGTTTCGCTGTTCCAAACGATCAAGGCGTTCCCAACTCAATGACTCTTCCAACATGAGGCGAACAAGAAACGGCGGGGTGTAGACGGAACTATCACTGTCCTTTACGAAGATTTGATAGATGTGACTAATTAGCTCCACCGGCAAATCTTTAAATGAATAAAGCTGCCAGAGCGTCAGTTGACCTCCCGATTCTTCGCGTCCTTCTACAAGCCGGGCAAACCGATCAAGCTGCGTATTGTTTTTCAAAGATTCGCAATCAGCGTCATTTAGGACGAAAATGCGACCGTTGAACCTCTCCTCCAGATTCGCAAGTAGGTTGATGAGTGCTTCGCCATTTCTTAGCACCTCGAAGAATTTTTTTGCTCCGATGAGAAATTGCCCGAAGTAGCCCGGAAGGAAAACGCCGCGTTCTTCAAGGTATGCGATCAGCAGGGACAGAATCAGTAGTTTACGCCGGAGATGTTTTTTCAGGATGTTCTTCTTATTCAACTCGGTGTTTAGTCGCCTCACCGCGTCGACCAAACTCTTTTGCGCGGCCTCACTAGCAGACAACATCTGTTCGCAGACAGCGGGATCATCCCATATGGTGCCATTGCGAAGTTGCGAGGCATCCCACCAAGATTCGTCGCTGGCGATGGTTGCTGCGATTTGTAGTTTCTTGATTGGATTGCAAACAATTTCGCCGGTTGGCGAAACAAAGTCAGGCCCGTGGGCGCAGCGAAAAAGTTGAATAAGGCCATGCGTCTTTCGGTAGATGAGCGGAACTCCGCCCCAACTCCAAAGACGCTTATGCAGTTCGGCGAATTCGGTATCATCCGCCGGACCCTGAGAAGCAAAAACGAAAGCCTGCGCGACCGGCGAGCGGCCATTGCGTCCTGCTTCGAAGAAAACAGAATGGGCACCGTAGGACTGCGCCTTCTCCATCATGGCCACCTCTTCAGGAGGGCGGCCGTCGTATTTGTAGCCCGCGACAGGCACAAGACCGTCGATGATCGCACCGTCGGAGATGCTCTCAATATCGAACAGCCATTGCCCACGATCATTCATGAGAGTGAATAGCCTTGGTTGTTTCCGCGACAGCCCACGACATGGGATTGCCTGTCATTGTTCATTGTCTCGGCGCGATAAAAAGGTTTCGTCGGCTTCTGCATATTTCGGACATCAGTCCTTTCGTTTTCGCTTGGTTAGTTCAAAGCCTTCTTTCAGCAGCTCGACCATGCTCACGCCTTGGCTCACGGCGTATCCCTTGAATTCTTTCTTAAATTCAGTTGTGACCTTGAAATTAAGGGTTTCCGTGTCCGCCGCAGCAGACGGCGACTTAGCTTGACTCTTGTGTTGTGTTTGCATTTTTGCTCGGCCCATGACGTTAGTTGCTCCCGTCGCAAGCAATTAGTTGCGATTATGAGATTCACGTCACGTGGACGATAGGCGGAAAGCAAGTTTTCTGTCAACACGGAAAGCCAGATTTTATTCGGTGAACATTCCGCCAGCGCAATCCGAGCCGCTGGACTGTGTATTCAGAACTGGCGGCCTTCAAAGCTCATCCAGCCTGTCCGGCACCTCGCCAAACGTTCTCAAAACAACCGCATCGCTGAAACTGCCCATTGCCGGATCGCCCGAGCGTTTGAATGCGAGCGCCCCCGCATGGGTCGCGTCCCGCGCCATCGCTTCCGCGCGCCGGATCGCTGCTGACTCGTTTGGCATTTCCTGCGCTTCTCCCGGCGCGACACCGTCTTCCGTCCGAATGAACGGCAAGGCGACATAGTAGGTCACGGCCATCTCGACCTCCTGTCAGGCGGCTTGATCCTCTTTATGTCCGGCCGCCACGATTTTGAGCGCGCCGTCCGGCAGCGGGCGCTGAAGCTTCAATGCCTCTTCTGCTGGCGCTGTCATCCACTGCTCGATCTCGGTGTCTTTCGTCAGGATCACAGGCATAGCCTTCGGATGGATCGCCCCGACTTCAGCGTTGGCATCGGTCGTGAGAAATCCGAAAAGCTGATGCTCGCCCTCAACCGGATTTGCTTTGGTGCCGCGCTTGCCGTGCCATGTCGTCCAGACACCGGCAAACACCGCGAGCGGCCGGTCATCGCCGAGCGCCAACCAGGTCGGTGTTTTCCGTGGTTTGGTATCGGCATATTCACAAAACGAAGTGAAGGGCACGAGACAGCGGTTCTCGGGCTTGAGCCACCGCCGCCAGTGCGGGCTCTTCACGTTCCGAATGTTGGTGATTGGAGCGCCGCCAAAAGCCGGTGGACCAGGCATGCCCCAGCGCGCCATTGCAAGCTCACGCACGCCGTCGGACGCGTTACGCACGATCGGCGCAGGATAGTCCGGGAAAATTCCTGGCATCGGCGGGAGGTTGCCGGTGCGGTCGCGCATCGCGCGAACGAGCGCGACAATTGCTGCTTGACCCTTTGTGAGTGAGTAGAGATTGCACACGCCGCTAGCCCTTCCTGACCGCAGTATTTGCCGGAGGCTGATAGAGAACAACGACGTTGCGCGACCCGCAACGGGGACAGCGCAAGCGGCTTTCGAGGCGCGAGAGAGGAAAAGCGCGTCCGCGCGTCCAAACGAGCGTTTCCATGTCCAGTTCCTTGCGATTTATGCACTCGCGGCTCGATTTGGAATGAGCCCCATCCTCGCGGCCATGCACGCAGCGGACGGTGACGCGCCAGCCGAGCGAATAAGCCTCGCCTATCGTCTCGACTGCCATCGCGGACGCCCTTGACTCTTGGAGAACAAAGAGAGAACATGCGCCGGCCAGAGTCAAGCGTAGAGGCAGGCTATGCCCGAATTTCCGAGTATGCCCCGGCATGAGCGCCGCAAGCTCATAAAGTGGCTCGCCGCAAATTACCCGCACCATCTCAGGATGATGGCGGGTCTCGAAATCCCTGAGGCCTTGATCGACCAGATGGTCGATTTTGGGAAGGTACTAGGGCCGACCCGATTCAATTTCCTGCGAGAACGATGGCAGGATTACTCGGTGCTGCACTTTTGCTTCAAGCAACAGGCGGACGCGAACGCATTTCAAGCTAGATTTTCGCAACATCTGGCCCCGGATGTCAGCGGCGTTCTGGAACCTCACCGTGAGGAGTTGGCGGACGTCTCATAGGTGACTAGGCAGGATTACCGGGGCCTAGCAGCTCTTCAACGTGTTCTTGCGACAACTGGATGGTATCGGACCTCAGCCGGCAACATTCGATGGCGATGCGCGGAAAGGGCAACAAAGACACGAGCCAGCCTTCGCGCTGCCGTAGGAGCCGTAAGGCGCGCCAGAGCGAGACGATGACCGTTGGATGATATTTTCCGTACCCGTCATGCCAGACATAGGCATGCACGCGGCCGGACATCGGATTGATGTAGGCGGCTTCCTCGCCGTCCGTGACCCAAATGCGCCATATAGGGCTATCGTCCTCCGCGTAGTCGCTGGCTTCGAAATAGTCCTTGAGTTTGAATATCGACACGTTGGTCCTCCTTCTTCTTGTTGGAGGCGTGTTTCGGCCCCGTTGCGGTCGGACACTAACGTAGACCGCGCCTGATCGAGTCCGTTTCGGCACCCTCAATGTAAGAACAGACGATCAATAGATTCGTCGCAAGCAAATTGGTGAGGCGACGAATCGCAAAGCGCCTAAAACTCCACAACGAAGTTCACAAACGAATCCGTCGCGCTGAATTGACCTCTTCTGACCACATACGCTCGGCGAATGCGCGCTCCTCGGGGCCCATAACGTCCCCATAGATCGCGGTCGTCTTTAGCGAAGCGTGGCCAAGCCAGCGTTGCACCAGGTGCGGAGGCACCGAAGTCTCGAAGGCATTGACGCCGAAGCCGTGGCGCAATCCCTTGGGCATGGCAGGCGTGCCGGAGATACCGGCTTCTGCCATGACTTCCTTCACCCGCCGCCAAGCCGTCGTGCGACTCCAACGCCAAATGCGTTTCGCCGCCAAGTCCGCGTCTCGTTGCAGGCGGCGCAATCCGAAATAACGATTAAGCTCTTTGAGCACATAGTGTGGCAGAGGCACCTGACGAACGATGCCGCGCCTGCGGCGCTTCAATGTCTCTATGTTCGCCACGCCGCTCTCGATGTCGATCGCCGCAGGCGTGAGTGCTAGGACTTCGGAAATCCGGCCGCCGCTCCATCGCAGCACCAAGCAAAACAGTCGTACCATGGGGGGTGCGCGTTGCGCGCTCTCAATAAAGCGCCGTCGCTCGGCGGCGTTGAGGTATTTTCGACCCCCGGCTGATCCATAAAGGCTCATTCCGGGGCGGGCACGCGAATGCATCGATCCCTCGCCTGAAACAGAATGGCCGATTCTGTTGCAGCACGGGAAACCTCCGAGGTTCGGCGAGATTTGCCTATTTTCAGCAGAATGGATGAAACTTTGTAGTGCACTTTTAGCGCGAAAATCAAGGCGAATTTAGGACTCTGAAACACTATCGGCCATACCGTTTCATTCTAAGGCTCCAGGGCCTCCCCAAATTCTTCGCGCAGAGCCGTCGAAATCGCGAGGATGCTGACCGAGCAACTTCAGCGTTCGGAATAATTCTTTGTCTGACGCTTTTCTTTTGCGGCCTGAGCCCCAACCCCGCGTCGGCACAGATGGGCCCGCCCGGCTCCGCACAAGCCGTATCGATAGCAGAAGCAAATCAGAAGGGCCTAGAAGCGTTCGGCCAAAGAGATTACGTGACGGCGATGCGGTGGTTCCGCCTGTCAGCCGATCGGGGGAACGCACCTGCACAGTACCTTGTCGGCGCGATGTTTGCGGGCGGTCAGGGTGTGCCGAAGGATTATGCACAGGCAATGAGTTGGTGGCGAAAGGCTGCCGATCAAGGCTATGCAAAAGGGCAAAGCGGCATGGGAAGAATCTATTTTCGCGGGATGGGAGTTGCTGAGGACGATGCACAAGCGGCGATCTGGTATCGGAAAGCTGCCGACCAGGGTGACGCGGAAGCCGAGACTGCTCTGGGCTTGATGTACCGAAACGGTTGGGGCTTGCCCAAAGACGATGCGCAGGCCGCGCTATGGTTCCGCAAGGGGGCAGAACAAGGCTGGGCGGTGGCGCAAACGAACCTTGGCGTCATGTATTTGGCGGGAGAAGGTGTCGCCCGAGACTCTGCACAGGGAATGCTTTGGCTACACAAAGCAGTGGATCAGAACGATGCCAGCGCAGAACAAGCCATCGGCACAGCCTACCGGGACGGCACCGGCGTAGCGCAGGATTATGCGCAAGCGCTGGTATGGCTGCGCAAGGCCGCCGATCACGGCGATGCACTCGCACAAATCAAGATCGGCGCGCTGTACATGCAGGGTCAGGGCGTGACAGAGGACGATGCCCAAGCGGTGAGTTGGTATCGAAAGGCCGCCGATCAGGGCTACGCTTCGGGCCAAAACATGCTTGGCATCATGTATGAGCTTGGGCGCGGCGTGCCGAAAGATTACGCGCAGGCGATGCGCTTATTCCGCAAATCCGCTGACCAAGGCGACTCTTCGGGTCAGGTGCTTGTCGGCTCGATGTATCGGGACGGGCTTGGTGTCCCGGTAGATTACGCCCAGGCGAAAATTTGGTACCACAAAGCCGCCGACAGGGGGTTTGAGCAAGCGCAAAAGGACCTCGTTGATTTGGAAGAACAAACCCACGCGGAAGCAAGAAAGCTCAGAATACCTGGGGCGCTCGCTTTCTTGTGCTTTTTTGATGCGGCTCCGTACAGCAAGACTGCGGCAGATGCTGCGCAAAAATACGACGTTTGCCTGAGAACAAACTGGAAAAAATACACCGGGGGGTCCCTGCCATTTCCCGAAGATTGATTGGCACGGCATCGGCCATCGTTGGGTGCCGTAACGTCCTCTGCTAACCCGGACTTGCCTGCTCTAGGCAGTCCGCCTTAAGCGCTCGGCCTAACGCCTCGCGAACGTAAAAGCTTGCCCTTGCCCGAAGAATGAGTTTCGATTGCCCGGGCACGAACAAAGGGCATGCGGGGTACCGGCTATGAGGGACATGCTTGAGGCATTCGTGCGGCTTATTCAAAGAATGGATCATTGGTTCGCTCATAGCTTCCTAGTTATCATCGTTGGCTATCCGTTTCTTGCACTAGCGGCGACATTTGAGGACGTGGAACTTTTGCGGGTGCCGGACGGCTACACTTACGCTGGTCCGCTGATGATTGCGATATTGTTATTGGGTTCAGTGCATTTGTCTTACGAAATAGGCCGCCGTCGCGGCGACGAACCACTCCAGGCAATTCAGCACGATAATGTGCGAGATAATTTGCGCGAAGTCGTTCGTTCGACGTACCAAAGCATTCCTTGGCTATTGCGGATGGCGGCACGAGCGGCGCTCCTCGTTCCATTGACCGGCGTCGGTTACCTCGTCGGCATGTTGATAGGCACGTTGCTCGTGGTGGCGGGTCTTCGCACCGGCACGTTTCCCTCGGAGTATGGGAATGCGGTTGTTATGATCCTTCTTCTCTTCGGGGGATTCGGCATCGCCGCCGTATGGTGGGCCTACGCAAAACTTTGGACGCGACCACCATCCGGCGAAGCCTTTAGCCTTGGCGACTTTCTAATTGGTGCCGGAACGCGAATTAAGTCACTTTCAGGCGGCCTTTTCGCATTGATTGTGGGTGCGGTCGTCTTGACGCTGCTTACCACACGCGTGCCGTTGGATCTCTTTGGACCGAACGCTTGGCAATGGCTGCGTTGGGGTTTCATCATCGGGTATGGCCTCCTCATCCTGTTTCTCGGGGGGGTTATCGTCACTGGAATTGGAGCCATAGGCCGAGCGTTTGTGGCAGGTCCAAAACTTCAAGACGACACGCACGGGAAGGCCAGAACAGCAACGGAATCCGAATTGCGGCAGGCGGGTCTAATACCGCGCCGCGATGCAATCTATCTCGGCCGGTTCCTTAACGGTGGCCAGGTACGGGATGAGCTTGGATACCCAAGCAAAGTGCATCTGATCACAATCGGGCCGACAGGTTCGGGTAAGGGCTCGGGCCTGATAATTCCAAACCTCTCGGAATTGCGCCGCTCAATTCTCATTATCGACCCGAAAGGCGAAGCGGCAGCGGTTACAGCTCGTAAACGCGCGCAATTCGGGCGAGTCGTGATTTTGAATCCGTTCAATATCCTCACCGAGGAGCGGCCATGGATGAAAAGCAACGGATTTAATCCGCTAGCGACGCTTGACAAAACCTTGTCGCGTTTTGTTGACGATGCCACAGGAATCGCCGAAGCCCTAGTTCGGATCGAGGGCAAGGAGCCGCATTGGCCGGCTTCAGCGCAAGACCTCGTCGCCGGGCTTATCATGCACGAAGTTATGAAAAACGGGCCCGCTGCTAATCTTGGAAACGTACGCACGATGCTGACGGAGCCACTCGCGATCAAAGATGGGAAAGCGATCGGACTCGCCGCGACACTCGCCGAAATGCAAGCAAGCGCTTATCAGCCCCTGCGAGCAAAAATCGGCAAGTTTCTCTCGCCGACCGCCGAGATACACAACATTTTATCAACGGCAGGAACGCAAACAAAGTTTCTAGATAGTCCGCCGATCATCGATGACTTAGCAAGCTCGAATGTTTTTAGATTCGCCAATATGAAAAACGAACTCGTGACGGTATATCTTATCTTGCCGGCGGACGAATTGGAAAAGCATAGCAACTGGCTTCGGCTGATGATTGCATCTGCGCTGCGGGAGCTTTTAGCGACACCTCCAAGCACCAAGTTGCCGCCAGTCCTCTTCATCCTCGATGAGTTTGCGCAACTCGGCCACTTGCCGGCGATTTCGAACGCCATGAATATCGCCCGCTCTTTCGGCGTCCAGCTGTGGCCCATCGTTCAGGACTTTAATCAGCTGCACACCATCTATGGAGACAATTGGGAAAATTTCGTTGGCGCAAGTGCCGCGCTCACCTCCTTTCGAGTGCGTCGCGATTTGTTTACGGCGCAATACCTATCCAATCTTTGCGGGACAAAAACGGTAATCGTTGAAAGCGAAAATGAGCGCACCGGTTCAAACTCAGCCGGTCGCGGACGCGGTCCGCAAGGCTTGCCGCTATTCCGACCAGAGGAATTGATGGCGCTGCCGGAACGGCAAATGCTCTGCTTTATCGATCCGGTCGATCATCCGTTCATGGCCCACGCGCCCGCCTATCAGGAAGGGGATGGTCTCGATCCGAACCCATATCATTCGGGTTCCTAAACGAATTCCCGGCCGCGATTGCGATAGAGGCAAGCCCAATAGTCACGATTGCGGCATGGAATTTCTCGCACTGCACGACCACCCACGCAACAAATAATCCCCTCGCCCGCGTTGGCGGTCTCTTGCTCGATGGCGATCGCCATTTCGCGCAGCAGCGCTTCCCGTCGCAAAGCCCTTTCGGCAACGTGCAGCAATTGCACGACGTCGATACGCTGCGTTGGGTTACTGTCAAAATTTGCCGTTGCCCGCTCTTGCGGCGGTTTCGCATTTACCATTGCAGCCGTAATGAAAAAATTAAGTAACGACAAACGCTAGCAAAGCGCCGGACGGCGTGTAAATACTTTCATGATTACAGATTGCGCAACCGCAAAAAGCTCAACAAAAAGGCGGCTTAGCGCATTCTCTCCCGAGCGCGCGCTTGGGCTTCGGCAAGATCAGGATGGTACTGGTTACCTTGCCCGCCGTAAGCGAGGGCGCGGGTCTCGATCACACTGCTTCTGTCAGTATCCGACATCCACCAAAACTCCGGCCATGCCTCCGAGATCGGATACGGCTCGGCCTCATAAGCGTGGGCGGTGCTATCTGACGGGCGGCTCATGTCTTGGCGCTCCTGATCCCAATAAAATATCAACTATCGAGGGCTGTGTATATCCCTCGGCGACATTTCCTATTTTCGGTCGAGGCCGTTTGGCGGCTTTCCGTGCAAACGCCGATGCTCGGCTCTAACGGCACGAATTCGCGAGCTGTGCATTCTGACCGCCGCCTCGCGGCGGGTCGCCAGCTCGGCGGCGGAATTCTGCTTGATGATCGCGAGAGCCGCGTTGCGCGCATCCTTTAGCGCTTGCAGAGCGCCGGGTATCTGGCCGCGCGGCAGAGACGCGCGGGCGTGCTTCATGCGGGCTGCGAATTCCACCACGATAGCGGCGTTGGCTGCGTTGGCAAAACGATGAACCTCTTCGGCGATGGCCGCGAGAAGATTTCCTAGCTCGCTGTCCTCGGCGTCTGTGTTGGCCCCTCCGATGCCCTCCACCCGCGCCGGTTCGGCAGCATCATGGGCTGCGCAAATGTAGCGCGCCTGTCCCCTGAATTCTCCGAGTGTGTGGCCCTTGGCCATCGTCCACGTCGCAGGGCCGTGCCGGTGAGGACCTTCCAAAATTTGGGGCTGCTCATTGGAAAGCAGCTTTCGAGACAAAAACCGGAAAAATTGTTTGTTTTCGCTTCCTTGTTGCCCGCGCCCTGATCCAGCGCGGGGCTGAAGGTTTTGTCGTCCTGGCGCTGCCCCCGCGCCGGACGATTTATCGCCGCGTTCGTTCTCGTCCGTGATCGAGGTCGTGAGCCTCTTCGTCGGAAAGTTCTCTACCGAACTCGCGCAAGAGCGCCTGTCGATGTTCCTTCCTAGCCGCCTCGGCGTCGCTCGTCTCTCGCCTACTGTCGGTCTGTTCGGTTCTTGAGTCCTTCCGCTCCTGCGATGTCTTTACCCAATCCATCGCCGCTCGCTGTTGCTGAACCATACCGGCTCGATCGGTCCATTCCAGCCCATCGGGCGTATGGCGCTTTGATCGCTCTTCCTCGTCAACACGAACCGACTCTGGCGGTTGCTTGCCTTGACCATCGCGCGCCGCGTCGCGTTCCCGCCGCGCGTATTGAATCAGCTTGGCGTCGGCGATGTTGGGAACCCGAGCAGGATCGAGGTCGGCCATGCGCTCGCGGATGTCCTTTACCTTCGCGCCCTCGACGCGGCGGGCAAGGCTGTGCGTCCCTCCCCTCGGATCGATGACCACGTAGTCGCGCCGGTCGCCGCGCGCGAGCACGAATCCGGACTGCCAAAGGGCAACGGAAAAGTCCTTACCGTTATCGGTGCCGTGCCACAGCTCGGTGATTTGCTCCTTGACCTGCTTCGGGCTCAAGCCGGTCCGGTCGGCTTGCAGCATCTCGGCGTGGCTCGGCGTCCGCTCCGGCCGTTCCTTGCCGTCACGCTCGGCGTGCGCGCCCTGCACTCGCTCGTGCCCGAATTCGCGCTCGAGGGCGCGCGCGACCTCTTCGTGCTTGCGGTAATTGTGGCTGTCGCTGATCGCCGCCATGCGCTCAAGGTCGATGCGGGACCATACGATGTGGCAGTGCTCGCGGCCTTCCTTCTCGTGCACGACGATAGTTCGGGCCTGGCCGGTCAGGCCAAGCGCCGCCTCAAGCCGGTCTATTGCGTACACGCGCTGCTCGTCGGTCAACCGCTCATCGGCGCGGGTATTGATCGAGCCGTGGTAGAACGGCTTGGTCGTCCGGGTGCCGGCGGCGACGGCCTCCATTTCCAAGAGCGCGCCCCGAAGTTCTTCGGCGGCAACGCCCCGAAGCTCTTTGACCTCGGCGCGCTCGTTGGTGTCGGTGCGCATAAGGTGCACCGCGAGCCGTTTGGCCCCGCCGACGGATTTACCCTTGATGATCACGGCCAAGTGCCTTCATCAGCGCCGCGCGCATTTCGCCGACCTCCCGGCGAATGGCGAGGAGTTCCGGGAAACCCGGCAATATCCCATCCCGGTTAAAGGCGTGGGCGAGCTGGTTCACGTTCGAGCCGAGCTTGCCGAGCCAGCCCAATAGACGCGCCAGCTCCTCACGCTCAACGGGCGGCCGACGCACTGCGCGCGGCCCCGCGTCCCCGAGAGCCAATGCCCGCAAAAACGCGCCGACGCTGAGTCCGGCTTTCTCGGCCGCCCCCTTGATGGCCGCGCGTTCGTCTTGAGTGCAGCGTATCGGGGGAATAACCTGGGTTCGCGCGTCCTTGACGCGCATGCGCGCGGGTCTCGCCTTTGCCCGCTTCTTCGCGGGTGCAACCGATGTTTCGGTCATTGCCGCGAGCCTCCTGCGCGCGGGTTTCCGGGGGGCCCAAGCCCTCCCCGGCGAGGGATGCAACGGGGGCAGAGCCCCCTTGCCAAGCGTGATGTGGACGTTTTGGCCGACGGCAAAACGTATATACATCACATGGCTTGCCAACCTTCCTAACACTTCCACATTCATACTTTCTTAAAACTCGATCAAAGCCTAGGTAAGCTTCCGTGACGGAGTGTCCCACCCTTTTGAAATATCTCGGGACGCATGAAAATTTCTTTTTGCCGGGTGGAGGAGTCCGGTAGGATTAGTGCGGTGCAATATTGATCCCACGGGTTCGCCATGAACCCGACTAGCCCCGCGGCAATGAGCGGGGGTTGGCCGTCACAGGTCGGCGGCGGGAGCCGCCGCTCGCCTTGGCCTTGACGGCCAGGGGGCCGCAGGCCCCCGACTTTAGAAAAATGGGCGTATGGGCGGGAGCGCAAGCGGAGACCATTCGCCAGCCCCGAGACCGGTTTAAAAGGGCAGCCGCAGGAGCGTCAGCATAGCGCCGCCGAAGGCGGGACGCGGGACCGACTGCCCCCGGCGAGGGGTTCATTATTCTCGCGCGAGGGATGGAAGCCCGAAGGGCCGAGACCCGGCATCCCGGCTTCGGGATCTGCGGGGCTCGGCGCGCGACAGCCCGACCGGCGGAGCCGGACGCGCCCATCCGGAGTCAAAATCCGAGCAAGGACTTGATTGCGTCATTAATTGGCTTGAAAACGAGGCAGTTCGAAGCACTGATAAATTCTGGAAAGGGATGGGCCTTGATTGAACTTGCTACCATCAAAGCTGATTTGCCGGATTGGCCGGACAAGGTTGTCGAATTATGGCTCCTCAAACTCGCAAATCGGGGCTCAGACACCGGCTGGCCGCCGCCCGAGCCGTTCGGCAAAAGCGCATGGAAGAACATTCTTGGTGATAAGCCGCTTTCGTGGTGGAAAAAAGTGACGTGGAAGCTCGAAGACCGCGATCTGAATTTCGAGGCCCTCTCACAGGACTCGCGGAGCATCGTCAATAAAATGCTCGATGCTCATATAAACAATAAGGCAAACGTTTATTCGACCATGCTGAATAGCAAAGACCGGTTTGAATCCGCAGCACTTTACGTTGCGGAAAACGGCACTATCCCGGAACCGCTTGTTGGATTCCAACTCAAGGATGGTTTAAGCGTCCTCGACGGCAATCATCGCATGACGGCCCTCTGTTATTGCCAAGCCACCGAGGAAACGATTTTACAAAATGGCGGGGTTGCCCCTGTGACGAGCAACAGTATTTGGATTGGAACACATCCGAGTGGCGAGATGCCAGACTAAAGTGATCAGTTCGGACCAGTCGATGCCGGAAGTAACTGACGATTCGGCTGAATGATGAAGCGCCATAATGGCAACTTGGTGCTCGGTTCTTCGCTTGCAATAAGCGGAGCAAGCCAATCTGGCCTCAATTCAGTTTGTGTTTGAACGACGCCTTGCTCCCCCAATGTCTGCGTCGCGTAGAACCGCGAGAACATCGCGCTGATGGCTCCAATCATTTCAAAATTTTGACCTTCATTGGGCCGATCTTTCGGCGACCACTCGAACTCTATGGCTTCCAGTTCATTACCATTCATTATGGCCTGCGGTTCATTACAAACCCAATCGCCGAATTGCATAAATATCCAAACGATGTTCCGCTCGGTGGTGTCGGTAATTTCCGTTGCGCCCGAAAACACACCGAATTCTCCGATGGTGAAGGCTACTTCGCCGGTTGGTGAGATCGAATGCGGTTTCGACTTGTCCGCGACAAATCGCAATCTCAAGGGCGGTGTTGTTCCAATGAGCCGGTCGCCAAGCCGCGAAAGATCATTTAGCTGAGCGGCCTTGAACATATCGATGCCAAGCTTGTCATCGGCAGGAGCAAGGTCCGCTCCGTCTATCAAAGTCCACACGCGCCATCGGGCCCAATACAGTGCAAGTTTGAGAGGGCAATTCATTGCCGACGCGTAGTTTTGAAGCTTGGTATAATCCTGCTTGCGAATCCGAAAGCGTTGCCGCCCCGGATCGGAGTCATGGACGTTCTTGACTTCGATGAGCCACTGGCTGCCTTCACGCAAAATGACGCGAAAGTCGGGAGCGGTAAACATACCGATGGGATGAACAACCCCAACGTCCTCTGTTTTTAAAAGCTTGTATTGACCGAGGCTGACAATCAGGGCCTCGAACATATTTTGAGTTCTTTGTCCGTAAAGGAGTGCGTCGTTGGCGAGCGCCTCTGCCAACGTTTCCTTAGCGACTCCGGTAAACGTCTCGGCGAATTTCGGATCGCGCAGGGACATTCGCTGCTCCTGGGCGAAGCGCGCGGAAATCGCTAGCAGGTCAATTGGCGGTTTGGAGGTCACGCAGATACCATCCAGCAAAGCGGTGAAACCGTAGTCTTCCCGCTCGCAGAGAGCAATTGGCGTCGCAGGACACTTGCTTTCGTATCAGTTCCTCCATCCCACCGCACCAAACCCGTCCTTCTCCTTCCGGTCATGTCGCACCGTTCGTCGGCTGCATGGCTGCAAGTGCTGCGCACTCGTCCTCTGCGTTCCCGTCCCAAGCGATGCACCCGCCTCCTCCGGCGCACGGGCCTCCACCAGAAGGCCGCGATTGGCGCGGCCGGAAAATGATGGAGGAAACAATGCGAGTGCTGACAATCAACGAACTGATGCGCCTGACGCGGATCGAGCTTTGCGGTCTCATCACGCAAATCACGAACGAGCTTCCGAAATTCCCGGAAGGTTCGGTCGAACGCGCAAACGCACTTGTCAACCTGACAAACATCCGCGCCGTTCTGGTGCGGCGCGACTTCTCGCCCTGACGCGAAACAGCACCACGCATGCGCGGTTGTTGCTCTGGTAAACTCGACGCCGTTCGCCACGAAGCGCGCGCTAGACGACGTGGCGCCCGTTCATTTTTGCTCGGAGGGTGGACATTTCTTCCAGCCGTCCTCAACCAGTTCTTTTATTATAGAATAAGAAATAAAGGTCGAGCCATAATAATACTGAGACCAATAGTGAATTTCCTCACACAGTTGATCGAAAGTGGAGCGCGATTGTTCTGGCAAAGACTCTCGTGCCTCTTTCTTTTTTAACCTTAGAGGAGGCGTAGATGATATCGCGGTTTCACTTTTACTCATAATTCGCCTCATTCGCCTGAGTTCTCTAAGTGTAATACCGCTAAGTGATGCAAATTTATATCCCTAAAAATTTGGCGAGATGCCCGTCCAGAGTCGCAGCAATATCCGCTGGGTCTTGGCGTAGCGCGACTTCTCTCCCTAGTCGCGCAACGCCCCTGCCGGTTCTCGCCGGCAGGGGCAGCGCCGATCAGAAGAGCGAGGCTTGGCCTGGCTCGTCTTTCACAGTTCTCCGCGACTGAAGCAAGGCCGACGCGACCTCGCGGGCGAAGTCCTGCGGGCTTGCCGACGCTTCAACGTCCTCCACCGCCGCAAAGTAGCTGCGATAGCCGGTCTCGCTGACCGGAATCGGTCGCGGTGGATTATGCGGGCTGCGGAATTCAAAATGACCAATGTCGGTCATCCAGTTCGCCCGATAATCAACGACGATCTCCTGCGCGTCGATCACGATGGTGAAGGTCTGCCGCCCGTCAGAGACGGGCGGAGCCTTTCTGCGGCGGGTAGAGGCGCTCATTGAGCGCCTCCGTTACCCTCGGCCTGCTTGTCGCCCGCAACCCGGACGACGATCTCGGCGTCATTGAGCGGCAGGTAATCGATCCGCAGGTTGAAGCCCTTGGCGTCGGCGTGAGCCCACATGGCTCCGATCGGCTGCCAGAACTTGCTTTCGCCGTTCTTGGTCACCGCGTAAACGCGATGCGTCGGGCGGGTCTTGTTGGTTTCTTTCGTCATAGCTTGGTCCTTTCGCTTATGAGCCCGCCCCAATGGCGGCCTCGATGCCCGTTCAAAGGCCGAGGCGGAAAAGCGGGGCTGTCATAAGCTGTCCGAAGGACACCGCAGGCGCGGAGCTGCACAAACGCAGTGCGGAAGCGAGCGGCTTTGACAGAACCGCGCGCCTCGGCAGAACCGGGCACAAAGAGAGGACGCCTTGGCTGGTGGGTCAGTTGGTCGCGAAAGGACGAT